>Ga0070658_10000418_pt1 | contig 36904 bp, 29 predicted proteins | sample KBSC13metaG_FD_64664 | JGI IMG/M metagenome (GOLD analysis project Ga0070658, IMG submission 64664) | Corn rhizosphere microbial communities from Kellogg Biological Station, Michigan, USA - KBS C1-3 metaG | ecosystem: Host-associated > Plants > Roots > Rhizosphere > Soil ... | reverse complement strand
TGTCGGTCTTGATCCCTTTTTCAATGGCAAGGATCTGATTCAATTTCGGCATGTCGTCTACACTCCTTGTTGGTCTGGACTTCCTCCGGATCGAGCGCAAATCTGGTTCTCGATGGGAAGCCGATTATTCTTTCTGTGTGTTTGCCGTCTTCTTTGACAGCGGAACGGCCCGAAGAGTTGCACGGGTTCAGGAGACAGTTTTACCTCGTGACTTCCAGTACCGTGTCGCGGCCTGATTGTGCAGGGGAAACGCCAGCTCGACCGGCTCGTGAACCACCACCAGTTCGGAAGTCTCGTCGTTCGGCACAAAGTCGGGAAGGTCGGCGCTGGAGAGAGAAGGCAGGAGGCCAAAGATAAGCACATACCCGTCCGGAGCGGTGAGCACATCGTAGAGCTGCACCCCTTCTGCCGGGAGTCGCAGGCCGGTCTCCTCTTCGATCTCGCGCACGCACCCCTGCTGCCAGGTCTCGCCCACATTCATAAATCCGCCCGGCAGGGCCAGACTCCCGATGTGAGGCTCCACCGTACGGCGGATGAGCATCAGGCCGCCATCCACAGGAACCAGCCCGACGGCGACCGGCAACGGGTTCACATAGGTGATCTGCTCACAGACCGCACAGCGGCGAGGCCAGGGCTGATCCGGCATAAAAGCGCTTCCGCAATACGAACAGTGGGAATGCCGCATTGTTTTCTCCTTCGAGGGTAAATCGTCAGGTCTATTATACCGCTTTGGTGCGATACGTAAACAGGCAAATATACCCGACAAAAAAAGGTGGAATTATTTTGCAATCGGGCAGGATACGCCGCCCGGTTCGGCGAATCAGAGAGAGCATCGTAATCCCGCCGCACGCTTTCCCTCCTGCCTGCGGCTTTTGGAGGAACCTTATGACCATTGTAAACGCCGGGCGACCGCATTCCCAACGTCTTCGCCAGGACCTGGAAGAGGTCCGTGGGCAACTTCTTGAAGTGGTGCAGGGACTGCCCTCGGATGAGCTGAACTGGGTGCCCCAACCGGACCTTGGTATGAAGTCGTTCAAACAGATCCTGCAAGAGATCGGCACGATGGAGAGACTGACCTGTCAGATGGCGATCGATCAGCAGATGTTGGATTGGGGAGCCGTCTGGCAGACCCTGGAGACGGACGAGACCGAGACTCTGCTCTCCAGCCTCAAGGCGATCCGCGCGGAGACTCTGGCGTTTCTGGACACCTGCACCGAGGAGCAACTGGAGACGCCTGTATCTCTGCCCACCGAGTGGCAGGGCTACTTTCACGCGCCCGTCATCGAGCCGGAAGAGCTTCTGCGGTGGATCCTGCGCCACGAATACTACCATCTGGGGCAGCTCGTGACCTACCAGTGGCAGCGTGGGAAAAACCCTCTTTCCGGGGAGTAGCCCCAACTCGACCGCTGTTACCTGCCTCCACACGATTGCCGCACAGGCTTTCGAGAGTCGGAATCGAAGAGGGAGATGCGCTCAAGCGCATCTCCCTCTTCGACCTGCCTCTGCCGGACTATCCCGATCAGTCGAAGGCCGGGTTGTAGGCCACGCTGAGAGAGAGCGTCTTGGTGTCCTGGACAACACCATCGGTAGTCAGCCTGAGCGACAATACGGAGGTGATACAGCGCGTACCGATCTCCGGGCCGGCAAGATGATCATAGGAGAACGACAGGGTGTATCGTCCATAGGCCGGTATCGTTACAGACCTGGACTGCATCACCCCGGTGCTCGATAGAGTGCCGGTGGCGACGTAGGTATGCGCCGTATCGGTAATGTTGACGACATCGAAACTGGCGGTCAGCGCTGCCGAACGCGGCAGGATCTTGCCGAAGTCCGCACAATCGACCAGTCGGCCTGTCAGGTCACTGTAGCAGTAGCCGTTGCGATAGGGATCGCCGTCCCACATCCATCGTGAAATGGGAAGCCCTGCCCGATTCCGGAACACCAGGGTACGGTTGATGTCCTCCCGGTTGTCGCCCGGTGCGAGTTCGATCGATCCACGCCGCTCCGCTTCGGGGCGCGGTGTGGCGAACAGGACGACCGTATCCATTTCCGTCACCGAGTCCCGCAGGAGATTCCCGTCTCGAAACTCGATCCAGTTTGTGAGTGAACTCGACCGACGGGCGTTCGAATCGTTGGCCCAGAGGTTGATATCATCGGCTCCGGTGAGGACGAACGCATGCACGTTGCGATCGCAACTGGTCTGGACAGGACGTGGTTCGATCGAGACATCCAGCCCCCCATAGACTCCTCCGCGAATGGTGCTGCCGCGCACATAGCCTTTGACGTACCGTGTGAAAGGGTTGCTCGGAATCAGATCCGCGTCCCATTTCAAGTTCTCATAGAGTGTGGGGGGAACACCGATATCCCGCAGATGCTGGACCGGCCATCGTCCCTCGGCGCGATCCTCATGGCTGGCGCCTGCCAATCCGAAGTTGCTCACCCGGTCGGGAACCCCGGTAAATGGCGCAAAGTAGTTGATCGTCATGGCTGTAGCGGAGGGGCCACACCAGCCATAGCCTGCCTGCCAGTAGAAGGGTACCTGTAGCGGCTTATATTGAATCGGGTCGGAGGCCGAAACATAGGCCACCAGATAGGTCGCCGGACGACCGACACGTCCCTGGGCCGCAATACTGCGATTCGGAAGCTCTGCCGCCTTCGCCGCGTGGATATGCAGTTCGGTCTCCTGCTGACCGGGGCGCTCCTCCTCGAATACCAGCCCTGCCATATCGGCGCCTTTCCTGTTCACCGTCATCTGAAGGGTGGCGGGCTGCAGCAGTTTCGCCTTGCCGAAGTCAACGGTAAATGGGATGCTGACGGGAACCATCAGGCTGCGAGTATCGATCTTACGTTCCTGCTGTTCGCTGAGCGTGATCTGAGCATCCTGGCTGAGCGCTCCCGGTGGGATCGACAGGGTCGCTCCATCAAGCGTCAGGGAACCGCCTGTCTTGGCAGTGATCACAGTCGACTTTGCCGGAAGCTGTGCGTATGCCGCCGGGGCGGCCAGAAGAAGGGCCAGGGTCATTCCTGCCAGGGGCTGGTGTCCGCGAGTTCTGCGGGTAGATTTCGGTGCAGACGTCCGGCAGGTGTTGTTTTTGAACGAGCGATGGGTGGCGGGGAACAGGGTCAGGTTACGGGTTTTCATGATGATTGTCTCCTCAAGTGAGCGCAGGTTGTTGTCTGTTATTGGGTGTGCGCTTATGGGGTGAGGATACCAGGGGACTCTTAGCGAACTCTTAAGGGATAATCCCATCTGAAGTAAGAGGCTGTTTTTGGATCGAATGCGTTGTAAGCAGTAACAGATTCAGCGTCGTGCTGCATCGCTCTATCCAACTCAATCGAGGTAAGTGTGATGGTTCATGGAGAGGTCACAACGAACGGCGAGCGTCTGCATGTGGTACAGGCCGGTCCCCCGGAGGGGCCGCTGGTGATTCTGCTGCACGGCTTCCCGGAGTTCTGGTATGGCTGGCGGAATCAGATCGAGTTTCTGGCAGGGTTGGGATATCGTGTCTGGGCGCCCGATCAGCGCGGTTATAATCTGAGCGACAAACCCGAAGGCATCGCGTCGTACCGCATCGATCTTCTGGCTGCCGATATTGTCGGGCTGATCGACAGCGCCGGACGCGAACGCGCCTCGGTCATCGGGCATGATTGGGGCGGTGGGGTCGGCTGGCGGCTTGGGAGCCGGTATCCTGAGCGCCTGGAGCGCCTCATTCTCTTGAACATGCCGCATCCCGTCGTTTTCCAGAGACACCTGAGGACGAGCCTGCGCCAGTTCCTGAAAAGCTTCTATGTGCTGCTTTTTCAGATTCCCCGGCTGCCGGAGGCGAGGCTGCGCGCCGGCAACTGGCGTCTGGCGGAGCGCACGCTGCTGAGTTCGAGTCGTCCCGGCACGTTTACGGCGCAGGCGCTGGAACGCTACCGGGAGGCCTGGTCACAGCCCAACGCAATCACCTCGATGCTTCACTGGTACCGCGCCTCCCTCCAGAAGCCGCCTGCTCCACCGGCAGACCCGCGCATTTTGGTGCCGACACTGCTCCTCTGGGGCGCGCAGGATAGGTTTCTGGGGCGAGAGATGGCGCAGCCGAGCATCGATCTGTGCCCGCAGGGCAAACTTGTCTTTCTGGAAGAGGCCACACACTGGCTGCACCACGAAGAGCCTGCGCGCGTCAATGCGCTGATTCAATCCTTCCTGCCGCCTGTCGGCTCCTCAGGGTGAAGCTGGGGGCGGACCAGCCTCGCGGACGGCGGTTTCGATGGCGGTGCGCAGGGCATGGAGTTGATCTTCGGTGTGCGCACCGGAGAGGGTAAAGCGGAAATGGCCGCCGGGAGGACAGCCGGGATAGTTGATGAATGAGGGATAGATGCCGTTCGCGAGTAGGTGTCGGCGGAGAACCTGGTTGCGGGTCTCGTCGAAGAACGTGACGGAGCAGATCGGCGAGGCTCCTTCGGCGGCGCGAAATCCCTGAGAGCGTAAAAAGGCTTTGAAGTGCAGAGCGCGCTCGGAGAGTTGCGAGATCATCTCCGGATTGTTGGCGAGGATCTCTACGGCGCGCAGGGCGGCGGCGGCGACCGGAAGAGGCATAGGAGTGCTGCCGACAAATCCCATGCTGCGCTTGCGGAGAGATTCTATCAGCGCGCCCGAGCCGACCACAACGCCGCCGAAACTGCCGAGGGCTTTGCTGAGTGTGCCTGCCTGGTAGGTGAACTCTTGCGGAACGCCTGCCGCTTCCCAGCTACCCTTGCCCGTCGCTCCCAGAATTCCCATCCCATGGCAGTCGTCCACATGCACGCGACCATCCCAGGGGCGCAGGATTTCCAGATAGGTCGCCAGCGGAGTGAGGTCTCCTGTGTTCGGCGTCACACCATCGGTCAGGAGAAGCGGCCTGTCTCGATCATCCAGGTACTCTGCGCAGAGCGCTGCCAGATCCTCGGGGTCGAAGTGGCGGAAGGTGATCGTGCGCAGGTCGCTCTGGATCGCCGCTTCCCGCAGGCTCGGGTGTGCCTTCTCGTCCAGGAAGAGGATCGTAAACTCCTCTGCTACGGTCTGGAGCAGTGCCGCGTTGCTCATGTAGCCCGCCGATAGAAGGGTCGCCGCTTCGGTGCCGAAGAACTCCACGAGTTTCGCTTCCAGTTGGAGATAGATCGGGTGGTTGGCGGTGGTGACTCGCGATCCCGCGGCGTTCAAGCCGTAGCGCTGGGCGCCGTCGATCAACGCCTGAATCACCTCCGGATGGCGGGAGAGCCGATGGTAGTCGTTGCCGCCGAAAAAGGTCCGTTCACGTCCCTCGAACAGGACGCCGGTTTGGCCTACAAAGGTCAGTTGGGGTCCAAGCATCAGACGCCCTTCTCCAGGCGGGACAGCAGTTCCGATGTCGGAGCCGCGCCCAAGCCCGGCGTCTCCGGGAGTTGAATCCGCCCCTCGGTCACCTGCATACCGCCCTCGATCGGGTCTTCCGCCTGCTCTACAAAGGTGTCCAGATCGAAGAATCGCACTGTATCGGCGGCGCAGGCGAAATGCGCAGCGGCGGTCAGGCCCAGCCGTGATTCCAGCATACAGCCGACCATGCACCGGACTCCGCCCGCTTCAGCCAGGGTGGCGATTTTGAGCGCGTTGTGAATGCCGCCCGATTTCGAAAGCTTGATATTGAAGTAGGGCGCGGCCTCCTCGGTGATCAGACGCAGCGCATCCGCCGGAGAGAACAGCGCCTCATCGGCCATGACCGGAATCGCCGTCTGCTGCCGGAGCATCCGCAATCCCGCGACATCGTGCGCCCGTAGCGGCTGCTCGCAGAACTCCACCTCGAAGGCCGCCATCGTGTTCAGCGCGCGCAGCGCGGTGATGCGGTCCCAGCCCTGGTTCGCATCGATGCGCAGGGCGATTCCTGGCCCTACGGCCTCTCGAATATTACGTACGCGCGCGAAATCCGCCTCATAGGTGGTTCCGAGTTTGATCTTGATGATCCGAAAGCCCTGTGCCACGATCTCCCGCGCCTTCGCGCCCGCCTCTTCCGGCGGGGAGAGGCCCATGGTCAGATCTGTCTCCATTGTGCGGAGTGTTCCACCGAGAAACCGGTAGAGAGGCATGCCCGCCGCCTGCGCGGCGATGTCGTACAGCGCCATATCGAAGGCGCTGCGGGCGGTGGCGTTGTGCGGCAGAAAATGCTCCATCTCGCGCACCAGACCGACGATCTCCAGCGGATTCCGACCGAGAAGCAATGCCTTCAGTTCCTGTGCCGCCGTGATACAGATCGCCTGGGTCTCCCCGACAATGGAGTGCAGCGGCGAACCCTCGCCCCACCCTGTTAACCCGGAGTCCGTGCGGACACGAACCAACATATTGGGTGCATGATCCGCGACCATCGTGGCGATCCGAAACGGCGCGATCATTTTTACGCCGAAAGGGTAGATATCGATGGCGGTGATTTTCAAGTTCGTGGATGTCATAGAGTTCCTGTGAGTCGGCAATCAGTCATTCGGGGTTGGCCAGGTGGTGATGGCGGCCAGCGCCTCGTCCATGCCGGCCACGATCGGGGAGCCGATATACATGTCCCGCCGCCCCAGCGCAGAGTTGAACAGCGCGGCCCAGCAGACGCCGTCATCACGGCGACGCATCACGGCGGCGGTGCCCATCAGCATGCCGTTATGGTGCTGCTGGCCGGGTTTGCCGTCTTCCGTCGGCAGGTCCACGGCCCAGCCGCATCCGTAGAAATTGCGTCGCGGCTGCCCCTGTGCGTCGTCTCCCACCGGTGAATCGGGGCGGGCGAACATGGTTTCGATCGTGTTACGCGAGAGAAGAGGAGAGGCGTCCTTATCCTGAAAGGCAGTTACGAAGCGCGCGATGTCGAGGGCGGAAGCGATCCAGCCGCCATGTGAATCCATCGCCTCCAGATACCACGCACCGTACGGATGCGGCACTTTCTGACCCAGGTTCTCCTGAAAGACGGATCGCTCCAGACTGGTGATGGGATAGTAGACGACCTCTCCCTCCGCGCGCCCTCCTACCCGCGTTTTGCCGATCCGCATCGCGGTGATGCCCAAAGGCGCCAGGATCTCGGTCTGGACATACTCCTCATATCCGCGACCTGTGATCTGCTCGATGATGCGCCCGAGCAGGCAGTAACCGTAGTTGGAGTAGGCGTACTGCTGCCCCGGCGTAAAGTCGAGCGGGCGTCCGGAGAGCCAGCGCATGACCTGTTCCGGTCCGGCAGGCGCATCCATGCCCAGTGCCTCCGCGATCTCTACGGGGAAGAACATGCCGTCCCCCGAGCGTGCCCGGTCCCATCCGCCGGTATGGTTCAGCAGATGCAGCACGGTGATGTCGGGCATTCGGGGGTCCGGCTGCGCGCCCGGTTCCAGGTGCGGAGTCACGGTGAGGATATCGAAGACGCGGTCGCGCAGACCGAGCCTGCCCTCCTGGATCAGTTTCAGGATGGCGACCGCCGTGATCGGCTTGGAGACGCTGGCGATCCGGAACAGGGATGTCGGCTGCACGGGTTCGAGCGCCTGCAAATCCGACCATCCGAAACCGCGCGCATAGAGCAGTCTGCCGTTTCTGGTGACCGCGAGGGAGGCGCCCGGCACGTTGTGTTCGGTCATGCAGCGGAGCAGGGTCGTGTCTAGCGCGGACAGTTCCGGCACGGACAGGCCGGTCATAGGGTAGTCTTGTGGTTTCATGAGGCCATCTCGATCGACACCATCCGATGTCCTGTAATTTTCGGCACGACGAACTCTACGCGCCCCTGATGTTCCCAGAAATCCAGTTCGTCATGATGCTGTGGGCGGAGCACCACACGCTTGACCGGCTTCGGCATCTTGAGGGAAAACTTCACCTCCTGTACCGGAAGGATGTCGTCGCGCATGGGGCTGTCGAACGCCATGCCCATCGGCAGGTAGTGCAGCAGATGTAGCACCCAGCGGTGGTGCTCCGCCTGCTCCGTCAGGATCGTCTCCAGGGTTCCAGGGCCGTCATGCCGCAGGAGAGGATCCGGCAGCAGACGCTTCAGCGCTTCCAGAACGGCCTGTTTGTGCCGTGTCCCGGCCGATTGCGCGTAGGCGCGGAAATGGGGTTCGGGCAGCAGAGCGATGTTTCCGGTTCCTGGTGCGTTCAGCCCTTTTCCTGTCTCGTTGCCTCCTCCACTCTCTATTCCGAAGCTGCTCTGCTCCGAGGCGTGAAGTGACTCAAACGTGGCCAGTAGTTTGCCTCTCTCCTGGAGATAGGCTTGAATTCTGGCTCTAAGGTCGCTGTCGAGCGGAATGTCCTCCGGCAGGATCAGCACACGGTAGGGCGTGAAGTCCGCCGAGGTTTCCAGCAGTTCGAAACCATATCCCCCTGCCTGAAGAATGCGCGCCGCTCCGGAATTGCTGCTCGTTGGCTGCGATGAGGAGAGGACGCCGATCTCGACAAGCGCCTTCGCCCCACGGCACCAAGGCTCTTTGAATTCGATCTCATCGAAGACGACGCCCAACTGACGGTACGCCTCCGCATCGAGCGTTCCCGCAGGAGAGAGAGAGTCCTCCAGCGTCAGGGGGAGACCACGGCAGACCCTGGAATAACAGGCCGCTTCCAGCGCGGGTCGGCTGGCAAAGAAGGCCAGAGAGACTCCAGCCGCTTCCCCATTTGAAATTGCGTCCTCGACGATCAATCCCTCGCGACAACAGGCGACCGTCAGCCGACTCACCAGGTCCACGCAGGAAACTTCCAGGGCGCTCTCTGCCGAGACATCGTGCTGCGTGTCCGGACGAGTCGGCGTGACCACCGTGAGGACTTCGACATGGGAACGCTTCAGGGTCGCCGCAAAGCTCTCCGCATTGAAAGCAGTGATGTCCTCTTCAGGATCCTCGGGAAGGGGAAGGTGCAGGAGAAGCCGACGAAACGATTCGCCGGGTTGATCCTCTGGTTGGAAAGGGGTCACAGTGGGTTTCTCCCGGCATGAGGCCGCTTCGGGGCGTTCAGGCGGACGCCGCGCGCACTGCCGTCTCAGGCATTCTGTATTAACGTCTCTACGCGCCATTATAACAGACCGGGAAAAACCCGTCAACCTGCAAAGGGTGAGGCCGGCAGAACATTTGTGAGAGGAGAGATTTGGTTGCCGCGCTTTACTCCAATCCAGACAGGTATTTCCCTGGGAGGCGCATTGTAGAACAGGTGCGGAATCTCCCAGTGTCGTGTATAATTGGGACTATTCCAGTGTCAGTCTGTAGAGGTTTGTTTGGCAAATCTGTTGAAGGTGTGAGCACCTTTGTGGAAGACACTGGGCTTCAAAGGAGGTGTCTATGCTTGGTATTGAGGCTGCGGTCTGCGCCCTGCAAACACAGGGACGTGCCATATCGGGATGTCACTTCCGCCGTTCAGGGGGGAGACAGCGGCATGCTGATCGATGCGATTACCGGAGATCAGATTCCCACCCCCACCGTGCCGTAGGAGGTTTTAGCATAATGAGCACACGATCGTGATAGTGGACGATTTCCCTCTGTTCTATAGCGTCCTCTGTGGGTGCGGCGGTTTCGGTCTCTACCCACGTTCCAAGTACATCCACGCCCCGATGATGGCTCTGGCGACCTATGTGACGGCGGCAGTCCCAACGTCCTCCCTGGTTCATGATGCCCCCGATGCCCAGCACGGAGAGCGATGAGGAGTAGAACAAGCATGCGAAGGCGAACACTGTTAGGTACGGCCGTCCTGCTGAGCACGGCAACTCTGGGAACCGCGCAGGCCCGATCGATGCCGGGACCGGCTGCCGAAGGCGTGCCGCAGCCTCCTCCCAACAGGGAGTTTCGTCTCTCGCTCTCCGTAAGTCCGTTTACCGAGGCGATGCTGCGCCAGGGAACGGTCTTCACGGATGGCAAACTCACCGCGCATACGCCGGAAGCGTTGCAGCGGCTGTTCGTGGCTTATGGCGCGAATGAGGTGTATGCGCGCATCTCGACGACGCGGGCATCGGTGTCTGGGATGGAGGACCATAGTGTTCGGCATGGTCTGGAGCGGGCGGCGCTGGCAAAGGCCCTCGGCCTGCCGTTCAATCCTGAGATCGGCCTGTGGAAGAACTATGGCGACGTCACGCACCAGCCCCCGCCCGACTTCACCGACTATCCGCAGCTGAAGGTACCGGGCGCGTGGACCTCCCTGACGCTCGATCAGATGCTTCCGATCCTGCGCGCCTATGGGGAACTTATTGCCCGTGAGATCCTCGCCACCGGGGCCAGAGTCCGTATCTGGGATCTTGGCAACGAAGTGGAGTTCGGTTGCGCGGGCGTGGCCATTAATCCGACCGGTTTTCAGGCGGGGCCCGGTGACTACAAAGCGCCGGATGCCATCGATCCTGAGATCGGAAAGATGAACGGTTTGAGCCTGATGCGGATGCCTGAAGCGCGGCGAATCGAGTGGCTGAAAACGCATCTCTGGCCGCATGAAGGGAAAATGCTTGCGGCGGTGGCGGCAGGCATTCTCACGGTGGAGCCGAAGGCGCGTTTCAGCACCCATGTCAGCGGGATCACATCGGTGATGCCCGCGCAGGCTGTCGCTTTCTACAGGACGCTGAGAGAGAACGGCTTCTCCCCGGACGAACTGGGCTTCTCTTTCTATCCCACCTCGCGTCCCAACTCCTGGAAGCTGTTTCAGGAGACGGCGGCTGTCGTCCATCGGGAGCTGGGGCGGCCTCTCTTCATCACGGAATATGGGTATCCCTCGGCCAAAATGACGCCTCCGTTCGTGTGGAATACGCCGGAAGCGAACTATCCGCTGACACCCGGAGGTCAGGCCGCCTTTACCCACGATCTGGTCGTGTGGGGAATCAAGTCCGGAATCCTATCGGGTATCCGACCATGGGCGCCGGACTACGCAGGTCCCGGCTGGGCGCCGATGGCATTCTTTGAACGCGCCGGCAACAATGCGACCGCCAGACCTGTATTGAAGGCGATCCAGTCGGCGCTTTCAGCGCGATAAGGAGATCCCATGAACTCGCGAGATCCCTTCGATCCCAGGTCGTCCGCTCCAGAAGCGCCTGAGCAGGTGATTCGAGACCTGTTTGTGATGAGCAGCGGTAATCGGCAGGTGCTGCGTTATCATGGACGCACCGGGGCGTTTGTCGGCTGTGTCGGCGAGGCAGATGGAGACTTCACATTTGGTCCCGGAGGCGACCTCTTCGTTGCCCGGATGGCTATGAACGGACAGTTCGACCCTCATATTCTGCGCATAGACGGCACGACAGGTGCCGAGAAGGGAGTCTTTGCTCGTTGTCAAGCGGGGAACGAAGGCCCGGCTGCTTTGAAGTTTGGCCCGGATGGCAACCTGTATGTGAAAGAGTATGTGCATGGGTGCGGAGACGTTCTGGGGCGTTATCAGGCCGCCACCGGAGAGTATCTGGGAATTGTCTCGAAAGGCTTTGGCTTCGGCGAGTTCGCCTTCGGACCGGATGGGGATCACTATGTTCCCGGACGACGCCAGGATACCAAGACCGGCGCGCCCAAACCTTTTGCAGGTACCGGATGGGCGCGCCAGGAACCCCGCTCGGTGAGTTTTGGACCCGACGGCAACCTCTATGCGAGTATCCTCGCACCTCCCCAGATCGTGCGGTTCGAGGCGGAAACAGGCGCTGACCTGGGTATTTTTGCTTCGTATCCCTCCCTGAAACGTCCCCTTGGCATCACTTTTGGACCGGATGACAACCTCTACGTCGCCTGCTATCTCAGCGCGAAGGTCTTCCGGTTTGATGGCAGGACGGGAGCGTTCCTGGATCTGTTTGTATCTGCACACTCCGGCCACTTAAAAAACCCGACCTTCTTAAAGTTCGCGCCCGCTCCACGTCCGCAGTCATAACGGGGTCTTCCACGGACCGAATGCATGAAAGACCGATTTTTGAGGAAATAAATACGCAACATTCGATAAAGTCGCAATATTCGAGAAGTCCTGGAACGTCTTATCGGGTTACAATTCAAACAAGCGCACTTAATCGGGAAAGAGTTCTCTCTTCCCGTGGCCAGCGTTGTCCGGCGCCTCTCAGCATTCCATCACCCCCGCCCGGTCGCGGCGGGATAGGAGGCCTCTTTATATGTATCCTCGTAAAGCCACTGGTTTCACACTCATCGAACTTCTGGTTGTCATCGCCATCATCGCCATTCTTGCAGCCATCTTGTTCCCCGTCTTCGCCCAGGCGCGCGAAAAAGCCCGCCAAACGTCCTGTCTGTCCAACCAGAAACAACTGGGCACATCCATCATCATGTACGTGCAGGACTACGACGAGACGCTGCCCCTGGCCTTTGGAAAATTCGGCAACACCTGGCAGTGGGCCGCCTACATGGATGTTCCCTACAACTGGGAACCGGGACAGAGTCAGGCCGTCTATGACTGCTACGCCAGTTTCTGGGCCAACGCCATCTTCCCCTACTCGAAGAACTATCAGATCCTGGCCTGCCCGAGCGCCCCGTTGGTGAAACTGGGCGCCTTACCCGCAAGTACCATCCCGCCTGCAGCGATCTCCTACTCCTACAACGGCGACCTGCATGGCTACACGATGGCAGGCGTCGTTACGGCGGCGAGTTGCCCGCTTGTTTGGGAAGGGGACGGCAAAGCCAAACTTCTCGGTTTTCAGACCGCCAATCCGGATATGGACTGTGGAGGCGCAGGCGGCTGTACCTACCAGCCGGTCGTGAACGGCGGCTGCTCCGGAAACGGCTGTGTCGACTACGTCTGGAACGGCACTAATGTCGATGGGCCGATGCCGGTACACTCCGGCGGGCAGGTCTTTACCTTCATCGACGGCCATTCCAAATGGCAGCGCGTCGGCGCCGCGGTGACCCCTGCCAGGACCGATAAAGGCACGGATCCCAACTGCACGTACGATGCGAACGGATACTCCAAGCTCAGTTGGTACGATGCGGCCTACTATCACGGCTTTATGTTCCGTCCGGATTACGATCGATCGGTCGCGCAGAACGGATTCTGCGGGATCTGACAAAGAACAGGGTCGTGTTCGGGCGCACCGTCCGGACACGGCCCTGCTTGGCGTTTTGCAACCGGCTCTGCGCGCCATCCGGGAAACAGAAGGGAGGCAGATGTGAAAAAAGAGATTCCGCAAGGGGCGATCATCGGGGCGATCGTCCTCGTCGTCTTGATCGTGATCGGCTTCGCCTGGAGGACGCTCTCAGACAGCACTCCCCCGCGCGTCGATCTGCCGGCAGACGCCGTCAAACCCGACGCCTTGCCGGCAGGAGCGCCTCCCGAGAGGGCTGCGCCTCCGCCGCGCCGCCGCGTTTCAGACGGGTAACGAACGGCGCACGGCGTTACCCTTCCACAAGCGTCGTACGGATGGTAGAGAGGCACGCTTCAAGGCCGAAACCGATCCTGGTTCCAGCCTTGAAGCGTGAGAGGATAGGAAAAGAAGGGCATAGGAGTGGGTATCAGGGGCGCACGTTGCGGCCAGTGGGCGTGAACTGCGCGACGAAGCCGCCATCGGCAGCGACATGCACCGGAAAGGTATCGCTTGAACGGACGGTGAAGGCTTCGATGGTCAACTGGTTCGGAGAGGTCTCCGCATTGGGAGCGTCTTTCCATACGGTAAGCCTATAGGATTCTGGCCCCAGAAACGACAACGGCAGCTTGAGATCACGTCCCTCCTTCGCCGCCATTCCCCCCAGGTACCATGTCTTCCCCTTGCGCCGGGCCGTGACCAGGATCTGACCCGGCTCTCCCATCAGCACCCGTGTCTCGTCCCACCAGGTGGGGACCAGGGTGAGGAACTCCAGTCCGGGCTGCCCTTCATAAGCGCCGGGATAGTCGGCGACCATCGGATTGGGGTTGTCGAAGCAGACGTAGGTCGCCAGATGATGCGCGCGCGTTCCGAGCACATTGGGGCCGAAGTAGTGCGGCGTGAAGGCGGCGCGTGTGACGGCCCGAAATCCGCCTGTATGGTAGTCCATCGGTCCGGCGATCATCCGGGTGAAGAGCAGATTGAGGGTGTGTTCCGGAGTGCAGCGGTCGCTCCATTTTAGATATTCGAGGTTCAGCGCGCCTTCGTGGTTCATCAGGTTGGGATAGGTGCGCTGCCATCCTGTCGGCTTCCAGATGCCGTGAAAATGGATCATGATATGATGGCGCGCCGCCGCCTGTAGGATCTCCTCCGCAAACTCCACATTCTCCTGATCGTCGTGATCGAAGAAATCCACCATCATTCCGCTCCACCCGATGCGCTCGAACGCCGCAAACGCCTCCTCGACGCGCCCACGCAGCGCCGCCTGATGCACCCAGGTCCAGAGGCGGACCCCCTTCGACGTCGCGTAGCGGCGAATTCCGGCCAGATCCAGATCGGCGCGCACCTGCGTCACATCCGTATCCGGGCCGGGAACGACGCCTTTCAGGCTCTGCTTGTACCAGGGCGTGTCGGTGTTGTCGCAGATCACGGAGTGGTAGGTGAGGCCGTGCGCGGCGCTGAAGTCGATATAGGCCTTTTGCGCCTCCATGCTGAAGATCGGAGGATCCGCCGCGGCTCCGCCCTGCACCAGATTGCCGTTCCACCAGGAGAAGGTGATCTTACCCGGTTTGATCCAGGCGGTGTTTCCGATCGCGTTCGGCGCATTGAGACAGTAGAGCGTACTGGATTCGAGCAGCGCCCCGGCGTGATCCCCGACCAGGGCGACGCGCCAGGGGGTCGTCATCGGCAGCGGGCGTACCACTTTGGTCCCATCCGGGCGCGGCGAGAGGCGGCAGACCAGCGTGTTGGCCTTGCTGCCGGTCGGGTGCATCAGCGCCATGCCCGCGTAGTGGCGCAGGGCCGCCTCCGTGAGGGCCAGATAGGTTCCATCCTCCCAGGCGAAGGTCGCGGGCATATCGAGGAGGGTATTCGGTTTTACGTCCTGCAGAGGCGTCGTGGTCACGTTATGCTCGTGCGAAGTCCGGTAGTTTTCCAGAACCTGAAGATAGGCCCGCGGATTCCCGGCAGGCGCGAAGGAGGTACCTTCGTCGGTCACGGTCAGGCGCTCCATGCCCGCCTGTTTGGGAACTTCGTAGCGCACGGCGACCGAATCGTCGTAGCAGCGGAAGATCACGTCAAGCCGCCGATGTTGCGGATTTTCCAGCGACAGGCGCGTCTCCTGATAACGGTCGCGCGCCGACTCCGTCTTGCCGAACAGTACGCGGACAGGCTGATCGCGCGCACTTCTGCGCTCGCTCCGCACCTGCGCGCCCGCCAGCAGATCGCCTGCACCGGCGACTTCCAGGCTAAGGCGACAGTCGTTGAGTATCGGTCTGCCACGGAAGGTCGCCGACCATTGCGGCGTCTCCGCTGAGCCGGAGGGCGGCATCTGAATCTGCACCGCAAGCCGACCGTCCGGAGAGCGCAGGGAATCGGGTTGGGCTGCCTGGTTGCCGGTGAGGTGGTCTTTGCCTTCGGTGAGCCAGTCGAGCGTGAAGCGGGCGAAGACGATACGATTCATGCCATCGGCCTCGTAGAGGCAGCCGATAGAGCGGTCGGGGAGAACCGTCAGGCAGGAGTAGGCGAACTGCCCCGCACAGAGGACGCGCTGCGCCGGCCAGGTTGCGCCTTCATCATAACTGAGGAAGACGACGCCGTTTTCGCGCTTCTCGCTCTGCGGGCCGGAGAAGAGGATGCGGCTTTTGTCGTCCGTTGCCGGGTCGGTATAGCGGAGGATCGAGGCCATGCAGCTCGGATCTCGCAGATCGGGGACATCCACGATGGGGGACCATGTCTCGCCGCCGTCCTTACTCAGGCAGGTCTTGCGCACCGGGTTCCCGGCCCAGCGGCGCGCGTTGAAGCGGAGCGTGCCGTCCTTCAGTTCGACGCACTGCACCTCGTTCGCGATGCTGGTCTTGCCTCCCTGGGGATTGTCGACCAGATTGCCGGGAGCGGTCTCGCCCATTTTCCAGGTCTTGCCCCGGTCGTCGCTGAAGACGGCGTAGATGTTCCAGACTCCATACGGCCCTTCGTTGAACGGGAATACCAGACGACCGGCGTGCTTCCCGCGGCGGAGTTGGATGCCGACTCCCGGACCCACGGCCATCGTCGTGACCTTCTCAGGGCGCTTTGTCTCACGGGTGATGTCGCGCGGCTTGGACCATGTGGCTCCCTCATCCGCGCTGGTGAGAAGCAGGTTCCGCACGATCCCCTCGCCCTCAATTCCGGTCGGAATGTTGTCGCGCTCGTGCACTCCGGCGGGATAGGACTGGATCATCAAGAACACCTGCCCGCTCCGGCTCTCGACCACGGCGCAGGGGTTGTTCATCGACTTCGCCCCATTCTCCGCGACGATGCTCAGTTTGCCCCAGGTCTTCCCGCCGTCCATGCTGCGCTTGAGCAGGATCTTGTTCTGCGCCTGATCTCGGGCCGCCTGACGTCCTTCCGCGAACGCCAGCAAGACGCCGTGCTTCGTCAGCACCACCGACGGGATGCGTATCGACTTGAACCCGCCCTCCTGAGGAACAAAGACTGCGCTGATCATAGGGTCTGCCCCCACTCCCTGGGCCAGAAAAAGCGCCCATAGCAACACTGCCCATCGGATCGACATAAAATCTCCTGCAAGCTGCGGACGCGAATCCGGACCGGGATTCCTGGTCTGGAGGCAAACGGAGGTGGGACTACCGGCAATGCGGTGTCCGATAGAGTTCAACGATTATTTGGAAACTCCTGCACAGGAAGGCGATCCGATGCGGTTGTCAGATACAATAGAGGCTATGTTCCGGGCTGAGACAGGGTCTGCTGGGTGAAAGGGGAAGAGAATGCGAAGGGATATTCCGGACTTTCTCGTGAAATCGGTGCAGGATCAGGAGAGGTTGGGAGAGGAGGGCGTTCGTCGCCTGTTGGATGCTGGACGCGCCTGGAATCTCGCGCCTGTCCTGGCGGCAGGCGGTGCGCTGATCTTTCCGCATACCAGTATCGCGGCCTGCGGGCATCAGGTTGCGGCTGCGGTCCATGCCTGCCTGGACAGCGGCGCACGGCGGGTGCTGGCGATTGGAGTATTGCACGCGCTCACGCAGGAGTTGGAGGAGGCGCGGGTGGCGGTGGCGAACGGGGCAGATCCCTCCACGCAACCGGCCTGGGGTATTCAGGGGCCAGGACTGCCGGGACGAGAGGACTGGCGCGCGGAGTTCTCGCTGTCTCATTTTCAGTTCCTATGGAAGCAGGAGATCGCTCGACGCGGTATTTCCGGCCCGGAGCTTATCCTCCGCTATCCCTATCTGGCAGGCGGTCATCCGGAGAGGCTTCCCGGCATCGCGGAGTTGCAGGAGATCGCCCGAGACGCGGTCGTCGTGGCGACGATGGATCTATTCCATCACGGCATCGGCTATGGCGACCCTCCCGAGCAGGCGCTTGCGCCCACCGAGGGCGGACTCGAACTCGCCCGTCAGGCCATCACCGACGGACTGACTCTCCAGCAGGCCGGAGAGTACTGGCGCTACAACCAACACTGCGTACATACCAGGAGCGATGGCCGAGATGTCGGGCAGGTCCTCCGCTATCTCCTCGGGCCACAGGAGGGACAAATCCTCGATCTCATCGCCGACGACATGTCCCTCGCCCACCACAAACCGCCTCCCACCTGGGTCGCCGGCGCCCTGATCACTCTACAAGGCTGAAAGCATATTGAGCAACTCCAAATGCCTGCATCTAATCCTGTTAATCCTGTAAATCTTGTTAATCCTGTCTAAAACGCATTTCCCTGGACAGGATTAACAGGAGGGAAACGTGTAGTTTGCGAAACACGCTTTATGCCTCACTGTGAATCTGCGCGGCGTGGTGACGAGACAGAACGTCGCGTGCGACTTGTGCATCGCCTGTCTCATTACGCACGCTGATCAATATATCTCCGCTCTGGACGCGCTCTGCCAGAGGACCTGCCTCGGTATAACTCATCCCGGCTTCCGTAAGAAGGCCGCCCAGTCCTCCAGCGGCGGCTCCCACTCCGGCGCCGAGGACGGTCGCGGCGATCCAACCTCCTACCAGGAGCAGGCCCACACCGGGCACGGCGATCTCGCTCAATCCTAAAAACAGTCCCGCCAGACCGCCGATAACGGCTCCTTTTTCGGCGTCTTTCACCGCCAGACTCGGGTGAGGATGTGTGGTAAGAATGCTGATGGATTCATGCGTCCATCCCTTTGCCATCAACTCTCCTACCGCGGCGTGCGCGTCGGCGACGCTGTCAAATGTTCCGGTGATCGTCTCCATATTACCAACTCCTTCCGGTCTATTGTTAGTTTCCCTTGTTCTTATATCCGTCAGACACTCTGCCGCACGGCATAGTTCCCTCGGTACAGAATTGAGAGAATGGAAAATTTGAAAAAGAAGAATATTTTATTGCACACCCTGCGCCTGCCATGCATTTATCTGTTGGAATTAGACCGTTGTAATTTGACATGTAAGGATATTGAACGCTAGACCGCTCCGACCACGCAATGTGGTCGGAGATTTTTTGTTCGAGCAGCGACGACTGTACTCAGGCACGTCGTTGCGAAAGTGGGCGCGTCTACAGGGGAGCCTCCAGGAACGGAATCAGGACGGCGAGCACCTTTTCCGGACTCATGAACAGCAGAAAATGGTCGCCGTTGGGAAAGATCGCGAGTTGCGCCCGTGGGATGTTGCGGTACATCTCCACGGCATGCTCCGGGCGTACTCCTTCGTGGTCGCCCTGCATGATGAGCGTCGGAGACTGGATCGATTGGAGGTCCTGGGCCGGAAAGCCCTGGGAATCGATGTTCGCCTGCACGATCTTCGAGACCAGCACCGGCCATTGAGAAGGATCAGGTGCAACGCTGGTGTAGGGATCTTTGACCTGGGGAAAGTTGAAGGTCTCCGGGGTGATGCTCATAAGCTGCTGATAGGTTTCCGGTTCGTAAGTGTCTTTGGGCGTTCCAGCGGTCGTTCCCAGGATCGCGAGTTTCCGCACCAGATCGGGATGCCGGATGGCCAGCGCGAGCGCGACTCTCCCGCCCATGCTGTATCCGAAGACATCGGCCGGCTCCAGCTTCAACTGCCGAAGTAGCGCCGCGACATCGTCCGCCATCGGCCCGAAACTCAAGGGCCGGTCGATATCCCCCGTGCGCCCGTGCCCCTGCAACTCGACCAGGATCACCTGATGCGTCTGTGTTAGCGTCGGCAGCACGCCCACCCATCCCTCCACAACTCCAAACGCCCCGTGCAGCAGAACCAACGGCTGCCCTGCTCCATGCACTTCATAGTACATCGTGAGGCCGTTGACCTCCGCATAATTGCCCTGAACCTCTGACTTCATTTTCGTCTCTCTTTCCCCTTATCTGATGGCTGACAGATGCTCGCAAAGTAGTCAAGTAATTGACTACGTCTTCCTGTATCTCGATCTCAGAAGTGGATCGTGTGCCTCCGACAAGCGAGGCAATGGATTGTTTTCTCTCACTCTCGGACGGCAATAGAGACAGGAAAGTCCGCACAAAACAATTATCCTGGACAGGCAACGTGATCTTAATCTTCGCCTGATGAAATATCATGTCCGGTGACTGCGAGTAGCGTTTCCATCAAGGTATAATAGCCTAATTCTGATCAAGGTGATCTGCGTTGCCTTTACCCGCATTTAGAGAAGATGGATGGCTGCCTGTCGGTCATCATACGGCGACCTGGGAAGAGGTCATCATCGCTTTCGGTGGGCTTCCAAGCAGCAGAAGATCGCTTCTGACACGGACCTTGATCGAACTGCGTGATGCGTTGATTGCCAATCAGGTATCAGGTGTTCTTCTGTTGGATGGAAGCTACATTTCGACCAAAGCGGAACCCGACGATTTCGACGTACTGCTGATTGGCCCCTCGGATATCCAGATGCGGAAAGATACAGAGCCTAATCTGGCCCATCTACTGGATGCCGAAATAGCGGAAAAGGAGCGGGGCTATTCCCTTTTCTTTCTCCCACAGGATTCGCCTGTCCTTGAACTGCTGCGAACATTCTGGGATGTTTCAAAAGAAGGTGTTCCCAAAGGGGTAGTGGAGGTGCGGATATGATCGCCAATACAACAGAACTAACGGTTGCCGTACGTCAACTGAAGATTATGGAGGATGCTCTTAAAGCCCTGCGTGATCAGTTGAAAACCACAAATCCAGATCTTTTAACAGTCACCGAGAAGGCATATGTGCGCCGGATCGAAGAATTGCAGACAGACATCTCGCAGCATCTCTATGCGCATCCTACCGAAGTGTCACTCCTCGTTCGCCTGACAGACCAAATTGAGCCTGTGGCGAAATGAAGCACTATGAGAGCCCTATCTGATCACCAGTTTGCTTTGTGGTGAGTGACTGCGGCTTCGGGTAGACTTATTCGCTCTGTTCCTATGCACTTGATTGATCTTGCACATCGGTTTGAGGATCAGTCGTAAAACTCTGACTACGGTATTCAGGCACCCAATGACCCGCCTAAAAGGGAAAAATTATGGGACACCAGTTTTTCGGCTTCACGGCAGAATCCTTCGAACAATTTGCTCGGGTGTTAGCATTGATCAATTTTGGGCCAGGAGTGACTGTCTTTGGGGATGGTCCGGATGGAGGTCGCGAAGCGATATTTAAAGGCACTGTGCCTTATCCCCATCCGCCTGCAGAGCAGTGGTCAGGGTATGGCGTCATCCAAGCAAAGTGCAAGGCAAAGACTGGAGGAACCCAAGCGGACCAGAAGTGGGCTCTTGACCAGTTGAAGAAAGAACTGGATCTTTTTGTGACAAGTAAGAAGCGAAGTCCAGAGCCTGAATATTATGTGTTTGTGACGAATGTCGATTTCGCTGCGGGTGGAAATGGATGGGATGCCGCCGATGCACTCCTTAAGGCTTACTACGATAAGTTGCCACTAAAGGGACATGCCGTCTGGGGGGCGAGTCAACTTTCGGGATACGTGGATCAACACGAAGAGATCCGTAACAGGTTCAGAGTTCACCTGACATCTGGAGATGTTCTGGGAGCTTTGATCGAGCATATCCATGGGCTTCAACCCAATACAGAACATATTCTCGCGACGTTTCTCTCTCGTACCCTTTTAGACGACGAAATTTCACGTCTGGATCAAGCTGGGAAACTCACCGATGAAAGACTCCCATTAGCAAAACTATTTATCGATCTGCCCGCTACTACTGAGCATTCTTTGGAGCCGCCGGACGAAAAGCCTGATGACGCTGGAAATATGCCACCGGGAGTTTTGAAGGATCTTCTTCGCGACGGAAGTCGATGTCTTGATCCCCAGACAATCTATGAATTGGAAACGACACAAGATGCGACCGCGAAGTTTCCGAGTCGCTATGTGTTGTTAGGGGGCTTCGGTTCCGGCAAATCTACCATAGGCCAGTTCCTTGCACAGATTCACAGGGCAGCCTTACTGGATCGCCGACCAAAGCCTCTACTTGAATCCGATGTTCGAACAGCTATCGCAGAGATAAAGGAAACGTGTGGACGAGAACGACTGCCCTGGCCAACAACACCAAGATATCCTTTCCGGGTTGAATTAGCCCGTTTCGCGAAATTTCTCTCTGATGAGTCAGGAAGGACGCTTGCCGAATACCTTCGGATTACCCTCGGAGGAGCGGCGACGCTGGCACATGAGACATTTCTCTCATGGTTAAGTCTCGTTCCATGGCTTCTCATATTGGATGGGCTGGATGAAGTCCCTTCAGCAGGCAACCGGGATGCTGTGGTCAAGTCTGTAAATGACTTCCTGATTGAGGCAAGGCAAGCCAAAGCAGATCTCTTTGTGGTCGCAACCTCTCGGCGGGATGGCTATGGGGGTGAATTTGCGGGAGGGCTAGTTAAATTTCAGTCATTCCGGCCGCTTTCCGTACCTCGTGCACTCCGGTACGTAGAGCAGTACGTACTGACTCGGTTTGGCAATACCACTCAAGGTAGCGATTTAGTCGATAAGCTCCGCAGTGCCGCAGAGACTCCCTTGACCGCTTCATTGATGTCGTCTCCACTTCAGGTGACCTTTATGGCGACAGTAATTTCTGCGCATGGAGACGCGGGCCAAGATCGCTGGCAACTGTTCGATAGTTATTACAAAACGATTTATGCCAGGGAACAGCAAAAGGCGGTCGAGCCATTTAAGTCTGTTCTCGCCGGACACAAGAATGTCATTGACCGACTGCATCATGACATTGGTTTCTGGCTTCAGTTCCAAAGCGAAGCAGCAGGAGTTAATTCTGTTAGCATTAAGATCTCACAGTTCGAGCAGTTGGTGAGGGCATATCTTGGACCAGATGCAAAAGGATTTGAAGGCGAAGAGTTAAAGAAATTAACTGAGACGATTGCTACTGCGGCCCAACAGCGGCTAGTTTTCTTGACGAGTAGAGTGGAGGGGGAACTGGAATTCGAAGTTCGAGGGCTTCAAGAACATATGGCAGCTGAGCGCCTAATGACAGGTCCACCTGAACAGGTACTCAAACGGCTGGAGATGATCGCCCCATCGCCTTACTGGCGCAATGTGTTCCTCTTTGCCGCAGGCAAGTGTTTTCTTGATGCACAGTCGAGTTATTATCAAGATCACTTACGGTTGCTCTGCGAAGACCTGAATACTTCAAGCGATCCGGTACTTGAAATTGTGCATGCGGGCTCTGAACTCGGCATAGCCATGCTGGAGAGTGGAGCCCCTGCTCAAAACCCGACATACACGCGTCATCTCTCAAAACTCGCTTTGGAATTGCTGGCCCAGCCTGAAATACTCGATTACGGAGAGGAAGGCGCTGGTGTCGCAGAACGGCTTAGATCTGTCTATCGTGATGCCGCCAAGAATGAATACTGTAAGGCTTTACAAACTTACGTCGGTCAGACTGAACTGCCTCGCACACTCGGTGCCTGGTCGCTATTGGTGCGTTTGTGCGAACGTGGAATCCTGTGGGCGCAGGAACTGGCTGAACAATATTGGCCACATGACGTTGAAGATCAAATGAAAATCATCCTTTCAGTGCCAGAATGGTCGTCTTCAACGTGGTTGCTAAAACAGGTCTTCGAATTGATACCCCAATTTCCGCCTTTCAGGGGTTTTCGCCTCTTTTACAATGAAGATGAAATCTTCAACTCCACACCAAGTTGGTATCAATCGGCGAAGATTATCTTTCAACTCCCCTGGGCAGACTTGGTGGCGTTTTCGCCAAGTAATCTAAGAGGAGATCCCGTGCGTGCGTTTTGCTCCTATCTCTTCGACGAGAAAAGGAGCAAACGCCAAGCATTCTTGGATATCCGAACGTTACCGTCGCCACATCAAGAATGGGTGCCTTATTGCGAGGCTTATCGCCTCTTCGATGATCCAGGAGCAAAGTCATTAGCTATGACTCTTCGAGCCTGCGTGGATCGCGGCTACGATCCTGCAAAGCGAACGACCCCACTCTTTTTCCTAAGATATCTTCCGTGGCCTCTTGCCGTATGCCTAATGACAGCACATTCTCAATCCGAGATAGCTGAGTTGGCGACCCAGGTAGAACAAGGTCAATTGGGCGACGCATCTGAATGGGCGGTTGCGGAATGTCGCTGGGCAAACCGGGGAATAGATCTCTTGGATTTGATGGCCTCTACAATAAATGAACCTCTCTTCAACTCATCAATCGCTACAGTTGGATTTCCTGTTTTTCTTCTTAACTTTTCGGTACAAGATAGAATGACTTGGACCCATAAGGATTTTCAGTTCCTGCTTGACTTAACGGAAACTGTAGAGTCAACTAAGGGGCAACGCGAACTTCTTTGGTTATTGTGCTATGTCGCGGCCCAGTGCCCAAATGCATTAGAGAATGATTTCGAACGCCTGTCAGTTATCTTTCAGAGACAAGGTATACAGAATAATGAACTCACAATTCTCGCTCACGTTAATCCACCGAGAATCTTGGGACCGCAATACCTTAAGTTTCACAACATGTGTGGACTTGCACATAATCCAGTGCTAGGTTGGCGACACATTAATGAGTGGAGAAAACATTGGGAACAGGCGTTCATTCGTGAGCCTCAGTCCCTTGGCTTGCTCCGTCTTTTAGGAAGATGTGCTTCATATGGCCCGGTTGGTGACCAAATCCCACCCGAACTTTTAATGCTGGACAGGTATTCCGACCGTCGAATTAGTTTCGCAGCACTTCTAGTTCGCCTCAACGATATGCACCTTACATCATCAGAGGCGCAAGAACTTGCGAATGGGGCCGTTGATCTACTCATCTTACAAGTGGAGATTAATGCCGCCGACCTACTATTCAGTACGGTCGAAAGACATTTGGATCGCGTTCCAGCCTTAGAAACCTTTTTGCTTACGCTCCGGAAAACACTCCCGTCGTCTATTGATCTTGGAAGCGCCCGTTGTGAGCGCCTGCTGAGGCAACTTGTCCGAAGACGGCCAAGCGGCCTGCAAACTCCTGGTCAGTTGGTTGCTCTTGGGCTTCCAAACCTTACCCTTCCACCTACATAAGGTTATCGTAGAGTTGTTCCTTCTTCGGAAGTAATAGACCCCTGGATGATGGGAACTAGAATGGCGGCCAGGCGTGTGAGGGCGCTGCCGGCCCAGGGGAGGCGGAGGAGGAGGCGCAGGTGGCCGAGCATCTCTTCGCCGAAGTCGATGAGGGCATGAGTGGTCTTCTGGTGGGGAGTTGGGTCTTGCAGCCAGAAGAAGACGAGAAGAAGGTGCAGGGCGTAGAACAGGACCGATAGCGCCTCGGCATATTCCGACTTTGGAGCGTCTTTGGCTCCCGTCACAAGGTTTAGGAAGAGGGTGAGCATACTGCGGCGGATGGCGACTGTCGAGCCTCCCAGAACTTGCGTGGTTCGGCCGGGCGTCAGGCCCGCAGAGGTCAGGCCCATCAGTGCGCCGCGATGCGGCTCCAGGCGCGCTATGTCTCCGCGGGTCGCCGCGGCCCAACGCTGTGCGAGCGGCCCCGAGGGAAGCGCGCGCACCTCTTCCGCAAAATCGACGACCAACCGCTCATAGAGCGCCAGGACCATCGCATCTTTCGTATCGAAATAGCGGTAGGCCAGCCCCAGCGAACAGTTCGCCTCCTTCGCGATCTCCCGCATCGTCGTATTCGCAAACCCCTGGGTCGCAAACAGCGCCAGCGCGGTCTCCAGAATCCGCTCACGCGTCGCTTCGCTCTTCGAAGATCTCTCCTCTGTCATCACGTTTCTCCTAGCTCTATATGAACATGTTCAATTTTACCTTGACAGGGCTGCAAATATACGAGTATCATAATAAGTGAACATGTTCATTTTTAGGATCGTCGATCGGAGAAGTTCTCGTGAGAGGAGAAACGACCGTGAAAGTCGTGATTTCGGGGGGCAGTGGACAGGTCGGCAGGCTGTTGGCGCGGCGTATGCATGCGGACAGACATGAGGTGGTTGTGCTCAGCCGCAAACCTGCCGATACGCCCTGGCGGACGGTGCGTTGGGATGCGCGCACACTGAAAGATTGGAGGCAGGAACTCGAAGGGGCGGATGCGGTCATCAATCTGACAGGGCGCAGCGTCAACTGTCGCTACAATGCTGCCAATCGGCGGGCCATCCTCGCCTCACGTGTCAACTCTACGCAAGTCATTGGAGCTGCGATCACCGGGGCGCAATGCCCACCGAGAGTCTGGCTGCAGGCGAGCACGGCAACGATCTATGCTCATCGCTACGACGCACCGAACGATGAAAAGACCGGCCTGATCGGCGGCACGGAACCGAATGCCCCAGAGACCTGGCGATTCAGCATCGATGTTGCTCAAGCCTGGGAGCGTGCTCTGGAGGAGGCGCAGACGCCCCACACGCGCAAGGTCGCGCTGCGCTCCGCCATGACGATGACACCGGAGAGGGAGGGAATTTTCGACACGGTGCTGAGGCTGGTGCGCTGCGGACTGGGCGGGCAGGCCGGGAATGGGCGACAGTACGTCTCCTGGATCCACGGCGAGGACTTTATACGCGCGATCTACTGGCTCATCGATCAGGAAGCCGTCGCCGGTCCTGTCAATCTGTGCGCTCCCCATCCTCTCTCCAATGCGGAGTTTATGCGCGCGATCCGGCAGGCGTGGGGGATTCCGTTCGGCTTGCCGACCCCGCAATGGATGTTGGAGATAGGCGCAATATTCCTGAAGACCGAGACGGAACTGATCCTGAAGAGCCGCCGCGTCGTTCCCCAGCGCCTCTTAGAGGCAGGCTTTACGTTTCAATTCCCCACCTGGCCGGAAGCCGCGCAAGATCTCTGCCGAGAGTGGCGCGAACAAAACAAACACGCAAGATCGGCCGCTAAACCTCACGCATAGCGGTAAAGACCGAAACGGTTTGAGGAGGTGGAGAGCAGGTCTCCGCTACCGCGGAGCGACTGCCTGAGGGGATAGATCCTCCTTCGCGCCGTGCTCAAGCAGCACGGTGACCGCCTCGGAATGATGGTAATATCGCGCGCAGGAGAGAGCCGATTCACCACGTGCGTTCACCAGATTGGGGTCGGCTCCCTTCGCTAAAAGCAGTCGGACCAAAGGCAGGCTGCCCTGGGGGGCAGCCAACATGAGCGCCGTCGTGCCTGAAGCATCCCTCTGGTTCACGTCGGCTCCCCTGGCCAGCAGTCGTTCAACTCCCTGCACTGCATTCTCATTCCAGACAATATTCATCAGCGCGGTCCTGGAACTCTCCCCACTTTTTGCGTTGATATTCAGCCCGTGGGCCAACAGGACGCGCAGCATATCCTCTTTCTCAAGCAGAGACGCAGTGGATAGCGCCTCTACTTCGGTATCAGCATCCGGGTGAGCGCCATGCCGAAAGAGGGCTTCGACGAGCGGTACTTGGTCTGCCGCGACCGCCAGTTTCAGGGCCGTCCTTCTGCTGATGGAGCAGTTGCTGCGGTCGATATAGAAGGCGTTGGGATCTGCACCCTCTTCCAGCATCTTGATGGCGACCTGACACCGGCTCTGTTGAATAGCGAACAGGAAGTCGCTATCAAAAGCCGACTGACGGCTGCTGATCACAAAAAGCATGTCTTGCGATCCGAATACGATCACAATCATCAAGGCGCACGCTGGTCTCATAGCGGCGCGTGCCAGGTCTCCTCCTCGCTTCCACAAGGCATAGACAGCAAGGTAGACTGCCACAAAGAGAAGGCCGGGGATGCCATAGCGACGCATAACAGAACGCAGCCAAACGGTGTTCATCGTAGTCTCCCGTGTGTGAGGGATGAGAATATTCCGGAACATGGTCTTATTCGCTATCGCCCGTCGTTTTCCTGCAAATTCTGTATTGTGTCCCCAGGGAATTCGTGCCACAGGTTGTGGCACGAATTCCGGAGAGGTCAGTTGTGGTTGAGGAGGTAGGTGAGGTAGTTGTTCAGGCCGTTCTGGTCGAGGTGGAAGCCGCCGTGAGGATCGCTGTCGCCGCCGATGGCGAGGGCTTCGAACGGAGAGATGCCGGCGCCAAAGGTCGCGAGGGCGGGCAGATCGCGGCGCTCTTTTTGTGAGGCGTCTGTGACCTGGGCGGCAGAGACGGGATGGCCGGAGGCGGACTGCAGGGCGGTCGCGACCGCGTCTGCGGTGTACTGATTGTGGCTTAACGCCGCGCCGATGAGCGCCGTTTGGAGAGAACTGCTTAGATGCGCGCTGCCCTGGCCGTGCCCGACGCGCACATTGCCGAGCAGACCGTTCAGCGCGGCGGTCGCGGTATCCGTTGTCGGGTTGGCCGCGAAGGCGGTCAGTTCGGCGTTTGCGGTGGGCGCCAGGACCGTCAGCGCCTGGTTGTGGAGCCGGTTGGGATCGCTGATGAACTGCTGCTGATCGCTCTCCGAGAAGTTCTGTCCATGCACATGCGCCGTGAGGCCGGGACCCTGGTCACCGGGAATACGATCGGCGTCTTCCGGAGCGGCCTGCTGCTCCAGTTTGATCGCCGCGGCCACCAGGGTCGAGAGGGCGGTGACCTGCCCGGCGTTGAACGGCTGATCGGGCTGACCGGTGATGTTGCTGTGTGGGATCACCAGCTCCAGGGTGTTCGTCGGCGGCTGGGTGACGATCACATCCAGATCGGCGGTGACCGGAACAGCGGTCGTGGTAAACTGGCCCGTTGCGTTTGTCGTGGTTGTCTGAAGCACGGTGCCTGTGGAGAGAGTGCGCACGGTCACCGTGGCGTTGGCCGCCGCCGTCCCGTTGGGAAGCAGAACCGTTGCCGTGATCTCTCGACCGCCGATCGGCACGCTGCCGCCGGTGAGACTCGTCGCGCCGCCGCAGCCGACCAGGCAGAGCAGAAAGGCGGGCGCGATCCGTTTTGCAATCCCACGTGAGTTCACCATCAATCGTCTCCGCCTTCGTCTTTCTGGCTCGCAGAGTGTCCGCTCTCTGGAGGAAACTGAGCCTCGAACCAGTCCAGGAGAGGGGGCCAGTCGGCCACGACAGCCAGATCCCGCGCGGCCTCCCAGCCGACGGTCTCCACCGTAAAGCGCAGTCGCTCGCGCCACACCTCCAGTGCACGCGGATCTTCCAGCGTGGTGTCCTCGCCGGTGAGGGCATTCTGCCGCAGCCGCTGTGTCGCCAGGCGATCGATCGCTTCCGCGTAGGCGGCCCGCGCCTGCGCGCCGCGGCCTGCAAGATGGTGAGCGGCGGCGAGCAGGCCGGGGCCGAGCCAGTCCAGCCTCTCCGGGCGCAGGGTGTCCGCCAGTGCTGTCGCGGCTGTGGCCTGTGCCAGCGCCTCCTCCGGCGTTCCCTCTCCCAGCGCAGCGCGGCTGAGCGCCAGGCGGCACTCCCACTCGACCGGTCGGGACTGCAGCTCCTCCGCCATCTTGAGGGCGCGCTCCGCGTCCGCACGCGCCTCCGCGAACTGTCCGGCCTCGACCCGCGCTTCCGCTTTCAGCGCACCGAACTGCGCCTGCGGCAGCCGCAGGCGAATGTTGATGGCGACGGCCAGCCCCTGCTGCGCGTGATAGAGCGCTTCGGCGGCGTTGCTCGCGTGCAGATAGGCGCGCGCCAGAGCGCGCTGCGCCAGGATCTCCGCCCGCACCGCGCTGCATCGGAGTGCGAGCGCGAGGGCCTCTTTTCCTGCGGTGATCGCATCCGCGACATGTCCGCGTGCCGAATCGCACTCGGAGAGGCAGGCGAGCGCCAGGGAGCGTTGCTGTTGATCGCCGCTCAGGTGCGCCGCGTCCAGCGCCTGTTGCACCAGACGAATCGCGGTGGCAGGATCGCCCAGTTGCAGAGCCGCCACGCCGCCGGTGAGCAGCGCTTCGATATACTGCCCCTGGAGGCCCAACCGCTGCGCGACCCGCACGCAGCGCTGTGACCGCTGCAGAGCGCTCTGGTAGTCCCCGAAATCCAGCTCCAGATTGGACCAGTTCGCCTCGACATAGAGGCGGGCCGATTCGGTCTCCGGCGCCTCGCCCCGCTCCTCGACGATCTCCAGCGCCGCCTCGAAGTCGGCAATGGAGGCGGCATAGTCTCCCAGCACCTCGTGCGCCGCGCCCCTGGAGAGCGTGCCCTGCCAGCGGTTCATCCAGTCCTCGCCGCTTGCCACGCGTTCGAAATGGCGCAGCGCCTCTTCGACGCGGCCCAGCATCAGGTTGGCGTGGCCCAGGCTCTGCAGCGCGTCCCGTTCCGCGATCGGGCTACCGGCCTGCCGGAACATGGTGGCGGCGGCCTCCAGCTTTTCGCGCGCCTCGCCCCACTCCTGCAACTGGATCAGCGCGTTGCCCTGTTTGAAGAGCGCCATCGCCGGTCTCTCACGATCGGGGTCGTGCGCCAGAAGCGGCTGGAGCTGCTGGCAGCAGTCCACGATCTTGCGGTAGTCCACCGGCGCGCTGTAGGCGGCAAGCAGCGCCTCCAACCGGGCGATGTCGTCGCGCACCTGGCGCTGCTCGAAGCGCAGGCGTTCCGCGGCGAGCTCTTCCCGCTCCGCCTGAAGCGCCTGCTGCTCGATGGAGAGAGAGGTGTCGGCAGCCGTGTCCGGTTCTGGGGAGGAATCGTCGTCGCGAAAAAACCAGTCGAGAGGGCGGTGGACGACCGCCGCGATCTGTTGCAGCCGGTCGGACTGGGCCAGCGAAGCGCCGCTCGCATACTGGAAGATCAGGGCGCGCGAGCACTCGATCTGCCGGGCAAGCTCGTCCAGCGTCAGCCCGGCTTCGCGCGCGGCTTCCTTGATACGGGCGCCCTGGAGGCGCCTTCCTTCTCGTGTCGATAGGTCCATAAGGTTGGCGGGAACGGAATCCTGCGGCCCAAACGCCGCCGACGCGCTCTCCCGCGTCGATCCTAACGTAAGTCTAGTCTGTTTTAATTATACTGCTCTGCGGCTTAGAATGTCAAGTTCTCTTCAAGTCAGGGCGGATTGGGCCTCATTCCGCCTCACGGCAGACGGCAAAAATATATTTTCGAAACTATTGACATATCAGTATGTTTTTAGTATACTGTCGGTGCGTATGTATATTGTGAGCAGACTTTCCCTGTCGTGCCAACAGGTCAGTCCGGCCATAGCCCTCCCAATCGCAGGGCGCATCACCATAATCGACCTTTCTGCTTCCAACCTCGCGGGAAGCGGAGCTATCTCAACCGATCAGGAGAATTAGGATGAAGAGCATCGAGATTATGAAGCGTGGGCTGGCCGTATGCGCCCTTCTGGGAACCACCGCGCTCATCGGCTGCGGAGGTGGGGGAGGCACGTCCCTCACCACGTCCGGCGCCGGCCGCGCGTCGGTCCTGCTGGCCGACAGCCCGAACGACGACTACGCCCATGTCTGGGCGACAGTCTTTCACGCGGAGTTGGTGCCGGCAGCCGGGACCAACGGCGGCGCGAACGTTGTTCTCTACGATAACACGGCCGGTATCCAGGTCGATCTGCGCAGCCTTCACGACGCATCGGGCGCTCGCTTTGCGTTCCTCAGCACCGCGACGATTCCGGCGGGCACCTACACGGCTATCAAGGTCACCCTCGGGCCGACGATCCAGTTGATCAAGGTCGGCGCTACCACCGGAACCGCGACCGCCGTCTCCAGCACCCTGCCGGTCGATTCCAACGGCAACCCGATCGTCACCGACACCTTCAAGAAGCCCAAGACCTTCACCGACACCGCAAGCACGCTGGTCGTGGACTTCAATCTGGCGCACTTTATCATCTCGGCCACCGGCGTTCTGCCGGTCATCGAGGACGGCGACACGAGCACCTGCACCAACCCAGGCCGGCACAACCCCAATGAGCATGTCGGCACCGTCAGCAGCCTGACCGGCGCCAGCCCGACGCTCACCTTCACTCTGACGGAAGGCTCCGGAAACACCGTCACGGTCGTGACGACGGCCTCCACCGCAGTCTCGGGCACGACCACCCTGGCGGACGGCACCGTCGCGGATGTCGTCGGAACGCTGGACACCACCACGCAGAACTTCGTGGCGACCACGCTGACCGTTCTACCCGCAGGCACCGCGCTTCCCGGGCCGACCACGAACCAGCGCGCCATGGGCACGGCGAGCGCGCTCGACGCGACCGCAGGCACCTTCACGCTCACCGTCTCGGACACCAAAGGCTTTACGCCGAGCGGTACGACGGTCCATGTGGTAACGACCTCCACGACCGTCTTCCACGGCGATCCCGGCGCGCCCATCTCCCTTGCGGACTTCTTCACCGCACTGGCGACGACCCCGACCGTCATCCTGCAAGGCACCTACGATTCGACCACCAACACCTTCACCGCCACCAGCATTTTCATCACCAATCATGCAAACGATGGCGGCTGGGAGCACGATCATCACAACTTCCGCCCCGGAAATGACGCGAACAACTGGGGCCACGGCGTGGTCGGCGGACACCACTAGACCTGCGGCGATCTTGGCAGCGATAGGGAGAACTCCCCCGCGATCGCTGCCGACGTCAAGCCTCAGGCCGAAGAGTCGGCCGACGACGTGGGCGGGCCGGAATATGGGTACGACATATTCCGGCCCGCCCATTACCCCTCCTCCAGCCTCTCACCCACCAGTGGAGATACCGCGCCCACGTTCTTGTGCGAAGAACGTGGGCGTAATTTTTTTGAAAAAACTGCCGAATGAGGGCGCGTGTTATGATGGCGTGACGATGGCGTTATGAACGAACGATAGAATGAACCTGGTTGGGAAAACAAGGGGCGCAGGCCGGAAACGACTGCAGTCGATGCCTCCTGCGCTTCTTGAAGCAAATCCCCAACCGGAAACCCATTTTGTCGCGAAAGGACATTCCCAACCATGATCGCTCGAAGCTCAACCGCACATCGCTCTTCCCTCTGCCTCGGACTGACCGGCCTCCTACTGGCCGGCCTCTCCCCTCTCGCTCACGCCGACACGCCCTCCTACACCGTTACCGGGTGGGATTTTGAAGGCGCCGGCGATGGTCAGGTCGGGGACTATACCCTGGGCTACAACTTCACTCCCACCCATGACATCATCGTCTCCGCGCTCGGCGAGTGGGTGCCCAATGGAGACGCTATCGTGGATTCGGAGACGGTCGGTATCTTCGACGGCACCGGCAACCTGCTCTTCTCCAGCCCCTGGAACCAGGCCAATGCCACCCTCACCAGCAACACCCTGGGCAGCGGCAGCCAGTTCCGCTATGTCGATATCACCTCGCTCTATACTGAGGGCACGCGTACTCTGCTGTCCGGGCAGACCTACACCATGGCGGGTACCGTCGGGCGCAACACCTATTCGACCAACGGCATCGACCTGACGCCTTCCGCCGACATCACCCTCACCTCCAACGGCCTCTACAACAATGGCGATACCGTGAGCGGCGGTTCGCCGCTGGCTCCCGCCACCGACGCCGGCTTCAGCATGTACGGCGTCAACTTCGAAGTCAGCGGCGGCGCCGCCCCCGCCGCCACTCCCGAACCGGGTACCTGGGCGCTCCTATGCGGCCTGACCACCTGCGGCCTCGGCCTCGCCCGCCGCCGGAAAGCACGAAAAGATTCCACCACCGGCTGACGCTAGAAGCAGGTGGTGGAATTTTCTTTATGACTCTACGACTGAGGTCGTCACCCCCGCGAGATCGCCTTGCGGGGTTTTGCCTACGACATAGACCTTTTTGTCGGTGTCTCCGATGCGGTAGACCTTTACGCCGGAGAGGTGTTGTTGGAGGGTGGATGCCAGTTGTTGGGCCTGTGCGACGCTCTTTTTCTCCTCATCGCCGTGCCAATCTTGCGGAGTGGCGATCGGGGCGAAGAACTCCTCCAGAGGCTGGGTCTCGACAGCGGTGGAAGCGGAGGCTTTGGCCTGCTGCTTTATGAGGTCGGGTAAAGAGGCAGTCCCTACGTCCGCTTTGGACCACACAAACGCTTTGATCGGATGGTCCTGCTCGGAGGGATAGAGCAGGCCCTTGGCGGCCGATTGCAGTTGGGGAAGGATCGAATCGGACATGTTTAACGTCCTCCTGCCGGGTGGTAGCCTGCTTTGAGCGCTTCCGCCTCGGTCATATATTTGCCCTCTTTGGTCTTGCCGTAGTACTGCGTACCGGGCCGCCAGAAAGCGCCGCTCTTCGTATTGACCCAGACCTTGCCGTCTCCGCCTTCCGTGGGCGGCGTCTGGGTTTCCCGCGCATTGGCAGGCGTTCGCCCACGAGATGCGGTGCTTCCACCCGCATCCAATTTGGCTTTGAGCGCGGTCGCGACCTGCGTCGGAAGGGCGGTAAAGAGATGCAGGCCGGCCGCCTGCTCGATCTGCGCCGGGGTGACGAGATAGCGTGTCCAGACCTGTTTGGAGATGGTGTTGATGTTGGGCATCTTGACGGCGATCACGCGGGTCTGCGCCGTGATGCGGTTGAGGTCGTTGCCGGACCGGTCCGGGAGAACGACCACAACTTTCCAGCCGAAGTCCGGCACCGCGATCCGGGCGCGACCGACGGTCTCATGGGTGGGCGCCGAGAAGCCGTGCCCGCAGACGATGTAGAGTTCGTTTCCCTGTTTGGCGAGCGTGCGACAGTAGGATTCGAGCTGTTCCCAGGGGCCGGCGTTGAGGCCGTGCGCCTGTGGGGTCATATTGGTCATTTTGAACACCGCGTCGTTATTCGCGCGGGTATCGCTGCGGTCGGCGCTGGGGCAGTTGTGTCCCCGGTCGTAGCCGGTGCGCGTGTAGTCGTTCGGCGTGATGACCGTAAATCCCGAAGGCAGACTGGTGTCCGGCTGAAACACCCCCCGACTGGTACTCCCAACATCTCCGGCATTCAAATGCCACGCCACCCAGTTCGGGAAGTGCAGCGTGTCGTTGTAGGAGAGGGAGTACTGCGGCGTCTGGATCAGAAAATGCTCTCGATTGTCGGCAGAGGACATGGCGTTATCGAGATTGCCCAGAAGCATCTGCGACGACGCGACCATATCCGCCCGCCCTTGCGTCACGATCACGCACATTGTGAGGGCGAAGCAGAGTATTGCCACCTGTGATAGAGTGGGACGATGCATAGTTTTCAACTACCCTTTCTCTCGGGAAATATATTGAAGCGCATAGGAGAGCACCTCTTCGAAGTCCATCGCCTGTCCGGCGGCAAAGGCCGTGGCGTAACCCGTGGGGCTCATCTGTGTCGTCAGTTCCGTGAGCGCATGGTCCCGTGTCTCCTGCTCACTGGACGATAATGAAATTCCTGCATGCGTTCTCAGCGCCTCGATCGCTCCATAGATTTGGGTCGCGGAAAGCCAGTGCTGCCGATTTCGGGCCAGCAGTGCGCACGCAGTCAGATTGGCCAGTCCTTCATAGAGACTACGGGTCTCCAGGCAGAGAGTCAGCCCCTCCTTTGTGAACGCATGGGCTGCCGGATCGTCCGCTCCTTCAATCGCCATGGTGGTGAGATTGCTGAGTACGGAGGCCATGCCGGTCTTATTGCCCTGTTGGCGCATAATGGCCAGTGCCTCCTCGAAGAGAGGTTGTGCCGTCGGATGGTCTTGCTGCATATACGCTAAACTACCCAGATTGACGAGCATATTGCCGATGCCCTGCGTGTTGCCCACTTCCCGTGCGAGGGTCAGCCCCTGTGTGTACAGTGGGCGGGCGGCCTCATAGTCGCTCTGTATATAGGCAACGTTGCCCAGGTTACAGACAGCGTGCATCATGCCTGCCCGATCGTTCAGTTTCTGGTAGTTGGCCAACGCCTCTTCATAGACCGTCTGCGCTGTTGCCGTGTCGCCCTGCAGCAACAGGATGTTGCCCAGATTATTGCCGGTGTTGGCGATGCCGCGCGTATCTTGAAGTTCCCGATAGAGCGCCATACTCTGCTCGTACACTGCCTTTGCCTCGGCATAGTCGCCCTGAAAGAAGGCCAGTCCGCCGGCCCCGTTCAGGGCGCCGGCACGCGCGAGGGTTGGAGCCTGCGCTTCGGGGCGCTCCAGCAGCGCCTTCAGACGATCCCGGCCTTCGCGCAGATGGGAGCGGGTCCACCAGAACTCCTGGAGAGCGGATCCCATCCTGAGGGCGGGCTCGGCTCCCTCCGGTGAGGACTGGCAGAAGTCCAGCGCCGCCCGGAGGTTATCATGTTCACTCTCCAGCCGCTGGAACCAGTATCCCTGTTCGCTCCCGGTAATGTGCGCCTTGGCGGTCTGCGCCAGGTCCAAGAAATAGTCGCGATGTCGAAGATAACCGGCGTCGGATTGGCCGGATTCCAGCAGCCTTTCGCGTGCATACTGTTTCACGGTCTCCAGCAGGCGATAGCGGGGCTGGTCCTGGTGCTCCTCGTAGATCACCAGGCTCTTGTCTACCAGGGCGGTCAGCAGATCCAGGACTTCCCACTCTTCGATCGTGTCGTCTCCACACACTTTTTCCGCCGCTTCCAGGGTCCATCCGCCTGCGAAGACGGCGAGTCTGCAGAGCATCTTCTGCTCCGTCGCATTGAGCAGGTCGTAACTCCAGTCGATGAGGGCGCGCAGGGTCTGTTGGCGTGGCAGAGCGGTGCGGCTGCCGCCGGTGAGGAGCCGAAAGCGGTCGTTCAAGCGGGCATCGATCTGCTCGACCGCCATTGCCCGCACACGCGCGGCGGCGAGTTCGAGGGCGAGCGGAATGCCGTCCAGCCGATAGCACAGACTGGCGACCGTCGGGGCGTTCGCATCGGTGAGCAGGAAATCGGCTTTGACCAGGGCCGCCCGCTCAGCGAACAGGCGCACCGAATCGAACTGGAAGGCGGCCCTTGCGTCCGGAGGGAGAGCGTGCGAGGTTCCCGGCGCGGGCGGCATTTCCAGTGAGGGAATGCGATAGATCTGCTCCCCTGAGATGCCCAACCCTTCCCGACTGGAGGCAAGGATCGTGATTTGCGGACAGGCTTTCAGGAGCGTATCCGCGAGCACGGCCGTAGCGGTCAATAGATGCTCGCAGTTATCGAGGATCACGAGCAGTCGCTTCGGTTGTAGCGTTTTGACCAGGGTCTGCATCAGCGGCGTGCCTGCCTCTTCCCGCACACGCAGCACCGTTGCAAGTGCCTGCGTGACCAGGGCCGGATCACTCAGGGGAGCCAATTCCACCAGCCACACCCCGTCGCTCTCCTCCTCCAGATAGTCCGCGGCGACTTGCAGGCTCAAGCGACTCTTTCCGGTGCCTCCACTGCCCGTCAGCGTCAGCAGGCGTGTTTTGCCGAGCAGCGCTCTGACATCCACAAGCTCTTTATCGCGCCCGATGAAGGAGGTGGTCTGAATAGGCAGGTTGTGTCGCAGCAGATCGAGGGAGCGCAGGGGAGGAAACTCCGCAGGCAGTTCCGGGTGCCGCAGTTGCCACACATGCTCAGGCTGCTGCAAATCCCGGAGCCGGTGGACGCCCAGATCCGCCAACGCGCTTCCCTCCGGCAGAACCGCACCGATCTGCATCCGGATCGCCTCGGAGAGCAGTACCTGCCCCCCATGCCCGATGGCCAGCAGCCGCGCTATACGGTTCAGGGGAGGGCCGTAGTAGTCGCCTCCCCGTTCGTCCGCCGCTCCAGTATGCAGCGCCATCCGCACCCGCATCTGCCCAATCGCCCTCCAATCCTCCTGCTCGAGCCTCCTCTGTGCCGTCAGAGCCGCCTGGCAC
>Ga0070658_10000415_pt1 | contig 36949 bp, 39 predicted proteins | sample KBSC13metaG_FD_64664 | JGI IMG/M metagenome (GOLD analysis project Ga0070658, IMG submission 64664) | Corn rhizosphere microbial communities from Kellogg Biological Station, Michigan, USA - KBS C1-3 metaG | ecosystem: Host-associated > Plants > Roots > Rhizosphere > Soil ... | reverse complement strand
ATGCGCTCGAAGGCCTGGGCCACAAGCTGCCGGACGAGGATCTCGACGATGGGCCTTTCACCGACCGGTAGTAAGGGTTTCGGCAGCGAGAAGGTGAGCGGCCGCAAGCGCGTCCCGCGCCCACCGGCCATGACAAGAGCGTCCATGGTCAGGTGGCGTAGTCCGGCAGACGGAACCATCCGGCGCCGCCCGCCGCCAGCCAGTCGGCCGTGCGCTTCAACCCTTCGGCCAGCCCGACCTGTGGAGTCCATCCGAGCCGGTCGAAGGCCCGGCGTGGATCGGACCGGAGCCGCGACACTTCGCTGTCGGGTGGACGGATCCGCTCGTCCTCGACGACAACTTCGAGCTCGTGCCCCACGAGTTCGCCGGCTAGCCGGACGACCTCCGCGATGGATGTTTCGGCGCCGACCCCGAGATGGATCGTCTCGCCGTCGACTCCGTCCGCTCCGGCCGCGCGCAGGAAGGCATCCGCCGTGTCGGTCACGTAGGTGAAGTCACGGGTGGGTGTGAGGGAGCCCAGCTTCAACGGGCGCCCGGCAAGTGCCGCGGTGAGGATCGTCGGGATGACCGCGCGCGGCGACTGCCGCGGGCCGTAGGTGTTGAACGGACGCAGGGTCACGATCGGCGTGCCGAACGACCGATGGAACGCCTCGGCCAACTTGTCCGCGCCGATCTTCGACGCGGAGTACGGCGACTGGCCCTGCAGCACGTGCGCCTCGTCGATGCGTTCGGTCCGAGCCGATCCGTAGACCTCCGACGTCGACGTGTGCACGACGCGGCGCAGCTCGAGGTCGCGAGCGGCACACAGCACGTTGAGGGTGCCGATGACGTTCGTCTCGACAACCTCACGCGGGGCCCGGTAGGAGTAAGGGATCGAGATCACGGCGCCGAGGTGCAGGACCGCATCGCACCCGTGCATCGCCGCGCGCACCGAGCCGTCGTCACGCAGGTCCCCCACGACCACGTCCACACTCGCGAGCAGGTCGGGCTCTGCGTGAACCAAGGCACCCAGCTGGTCGTGCGACGAGTAGCGCACGAAGGCCCGGACGTCCCACCCAGCGCGAACGAGCAACTCGGTCACATGGCTGCCGATGAACCCGCCCGCACCCGTGACCAGCGCGCGCATGCGGAGCATTCTTCCAGTTAGGTCGAGGTGATGTCGCCATCGAGGCGGAGCAGGGCGCGCAGGGCGGAGCACTCACGCTCGACGGTGAACCCGTCATTCACTCTGGCCCGACCGGCAGCACCCATGCGCCGGCGCAGCGAAGGGTCATCTGCCAGCCGAGCGAGCCGCTCTGCCATCGCCTCGACGTCGCCCTCGTCGACGAGAAAGCCGGTGGTGCCTTCCTCCACCATCTCCGGGATGCCGGCGTGACGGGTGCTGACCACCGGCATGGCGTGGGCCATCGCCTCGAGGATCGCCACCGGCAGCCCCTCTTCGTCGCCGGTTTGCGGGTCGACGACGCTGTGCTGGCAGAAGATGCCACCTCGGCCCATGAGCTCGAGCACGCGTGTGTGCGGCAGCACCCCAGGAAGGTCGCATGACAAGAACGATGCCTCCACGGCCCGACGCACGTCGTCGCGCAGCGGGCCATCACCGGCGATGGTGAGATGCAGCCGTGCCCCGCCGCGGGCCGCGGCCGCGCACGCTCGAACGGTCGCGACCGGGTCCTTCTTCGGCACCAGCCGGCCAACGGCAAGGACCCGAACAGTGCCGTCCTCGCCGCCCGTCCAGGTCCTGTTCGGCAGCTCGACGCCGTTGGGGACGACGTGCAGCCGCCCAGACGGCAGGCCGATCGGGGTGAGCCGGCGGACGGCGTGCTGCGAAGGAACCGCGACCGCGTCGACGTCGGCGTACGACCGATAGGCATCGCACCAATACGGCTCCCGCAAGCGCATCGACAAGTCGTAACCGTGTCCACGAGCGACCGTCGTCAGACCCCGAGCCCGGAACAGCTCGAGGAACGGCAGCCAGATGTCGAGGTACTCCAGCAGGGCTGCCGTGACGTTGTGGCGCTCGAGAAACTCGCTGACCGCAAGCTGCTCGGCGCGGCCACCCCACTCGTCGGACAGGGCATCGAGCCACAGCACCGGCAGATCGGTGCGCCACGTCGCCTGGTCGGGCGGTGCGGCGCGCCGCGCAACGATCACGGTCCGGTCGGGGGCAATCAGTTCAACGTGACGGCGCAAGAAGATCTCGGAGGGTTGGCCGACGACCGGCACGAAAACTGCCAGCCGACCGCTCACGGCCGCACCACTCTCAACGCACCCGGCGGCCCTGACCGCACGCCGACTTCGCCGGCGTCGAGGACGGCGTCGATCGGTTGGTAGGCGCGGTACAGCTCGGCAAACGACATCGCCCGTCGGACGCCGCTGTCGCGCCACTTTTCGAGCTGCTCGCCCACCCAGCGCGGTCCCTGCACCGCCATGTCGCGGTCATGCCAGTAGCCGACCTGCGGCAGGCCGGTGCCGATGAGCGCCGCATCGGGTTCATCGAGGTACGGCGACCCGATGCCGGTAGTCCAGGTCGGCACGTCCCGCTGCAGGAAACACATTCCCCAGGAGTTGAACAGCCCGAATCCGCACGCCCGCGCCGCCGCCAACGTATTCAGGCCCCAGCGTTCGCCCGGCGCGACAACAGCCGTGCCGGCGGCGCCTGCCCCGCGTTGCCAGGCGCGCAGCGTGCCCACTTGTTCGTCGACCGATGGCTCGACCGGCAGTCGTGGCGGCCACATCTCGCGATACCAGTCGGCGTTGTCGCGCCGGTCCGGCGCGGCCACCCAGGCGGCGCCATCAGGGTCCATGTGCGTATAGCCGTGGCACTCGAGATCGATGTGGCCGGCGCGCACGCCGTCGTCGAGCGCCGCCCACTCGGTGGGCAGCGCCGTCCGAGAGTCCACGACCGTGCCGTCGTCGCGCACATAGCCCGGACAACAGAACACCGACGCCCGACCACAGCCGTCCAGGCTCCGCCAGAGCTCGTCCCACGCTTCCGCGGAAACAGGTTGATGCGCCCAACCGCGCAGATGCTCTTTGACCGCCGCCCCCGGGTCGTCGAGCCGCAGCACGAGCACGCCGCGCAGGTCGGGCACAACGACCGCGCCCAAGTGTGCGGCCAGGAGCTGCAGTGTGCCTTCAGGTTCTGCCGGCGGCGGGCCGGCGATGACGCGCTCACCGTCAATGCCGGTGTCCTCGGCGTCGATCACGAGACCTGCCGACGGTTCGCTGACGTGCGCGCTGACCTCGTAGGGCACACCCAGCTCGGCGAGCCTGCCTACCCAAGAAGCCCCGACCGGCTGCCATCCGCCGGAGCAGTCGCCCCACATGCCCGCGGTCGACGTCAGCTCCGGCGCGACGACCGTGACCCGCAGACCGACGGTGCTCACGTCAGCAGCGGCAACAGCGACGAGAGGTCAGCGCGCTGACCGCTGGCCTGAACTCGTCCGTTTCCGATCGCATCGGCCCAGGTGACCCGTCCGGTGGCGAGCTCCAGCCACGTGGACGCCCGCATCTCGACGGTGTTCGGCGGCGTGCCGCGCGTGTGCCGCGGCCCTTCGACGCACTGCACCGCGACGTACGGCGGGACCCGCACCTCGACGGACCGACCTGGCGCGACTGCAACGAGCACATCGGCGAGCAGTCGCACCGCGACGCCCACCGCACCGCGGTCCAGCGCCGGTTCGAGGTCCAAGGCAGTCGTGAGGTCGAGCGAGTGCACGGTGAGCTCGACGCATCTGGTGGCGAGGTAGTCGGCGACCGCGATGTCGCCGAAACGAGCGGGCACGACGAAGCCCGGGTCGACATCCGCGAGTGAATGCTGCATCGCGAGCCGCGTCTCGTGCACGAGCGACCGAAGTTCGGCCGGACGTGACTCCTCGCTCATGCCGCGGGCACGCTCGTCGACAACAGGCGCGGCAGCAGCGCAGCCCAATGCCCAGCCCACCGGGTCGAGCTCGGCGCGAGCGGCCGGCGGGCCCGCCAGGTAGCGCGCCAGGTTGGACGTGCCGAGATGCGCGACGAGCTCGGCGAGACGCCAGCCGCCCAGGCGGGTCGGCCGGCTGAACTGCTCCGGCTCGAGAGTGCTGACCACACCGTCGATCAGCTGGATTTGCGCCAGCACGCCGGCGCGTGTCGTGTCCAGGTCGAACTTCCGCGCCGCCACGGTCAGCCAAACAGACGCGGCAACGTCTCCGAATGCGCGCGACGCAGATCGTGGATCTCGATCTCGAACAGGTCGCGCACCACGAGAGCGTTCCCGCCGGTGCGCCCGAGTCGCAGCACAGGCACGTCGTGCTCGGCCAGCAGTTCGAGCACTCGGTCGACGTCGGCATCGCGGCACGTCACGAGCGCCCGCGCGGTCGACTCGCTGAACAGCGTCACGAAAGCGTCGTCGGCAATGGTGACCTCGGCGCCGACGCCACGCATCAACACGGCCTCCACCAGCGCCTGGGCGAGCCCGCCGTCGGACAGATCGTGCGCGCTGGTCACCAGCCGCTCGCCGGCCGCCTCGTGGACGGCGCGCGCCAACGACTGCTCCTGCTGGAGTCGGACCTGCGGTGGCCTGCCGCCGAGGTGCCGATGGGTCACCCACGCCCACTCCGAGCCGTCCAGCTCGTCGTCCGTGCTGCCGAGCAACAGCACGACGTCGCCGCTCGCCGCGAAACCGCTCGGCACCCTTGTCGCCACGTCGTCGACCACGCCGAGCACGCCCACGACCGGTGTCGGATGGATCGCGGTCGCGCCGGTCTGGTTGTAGAAGCTCACATTGCCACCAGTGACCGGCACGCCCAGCGCGAGACAGCCGTCGGCGAGCCCGCGGGTCGCCTCGGCGAACTGCCACATCACCTCAGGGTCTTCCGGCGAACCGAAGTTGAGGCAGTTGGTGACGGCGAGCGGCCGGGCGCCGGTGACCGCGACGTTGCGGTAGGCCTCGGCCAGGGCGAGCTGTGCTCCGGCGTAAGGGTCGAGGCGCGCGAACCGTCCGTTGCCGTCGAGGGCGAGCGCGACGCCGCGGTCGGTGTCGTCACCGAGACGTACGACGCCGGCGTCGTGCGGCATGGCCAGCACCGTGCCACCGAGCACGTAGCGGTCGTATTGCTCCGTGACCCAGGCCCGCGAGCACAGGTTCGGCGAACCGGCCATCGACAGCACGGTCGCGCGCAGCTCGTCCGGCGTCGAGGGTCGCGCCAGCCCAGCCGATGACTCCGCCTGCAGGTCGTCCTGGTCGGCCGGTCGTGCGTAGGGGCGCTCGTAGACCGGACCGTCGTCGGCGAGCGAACCGGGCGGCACGTCGACGATGGTCTCGCCGTGCCAGGTCACCACCAACCGGTCTCCGTCGGTCACCTCACCGATGACGGTGGCGATCACGCCCCAGCGCGCGCACGTGTCGAGCACCTCGTCGACCTGATCCGGCTGGACGATCGCGAGCATGCGTTCCTGCGATTCGCTGATCGCGATCTCGACCGGCGGCATGCTCGCCTCGCGCAGCGGCACCCGGTCGAGCTCGACCCGCATGCCGCCACCACCGTGCGCCGCAGTTTCGCTGATGGCACAAGCGATTCCCGCCGCCCCGAGATCCTGGATGCCCGTGACGAGCCGACGCCGGTAGAGCTCGAGACAGCACTCGATCAGCAGCTTCTCGGTGAACGGGTCACCGACCTGCACCGCGGGCCGCTTGCTCGGGCCACCCTCATCGTTGAACGTCGCGCTGGCGAGCACGGATGCGCCGCCGATGCCATCACGTCCGGTCTTGGCGCCGAGCAGCACCACCTTGTTGCCGGTGCCTTCGGCGCGCGCAAGCTGGATGTCGTCGTGCCGCAGGACGCCGAGGCAGAGCGCGTTGACCAGCGGGTTGCCGTTGTACGTCGGGTCGAAGACAACCTCGCCGCCGATGTTGGGCAGCCCGAGGCAGTTGCCATAGCCGCCGACCCCGGCGACCACCCCGCCGACAAGCCGCCTCGAGTCGACGTGGTCGGGATCGCCGAAACGCAGCGAGTCCATGACGGCGATCGGCCGTGCGCCCATGGTCAAGATGTCGCGCACGATCCCCCCGACACCCGTGGCCGCGCCCTGGTAGGGCTCGACATAGGACGGGTGGTTGTGGCTCTCCACCTTGAAGGTGACGGCGAGGCCGTCACCGACGTCGACGACGCCGGCGTTCTCGCCCATGCCGACGAGCAGCACATCGGTGTGCGGCGCCTTCTCGCCGAGCTGACGCAGGTGCACCTTGCTCGACTTGTAGGAGCAGTGCTCGCTCCACATCACCGAATACATCGCCAGCTCGGTGTCCGTGGGCCGACGCCCCAGGATCGCCTTGATCCGGGTGTATTCGTCGTCCTTCAGCCCCAGCTCGGCGTAGGGCTGCTCGCCGCCGGGATCCTGCGCCGCGGCCTCGACGGTGTCGGTCATGCGGCGACGAGCGACTTCAGGACCGACACGAACAGACCCAGGCCGTCGGTGCCCGGACCGGTGAGCGCGTCGATCGCGTGCTCCGGATGCGGCATGAGCCCGACGACGTTGCCGCGCTCGTTGCAGATGCCGGCGATGTCGCGACGGCTGCCGTTGGGGTTGCCGCCGAGGTAGCGGAAGGCGACGCGACCGGACTGCTCCAGTTCGTCGAGGAGGTGCTCGTCGGCGACGTACTGCCCTTCGCCGTTCTTCACCGGGATTATCAGTTCCTGGCCGACCGCGAACTCGCTCGTCCAGAGGGTGGCGCTGTTCTCGACCGCGAGCCGCTGGTCGACGCAGGTGAAGTGCAAGCCGGCGTTGCGGATCAGCGCACCCGGCAGCAGATGAGATTCGCAGAGCACCTGGAAGCCGTTGCAGATGCCGAGCACCGGCAGTCCCCGGCCGGCAGCGGCGACGATCTCGGTCATGATCGGCGCGAACCGGGCGATCGCCCCCGCGCGCAGGTAGTCGCCGTAGGAGAAGCCGCCGGGGAGCACCACGGCGTCGACGCTGCGCAGGTCGTGGTCGCCGTGCCACAGAGCGACCGGCTCGCCGCCGGCGGCACGAACCGCGCGAAGCGCATCACGGTCATCGAGGCTTCCGGGGAACGTGACGACGCCGATCCGGGCGGTCATTCCGGTGTGCTCCTGCAGGTGGCGGGCGGTGACTCCAGCCTACCTGTGCGCAGTGGTCCCGGGTTGCACCTTGCGGAGCGCGTCATCGCGTTCGGCCAGCGCCGGTCCCGCCTTCGACATGTCCAACGCGATGGTGTCGCTGCCGCGGTCAGCGAGCCGCTGCATGGCGGAGTCGGACGTGTACTGCAATTCCTTCTCCAGGTGCACGATCATGCCGGTCTCCGGCCGCGACCGGAAGTGCACGCGGTCAACAAGAGCCCGGATCAACTGGATGCCGCGACCCTCCTCGGCCGACGGGTCGGCTTCCACGTGCCCGAGTTGGTCCGCGTCGAAGCCACGCCCGGTGTCGACCACCTCGATGACGCATTTGGAGTCGTCGAGGCCGGCGACGACGGCGTACTCGTCGCCCATCGCGGCGTGATCCAGCACGTTGGTGCATGCCTCCGCGAGCGCGATCTCGATGTCGGTCAGGCAGTCCTCCTCGACCCCGAGCGTGCGCATAGAGCTATTGAGGACGCGTCGGACGATCGGGACGCTGAGCGCGTCTCGCGGCAACGACAACGTGAACTTGATCTCCACCGGGCCTCCCTAGCCCCCAATTCGGGCGACTTAGTAGGGCTACCCCGGCGATGGGGCAGGTTTAACCCGTGGCGACACGCACGGTGAAGTCCTCGATGACCGGATTTGCGAGCAGTGTCGCCGCTACCTTCTCGATCAACGGCTCCGCGTTTGCCGCGTCTACCTCGAGCTCGAAGTGCTTGCCCTGCCGCACGGACGAAATGCCTTCGAAGCCGAGACTGGGCAGCGCACGCTGGATCGCCTGGCCCTGCGGGTCGAGAATTTCCGGCTTGAGCATGACGTCGACGACGACCCTGGTCACAACCGCAACCCTAGTGTCAGCCCTGCTCGAGGTAGGCCGAGAACCGCCGTCCGGTGAGCCGTTCGTAGGCCTCGACGTACTTCGACCGGGTCCGCTCCACCACCTCGTCGGGGAGCGCCGGCGGCGGCGACGTGCGGTCCCAGCCGGAGTCGTGCAGCAACCAGTCGCGGACGTACTGCTTGTCGTACGACGGCTGCTGTCGCCCGGGCTGCCAGTCGGCGCGGGGCCAGAAGCGTGACGAGTCCGGCGTCAGCACCTCGTCGCCGAGGGTGAGCACGCCGGCACGATCGCGCCCTAGCTCGATCTTCGTGTCGGCGAGGATGATCCCGGCCTGCTCGGCGATGTCGGCCGCGCGCCGGTAGATGGCGAGCGTCACCGAGCGCAGCTGCTCCGCGGTCTCCTGGCCGACGTGGGCAACGACCGTCCCGTAGTCGATCGCCTGGTCGTGCTCGCCGATCGGCGCCTTGCTGGAAGGTGTGAAGATCGGCTCCGGCAGCCGCGACCCGTCGAGCAGGCCGGACGGCAGCTCGATGCCGCTGACCTGCCCGGTCTCGGTGTAGTCCTTGTAGCCGCTGCCCGTGAGGTAGCCGCGTGCGACGCACTCGACGTCGACCATGTCCAGTCGGCGGCACATCATCGAACGTCCGCGCAACACGTCGGCGTACGCCGCGAGCTCCCTGGGGTAGTCGGCGACTGCCGCGGTGAGCAGATGCGTCGGGACGATGTCCTCGAGCTGCTCGAACCACCACAGCGTCAGCCCGGTCAGAACCGCACCCTTGTCCGGGATCTCGGTCGGCAGCACCCAGTCAAACGCAGAGATGCGGTCGCTCGCGACCATCAGCAGGTCATCGCCGACCGCATAGAGGTCGCGAACCTTGCCGGAGTGGACGTGCCGTTGGTCGAGCTCGGTCATCGTCACGTGAGTGCCTCCACCCGGTCGAAGACGCCGGCCAACCGCTCGAGGTAGCGCTCCGGACGGCACACTGCGTCGAGGCGGGCCTCGTCCAGGGTCTGGCCCGCATCCGCCGCGTGCTTGCGCAACGTCTCCCGGAATGGCACCCCGGACTCCCACGTCTCCATCGCCGCCGCCTGTGTCAGGGCATACGCCTCCTCGCGTGACAGCCCGCTCTCGACCAGTTCGAGCAGCACCGCGCTGGAGTAGATGAGGCCGCCGGTCGCGTCGAGGTTGGTGCGCATCCGATCGGTGTTGACGACCAGCCCGTTGACCAGTCGCAGCGTCAGGTGCAACAGGTAGTCGGTCCCGATGGCGGCATCGGGCAGGGAGACGCGCTCGACCGACGAGTGCGAGATGTCGCGCTCGTGCCACAGCGGGATGCCTTCCATCACCGGCACGATCTGTGCGCGCACGACCCGCGCCAAGCCGCAGATGCGTTCGCACAGGATCGGGTTGCGCTTGTGTGGCATCGCGCTCGAGCCCTTCTGGCCGGAGCCGAACGGCTCCTGCAGCTCGCGTACCTCGGTGCGTTGCCCGTGCCGCACCTCCAGCGCCACCGCTTCGCATACGGTCGCGAGAACGGCCAACGCAGAAACCCACTCGCTGATGCCGTCCCTGATCACGACCTGCGTCGCGACGTCGGCGGCGCGAAGGCCGAGCGATGTCGCGACGTGCTGTTCGACCGACGGGTCGATGTTGCTGTAGGTGCCGACCGCGCCGGAGATCTTCGCGACGCCCACGGCCTCGCGCGCGCGGCGCAACCGGTCGCGCGAACGCGCAGCGGCAAACGCGAAGTCGGCAACCCGGTGTCCCCACACGTCGGGTTCGGCGTGCACGCCGTGGGTGCGGCCGACGCGCAACGTCTCGCGGTGCGCGAGCGCGTGGTCGCGCAGCGCTGCCACCAAGGCGTCCGCTCGCTCCAGCAGCAGGTCAGTGGCCTCGGTCAGCTGCACGGCCAACGCAGTGTCGAGCAGGTCCGACGACGTCATGCCGTGGTGCACCCATGCGGCTGCGTCGCGCGGCGTGGTGTTGTCCGCCCAAGCGGTCAGAAACGCGATGACGTCGTGTTGTGTCACCGCCTCGATCGCAGCGACGGCCTCCGGCGTTGGGGGCGGTGCGTTGCGCACCGGATCGACCGCGTCGGCAGGAACCGTGCCGGCCTCCGCGTGCGCCTCGAGCACGATGGTCTCGACCCGGCACCACAGCTCGTACTTGTGCGCCTCACTCCAAACGCGGCCCATCTCCGGCAACGTGTAGCGCTCGATCAACTCTCTGTCCCCTAGAACTGTGTGACGGCGGCCTGCTCGAAGGTCTCTTTGAACTGCGCAAGCTGCGCGCGCAGGTCCGGATCGCGCACGGCGAGGATCTGTACGGCGAGGATCGCCGCGTTGGTCGAGTGGTCGAGGCCGACGCACGCGACGGGAACACCTGCAGACATCGACGTCATGGCCATCAGCGAGTCGACACCGGCCACACCGCCACCGCGCAACGGCACGCCGATCACCGGCATCGGCACGTGCGACGCGACGATCCCGGCGAGGCTCGCGTTGACACCACCCCCGGCGACGACCACCTCGATGCCGCGCGGTTCAAGGCCGCTGCACCAGTCGAACAACGCGCGCGGCGAACGGTGCGGGCTGATGACCGTTTCGTCGTAGGCGACGCGGAAGCGGCCAAGCATCGCGCCGACCTGCGCCATCGTCTCGTGCTCCGTCACCGACCCGTAGATGACGGCGACCCGGGCTTGCCCGTTCACGACACCGCTCCGGCGATGTCGCGACGGTAGTGGCCCCCATCGATATGGATGCGCCCGGCCGCTTCGTAGGCGCGCGCACGTGCGGTGGTGAGATCCGGGGCGACTGCCCGCACTCCGAGGACGCGCCCACCGCTCGTCACCAACCGGCCCGACGCATCATGGGCCGTGCCGGCGTGCAGTACGTCGACGCCCTCGATCTCGTTCGCGGCAGCGATGCCGTCGATGGCGACGCCGGTCCGCGGCGTCGCCGGGTAGCCGTCGCTGGCAATGACCACCACGACCGACGCCACGTCGCGCCAGCGCAGCGGCGGCAGCGAGGCCAGGTCGCCGATCGCTGACGCATGCAACGCGTCGAACAATGACGAGCCGAGCAGCGGCAGCACGACCTGTGTCTCCGGGTCGCCGAACCGCGCGTTGAACTCGACCACTTTCGGTCCGCGCGAGGTGAGCGCGAGGCCCACATAGAGCAGCCCCGCGAACGGAGTGCCGCGCGCGGCCATCTCGTCGATGGTCGGCAGCGCGATCGTGTCGACGACCTGGTCGGTAAGGGTCGTCGGCGCCCAGGACAGGGGTGAGTAGGCGCCCATACCGCCCGTGTTGGGGCCGATGTCGCCGTCGCCCACGCGCTTGAAGTCCTGCGCGGCCTGAAGCGGCATGACGGTCTTGCCGTCGGTGAGGCAGAACAGCGAGACCTCGGGCCCATCGAGGAATTCCTCGACGACCACACGGTGCCCCTGCGCGTGCGCCTCGGCGGCCGCACGGTCGTCGGTCACGACGACGCCCTTGCCGGCGGCGAGCTCGTCGTGCTTCACGACGTACGGCGGGCCGGCTGCGTCCAGCGCGGCCGCGAGCTGCTCCGGCGACTCGCACACCCAGTGACCAGCCGTGGGGACACCGGCCGCGGTCATGACGGCCTTGGCGAACGCCTTGCTGCCCTCGAGCTGCGCCGCCGCGGCGGACGGTCCGAACACCGTGGCGCCGGCGGCCCGAAGCTCATCCGCGGCACCCGCGACGAGCGGCGCCTCCGGACCGATGACGACGAGATCCGCGCGGCTCGCCCGAGCCGCGGCCACCGGGTCGTCGTCGCCGACGAGGTCCGCGACCTCGGCGATGCCGGGGTTGCCCGGCGTCGCGAAGACGGCGTCCACCGCCGGGTCGCGGGACAGCGCGAGCGCCAGCGCGTGCTCGCGCCCCCCGCCGCCGATCACCAGCACCCGCACGGCGTCAGCCTTTCACGCATTGCCGCCGTGATCATGACGTTGCCGGCCTGCGAACGCAATGATCACCGGAAGCGGCGCCCAGCCGGGCGAGGAGCCTTGCCTTGACCGCCGGCCAGTCGTCGATGGTGATGCCGAAGACCACCGTGTCGCGGGTGGTGCCGTCCGGACGCACCATGTGCCGGCGCAGCAGGCCTTCTCGGATCGCGCCCAGCTTGGCGATCGCCGCCTGGGAGCGATGGTTGATCGCGTCGGTCTGGATCTTGACGCGACCGAAACCACAGTCGTCGAAGGCGTGCGCCAAGAGCAGCAGCTTGCACTCCGGGTTGACGGCAGTGCCCCACGATGACGGTGTGTAGGCCGTCCAGCCGAGGTGCGTCCGCTCGTGCTCGAGCATCGTGTCGCCGAGGCTGGTCGTGCCGATAACGGTCCCGGCGGTGTCGCGTACGACGTACATGGCCCGCTGCTCGTCGCCGGCCTGTGCGATGCGCCGCCGCCAGCCACCGGCGTCTGTTGGCCGCGCCGACGGCCCGCCGGAGTAACCCGCGGCCCAGACCTCGTCGTGGTCGAGCGCCGCGAACAAGGCGTTGGCGTCGTCGCTCGTCGCCGGATCGAGGCGGACCTGCCGTCCGACCAGCGGCACTCCTCCCGGCATGCGTGCGCTCATGCGTTCGGTCAGACCAGGGACCGCACGACGATCGACTCCTCGCGCCCGGGGCCGACCCCGATGACGGAGATCGGCACCGACGTCATCGCCTCGAGCGCTTCGACGTAGCGGCGGGCGTTGTCCGGCAGGTCGGCCATCGACCGCGCCTTGGAGATGTCGTCATCCCAGCCCGCGAACTCCTCGTAGACCGGCACGGCGTGGTGGAACTCGGTCTGCGTCATCGGCATCTCGCTGTGCACGGTGTCGCCGATGCGGTAGCCGACGCAGATCGGCACCTTCTCGTAGCCGGTGAGTGTGTCGAGCTTGGTGAGCACGAAGTCGGTCACGCCGTTGATGCGTGCGGAGTAGCGCGCAATGACCGCGTCGTACCAGCCGCAGCGGCGCGGTCGTCCGGTCGTCGTGCCGTATTCGCTGCCGAGGTCGCGCAGCTTCTGTCCTTCGGCGCCGTGCAGCTCGGTCGGGAACGGCCCTTCACCGACGCGAGTCGTGTAGGCCTTGACCACGGCGACGACGCGGTCGATGCGGGTCGGCGGGATGCCCGAGCCGATGCACGCGCCGCCGGTGGTCGGGTTCGACGAGGTGACGAACGGATAGGTGCCGTGGTCGACGTCGAGCATTGTCGCCTGCCCGCCTTCGAGCAAAACGACCTTGCCTTCGTCGAGCGCCCGGTTGAGCAGCAGCGACGAGTCGACCACCATCGGCCGCAGCCGGTCGACGTGGGCGAGTAGCTCGTCGATGACCGCGTCGACGGCGATCGCCTTGCGGTTGTAGGCCTTGACCAGCAGTTGATTCTTCAGCTCCAGCGCGCCTTCGACCTTCTGCCGCAAGATCTTCTCGTCGAAGAGGTCCTGCACCCGCACGCCGAGGCGCGACATCTTGTCGGCGTACGCAGGGCCGATGCCGCGTCCCGTCGTACCGATCTTCGCGTTGCCGAGGAAGCGCTCGCCGACCTTGTCGACGGTCGTGTGGTAGGGCGTGATGATGTGCGCGTTGGCGGAGACGACGAGCTTCGACGTGTCGACGCCCCGCGCCTCGATCGCGTCGATCTCGTGGAACAGCACGGCCAGGTCGACGACGACACCGTTGCCGATGACGGGCGTGACTCCCGGCGACAGCACGCCGGCAGGCAGCAGATGCAGGGCGTACTTCTCACCACCGATGACGATGGTGTGCCCGGCATTGTTGCCGCCGTTGAACTTGACGACGTAGTCGACCTGGTCACCCAGAGCGTCCGTTGCCTTGCCTTTGCCCTCGTCGCCCCATTGCGCGCCGAGCACCGCGATCGCCGGCATTTGAGCAGCCCTTCACAACGACTGTGTTCCCCAAATGCAAGGGGCCCCTGTCGCAAGCGCGCAGGAGCCTCTTGCGACGGAAGTCTACTCGGTCGCGCCTCTAGTCCGCACCCAGCGCCGCTGCCGCCTGCGGATCGCTGTCCGCGAGGAAGGTGCGGCACCGGTCGGCCTCATCGGTCTCGCCGATCGCCTCGGCGGCCCGGCCGAGCGCATTGAGTGACCGCAGGAAGCCCCGGTTGGGTTCGTGCGACCACGGCACCGGGCCGTGCCCCTTCCAGCCGTTGCGGCGCAGCGCGTCGAGTCCGCGGTGGTAGCCGACCCGGGCGTAGGCGTAGGACTCGACGACGGCGCCGCGGGCAAACGCCGCGTCGGCCAGGGCGGCCCAAGCAGCCGAATGCGTCGGGTAACGCGCGGCCACCGCGGCCGGGTCGTCACCGCGTTCCAGCATCTCCCGTGGCTCGCCCTCGTCCGGAAGCAACGTGGGCGGCGGCCCGCCGAGCAGGTCACGTCCGACCATTCCGCTGTCGTGCACACTCATGACTGCATCCTCTATGACGAACGGGGGCCGTCATGGGCCGACTGGTCGACATCGGTGACACAGCACTGTGGATCGAGGAACGAGGGGCGGCCGACGCCTTTCCACTGCTCATCTTTCACGGCGGCCCAGGGCTCGACCACACCACTTTCGGCGACTATCTCGACCCGTTGGCCAAGGACGGCCGTTACCGGCTGGTGCTGGTTGATGAGCGGGCGCAGGGCCGATCGGATCGCTCCGCACCGCCGGAGACCTGGACGCTGGCGCAGATGGCGCACGATGTCAGCGCCCTCGCCGAAGCGCTGGGAGCCGCGGCGGCCTACGCGACGCTGGGGCACTCCTACGGCTCGTTCGTCGTGCTCCAGCACGCGGTCGATCACCCGGGGGAGCCGGTGGCCACCATCGTGTCCAGCGGGGTCGCGGATGCGCGCTGGCTTGCCGGTGTCGAGGATCAGCTGGCCGCGTTCGAGCCGGCGTCGCTGCGCGAGCAGGTCAGCAGCTCGTGGGCGCGGGAAGCAACCGTCGGATCGGAAGCAGAAGCGGCCGAGCTGCTGCACGACCAGCTGCCGTTCCACTTCAAGGACCCGACCGGGCCGCTGATCGCGGAGTATGAGTCCCGCTGCACCGGCGCGAGATATGCCCCGGACGTGCTGCGGCACTTCGCCACCCAGGACTACGGCGGCATCGACGTCATCGATCGGCTCGGCGACGTCACGCACCCGGTGCTGGTGTTGTCAGGGCGTTACGACCGGGCCTGCCCGGCCGCCGCCGGCGAGGAGATGGCGGCCAAGCTGCCGGCCGCCGACCTCGTCATCTTCGAGGACTCCGCACACATGACCTATGTCGAGGAGCAGCCGCGCTACCTCGACGTCGTACGCCGGTTCCTCGACCGGTCTACTTCAGCTTCTGACCGCAGCTGAGTAGGTCGTTGCAGGCCTCGACGACGCGCGCCGCCATGCCGGCCTCCGACGCCTTGCCGTAGGTCCGTGGGTCGTAGGCCTTCTTGCTGCCGACCTCGCCGTCGATCTTCAGCACGCCGTCGTAGTTCTTGAACATGTGGTCGACGACCGGCCGGGTGAAGGCGTACTGCGTGTCGGTGTCGACGTTCATCTTGACCACGCCGTAGCCGAGAGTCTCGCGGATCTCGTCCAGCTCCGACCCGGAGCCGCCGTGGAAGACCAGGTCGAACGGCTTGTCCTTGCCGAACTTCTTGCCCACCTCGTCCTGGATGTCCTTCAGGATCTTGGGGCGCAGCTTCACCGCACCCGGCTTGTAGGACCCGTGAACGTTGCCGAACGTCGCGGCAAGGAGGTAGCGACCGTTCTCGCCGAGGCCGAGGACCTCGGCGGTGCGCATGGCGTCGGCGGGGTGCGTGTAGAGCTTCTCGTTGATCTCGTTGGAGACGCCGTCCTCCTCGCCGCCCACGACACCGATCTCGAGCTCCATCACGATGTTGGCCTTGGCGCACTGCTCGAGCAGGTCACGCGCGATGCGCAGGTTCTCCTCGAGCTCGACCGCGGAGCCGTCCCACATGTGCGACTGGAACAAAGGTTGCTTGCCTGCGGCGACGCGCTCCTGCGAGACCCCGATCAGTGGCCGCATGTAGCCGTCGAGCTTGTCCGGCGGGCAGTGGTCGGTGTGCAGCGCAATGTTGACCGGGAACTTCTCCGCGACCACGTGCGCGAACTCGGCAAGGGCGACCGCGCCTGTCACCATGTCCTTCACGTATTGGCTGGACGCGAACTCGGCGCCGCCCCACGAGACTTGGATGATTCCGTCGCTTTCCGCTTCGGCGAAGCCGCGCAGCGCTGCGTTGAGCGTCTGCGACGACGTCACATTGATCGCGGGATAGGCGAAGCCGCCGGCCTTCGCGCGATCCAGCATCTCGGCGTAGACCTCGGGACTGGCGATGGGCATATTGGCCACTCCTTGGACGGTGCATCCCCTTCTCGCAGTATGCCCGCCGGATAGCCTCGCCGATCGTGCAGGTCAGTCCCCCGCTGCTCGAGGCGTCTGTCCTCGGCTCGATCTCGCCGCAGCACCTGCTCAAGGTGTTGAGCGAGGCCGCGCTGCCACTGATCCTGTTCGCCGAGACCGGGCTGTTGCTCGGTTTCTTCCTGCCCGGTGACTCGCTGCTGTTCATTGCGGGCTATGCCACGGTCGCCAACAACTCTCTCGGTCTCAAGTTGTCTCTTCCGGTGGTGCTGATCCTGGCCCCGATCGCAGCGATCATCGGCGCTCAGGTCGGCTACGAGATCGGCCGCAGAGGCGGCCCCCGGCTGTTCAACCGGCCCGACTCGCGGCTGTTCAAGGCCGAGTACGTCGACAAGACCCGCGGCGTCTTCGAGTCGTTCGGGCCGGCGCGTGCCGTCGTACTGGCGCGGTTCATCCCGATTGTCCGGACGTTCCTCAACCCGATGGCCGGGACGGTCCAGATGCCGGTGCGGACATTCACCCGCTGGAACATCGTCGGCGGGATCCTCTGGACGGTCGGCCTGATCCTGCTTGGCCACCTGTTGGGGCACGTCGGCTTCGTCCGCCGCAACATCGAAGTGCTCGTCGTGCTCGTCGTGCTGCTGTCCGTCGTACCGATCCTGTTCGAGCTCACCCGCCGCCGCGTCCGGAGCACGCGCTCGCGTCGCTAGCGCGGCGGGCCGAGAGCGGCCAGCTGGGCGGCGCGCACGGACGCGGTCTGACCTTGCACCAGCAGGAACAGCGCGACCCGGGCAAGGCGTTGCGGCGCCTGGTCGAGCAGCATCGCTCGGCCGGCGCCGGCAGCGACGAGCGCCGCCGTTGCATTGCAAGCCAACAGATGCGCCTCGGCCCGGATCCGCAGCCGCTCGTCGATGTCGTCGCCGCTTGGCACCTCCGGCAGTGACCAAGCAGCAGATCGCAACGTGTCCAGGCGCTGCTCGAAGCCGGCAGCGAGCTCATCCGTGGTCGCATCATCGCGCTCCCGCAGCCGGCGCACGGCTTCGCGCGTCACTCCGAACACGGACCCGCTCACATCGGCGGCGCGAACAGCGTCGGTGGTCCGCCAGTCGTCGAGCTTCTCGACCAGGACCACCTCGTCGTCGTTGACCAGCAGGCCGTCGAGATGCACCTGCATCGTCGACGTGCCCTGCATCGCGGCGAGATGCAGCGGTCGTGCCTGCACCTCCGGCCGGCCGCGCAGCGCGACCAGCGTCCAGACGACGTCGTCGCCGGCCTGGGCGCCGAGCAGGAAGACGTCGGCCTGATCCCAGGAGGTCAACCAGGCGATGTCGCCGTCGATGCGCCACCCACCGTCGACACGTTGCGCCGACACGGCCGGCGGGCCGGGACGGCGCAGGTGGGTGAACGCGACTCCGGCCAGCACGGACCGGGTCAGCAGCGGCAGCCAGCGTCCGCGCAGCGCGTCACTGGTGCTGCGCGCCACAGTGCGCACCGGCGTGTGGTGCTGCGTCCACACGAACCATGTCGACGCGTCTGCAGCGGCGAGCTCTTCGGTGACCGCACGCATGACCGCGAGCCCGGCGTCAGCGCCACCGAACTCGACCGGAGCAACGATCCCCGTCAACCCTGCGCCGGCAAGAGCGTCGATGTGCGACCGCGGCACCCCCTCGACGTCGACCCGCTCTGCCGCCGGTCGCAGCAGGGCATCGCCGAGGTCGCGGGCGGCACGAACCGCGGGATGATCCACGCCCTGACCTTATGGGCGCCGCGTCCACACCCCTGGGCGTGGCGCCGCAACGACCGCCGCCGCCGCGCGCATCATCAGCCGCATGGGGGCACCGTTGAAGCGCGAGGACCACTCACTTCCCGCCGACATGCGCGACCTGCTCACCCGCGCGCATCTGGAGAACGCGGTCAAGCATCTCGTCGGCGTCGAAGTCGTGGAGTTCAGCAGCGACTGGTGGGACGGTGAGGCACACTCACCCTGCCTTGTCGTGCGGGGTGGCCGGCGCCACCGGCTGCAGCGCGTGGTCGAGACCTCGGGCGAAGCCGTCGTCGTGCCGTTCGAGCGCCGGGTGGCCGGAAAGTGGCTGGCGCATCGCCGCCGTTCGCCACGGCCGGAGCTGGGCCTCCCGGCACCGCGACGGGCCGACGACGTGGTCGTCGATGCGACTGCCGACGTGCGCCGCTGCGAAGGCGAGTCGTGCGGCGCGCTGCTGCCGATCGGCTACGAGGGCGCCTGCCCGCTCTGTGGCGATTGAGTTTGGGGCGACTGAGTTTGGCGCGATCCCGGCTGAGGCGGCGCGGCGATCGAGGAGAAGTCGACTGCGACGGGGGCACGTTCGGCGGGATCGTCGAGCTCGAAGTAGTCGGCCTTGTGGAAGTTGAACATTGCGGCGACGAGCGATGACGGCACCGACTCGACCCGGGTGTTGAGCGCGCGCACGTTGCCGTTGTAGAACCGGCGCGCCGCTGCGATGCGGTCTTCGGTCTCGGCTAGTTGTTGTTGCAACGAAAGGAAATTCTGCGAGCTCTTCAGGTCGGGATAGTTCTCCGCGACCGCGAGCAGCCCGCCGAGCGCCCGACCGAGGACCGTCTCGGCCTGCGCCTGTGCCGCGACGCCGCTCGTCGCGGCTTGCGACGTGGCGACCGCCGATGCCCGCGCGTCCGTGACCGCTTGCAGCACCGTGCGCTCCTGCGCGGCATAACCCTTGACGGTCTCGATCAGATTGGGAATCAGGTCGTGCCGTCGTTTCAGCTCGACGTCGACCTGTCGCCACGACTCCTGCACGAGATTTCGTTGCCGGACGAACCGGTTATACGACGCAACCACCCCCAGCAACAGCAGAACGACGACTCCGATGATGATCCAGAGTCCGGTCATGGCGCTCCCCCCAAAACCGAGGTACCAGTGTCGGTCCCACGGTCATGCCAAACGAATGACGGAATTCCGGCGACGACGTCGAGCATGGTCGCCACCGCGGCGGTCACGGCCGCCGGATGCTGCTCGCCCGGCTGCCAACAGAGGATGTCGGTCCCCTCGATGCGCCAACTGAAGTGCTCACGCGAAAGCAGCAGCTGCATCGTGCGTGGCGTGAGCACATCGGAGGCGAACTTCGGATCCGACGCGTGCACGCGGAACTCCCGGTTGAAGTCCTCCGACTCCAGCTCGATGTCAGTGATGCCGACGGCGTTTCCGAGGCGGGTCAGCATCGTCTCGGGCACGACCTGCAATGTCGGCAACCAGGCCGGAATCTGAACCGCCGACACGGCGTAACGGTGCGTGGTCGTCGAACGCCCGCCCCGACCGTCGCTCGAGTGGGTCTCGTAGCTGTAGTCGAACGAGACGAACGGCCGGTCCTTCCAGCTCCCGGACAGCACATTTCGGGCGCGCCGATGATCGCCCTCGTCGAACGGCGTTCCGCCCCAGCGGGAGCACAGCGAGTCGTCCTCCGATCTCAGGCTCCACTTGTTTGCGGCCGCCCATTCCGCCAGCAGCGCTCGCCGCTTCTGCTCGGCCTGCCACCGGAACCAGCCGACCGTCGCAATGACGACGAGCGCGAGGATGAGCAGTAGCCAGAACCCCACGCCGGGAAGAGTCTCAGGCCAACCCGAGCTCGTCGAGAGAAAACGCCGCGCGGTAGTCCAGTCCCGCCGCGGCGACCGCGTCAGCGGCGCCGCGTTCGACGATGACGGCGACGCCGACCACCTCGGCCCCCGCCTCGCGCAGCGCCTCGACGGCGGTCAGCACCGATCCGCCGGTGGTGGAGGTGTCTTCGACGGCGAGCACCCGACGGCCGGAGACATCAGGGCCCTCGATCCGGCGCTGCAGTCCGTGCGCCTTGCCCTCTTTGCGTACGACGAACGCGTCCAGCTTGCGACCCCTGGCGGCTGCCGCGTGCAGCATCGCGGTGGCTACCGGGTCGGCGCCTAGGGTGAGCCCGCCGACCGCGTCGTAGTGCCAGTCCTCGGTCAGGTCGAGCATGACGCTGCCGACGAGCGGGGCCGCGTTGCCGGCGAGGGTCACCCGGCGCAGGTCGACGTAGTAGTCGGCCTCGCGCCCGGAGCTCAGGGTGACCTTGCCGTGGACAACCGCGTCGTCCTTGATCCGCTGCAACAACTCGTCACGATCGCTCACAACAGCGACACTAGCCAGCGACGCCACCGACTTCATCGGCTGACGACCCGCTCGTGGCCTTGGACGACCAGCCGCAGCTCGATCGCCGTGGCGTCGGTCGGCACCAGCAGAGACTTCTTCGACGCCACGGCGTGCCACGTGTCGCCGGGCGCCGTCCGCCACCCGGTGACGACGGCGTCGGGGCCGGCACCGACGAGCCACCCGGCGTTCTTCGGCAACCGCACCGCAACGACCGGTCGGTCCGCCGGCTTTGTCTCCTCGTCGTACAGGACGTCGACCTCCATGTCCTCACGGTTGTCGACGAGCACGACCGTTCGGGCCGGGTGCCCGACCGTCCATAGCTGCATCGCGAGCACGTTGTCGCCGTCCGGCAGCGACCCGCCGACACTCCACATCGACGTGAACACCGGCAGGTACTCCGGCCCGTGCCGCACCAGCCACGCCGTCAACATCACCTTCGAGTAGCCCGGTCCGTTGGCGCCGATCGAGCAGCCGTTGCACCACATCGGCAGCACGTTGGCGGGCTGTGGCGGTCCCTCGTTCAGCAGGCGGGTCGAGATGAAGTCGACCCCGTGATCCGCTGTGACCAGGCCGTCATGCGCGACCTCGACGACCGCGCCCCAGACGTTGCCGCCGGCCGGCACGGTTGCGACGGCGGCACCATCGTGCACGGCCGCGTCCTGCCACTGCGGCACGAGCTGACCGTGTGCGTCGGCCGACGTGCGGAAGGCGACCCGGACGTCGTCCGTGGCGTCACTCGGGATGACAACGACAGACCGGTGGGCCGGCGACGTCGTGAAGCTCATGAGATGCGGGTCGAACTCACTGATGTCGGCACCGGCGGTCAGCTGGCTCCGCTGCGCCAGGCGCGGTTGACCGTCACTGCCGGGAAGGAAGATCCCGTACCAGTACGACGCAACCGGGTCCTTCGTGTGCTGTACGGCGTAGGCCGCGACTCCTTCCGGCGTCGTCCCCGCCCACAGAACCTGAAGAGGGCCGTCCGGTGAGTGCACCGGCTCGAAGCTGCCGAGATTGGTCGGGTGCTGGCTCGGGTGTGCCCACTCTGCACGGAGGCGCGCCATCACGTGCTGGTCACCGGCCCGGTCTCCGCGGGTGGGACCCCACTGCTCGATGACTTTCGTCATCTCTTTGGCCGCCAGCTGCTCTTGTTGCGCAAACGTCTTCGACAGCTTGTAGGTCGACAACGGATGAACGGCCGGCCCTCCGTCGCCGCCGGTCTGCTCGCCGACGACCACGACCGCCGCGACGGTCACCGCGGCCGCTGCTGCCGCGGCCACCATGGCCAGGCGCGGGAAGCCGTAGCGGCGCCGGGGCAGCCGCGACAGCAGGTCCGGCGGCGCCTGCACGTCGCTGGTGTAGTCCTGCATCGCGAGCCGCAGCTCGTTCTCGAGGTCGAGGCTCATCGTGCCGTCCTTTCACCGAAAGTGGGCCTTCCGCCGGAAGCGGCATGCGCGGAGTCGTCGACGAGGGTTCGCAGTCGCTCCAGCCCACGGGAGGCCTGGCTCTTCACCGTTCCCACTGAGCAGTCGAGGACCTGCGCCGTTTCGGCTTCGTTGAGGTCTTCGAAGTAGCGCAGCACCAGCACCGCTCGCTGCCGTGGTGGCAACGACAGGAGCCCGCGGATCAACTGGTCGCGCACGGCGACGCCGACGGACACATCGGGCACCGAAGGGTGATGGCCCTCGCTGAACTCGACCGTGGCCGGCCGACGTTGCCGCCAACGGTTGGTCGCGGCGTTCACGAGCGCGCGGCGTGCGTAGGCCTCGCGCGACTCGCGGATCGTCGGCCAGCGTCGCGCCATCCGCTCGAGCACACCTTGGAGGAGGTCCTCCGCATGCCCGCGGTCCCCCGTGAGGAGGTAGGCCGTGCGCAGCAGCGCCGTCGACCTGCCCCGCACGAAGTCCTCGAAGCTCCCCCGATCGGTGGCGTCCACCGCACCTCCCTCGTCACCAGTGTCAGACACCGGCGACGAGTGAAAGGTTGAAATGAACTTCAGAGAAAGGCGGCTCAGACGGAGGTGGTCTGCCGACCGGTGACAGTGAGCTCGGACCGGTCGTCGGTCACATCGACGACGACGGTGTCACCGTCGCGAACCTCACCGGCGAGCAGCGCGCGGGCCAGCTTGTCGCCGATCGCGCTCTGCACCAGCCTGCGCAGCGGTCGCGCGCCATAGACCGGGTCGAAGCCATTGATGGCCAGCCACTCCCGCGCCGCCGGCGTGACGTCGAGGGTCAGCCGACGATCGGACAGCCGCTGCGCCAGCCGCTGCACCTGGATGTCGACGATCGCGGTCAGCTGCTCGGTGCCGAGCGAGTGGAACACGACGATGTCGTCGAGCCGGTTGATGAACTCAGGCTTGAAGTGCTCGCGCGCCGCGCGAAGCGCCGCGTCTTCCTTCTGCTCTTCCGGCAGCGCCGGGTCGTTGATGAACAAGGACCCGATGTTGGACGTGAGGATGAGGATCGCGTTGCGGAAGTCGACGGTGCGGCCCTGACCGTCGGTGAGCCGGCCGTCGTCGAGCACCTGCAGCAGCACGTCGAAGACGTCCGGATGCGCTTTCTCGACCTCGTCGAGCAGCACCACTGTGTAGGGCCGGCGCCGAACCGCCTCGGTCAGCTGCCCGCCCTCGTCGTAGCCGACGTAGCCGGGGGGTGCTCCGACCAGTCGGGCGACGCTGTGCTTCTCGCCATACTCGCTCATGTCGATGCGCACCATCGCGCGTTCGTCGTCGAACAGGTACGACGCAAGCGCCTTCGCCAGCTCGGTCTTGCCGACGCCGGTGGGGCCGAGAAACAGGAACGAGCCGGTCGGCCGGTCCGGGTCGGCGATGCCGGAGCGTGCCCTGCGCACGGCGTCGGACACCGCGCGAACCGCCTCGTCCTGGCCGACGACACGCTTTTCCAGCTCGCTTTCCATCCGCAGCAGCTTCGCAGTCTCGCCTTCGAGCAGCCGGCCGGCCGGGATGCCGGTCCACGACGCGACCACTTCGGCGACGTCGTCCGGGCCGACCTCTTCCTTCACCATCGGTGTGCTGGGTTCGTCGGCTGCCTGTGACGATTCCTCGGCCAGCTCGCGTTCGGCTGCCGGAATCTCGGCGTACTGCAACCGTGATGCCGTCTCCAGGTCACCGTCGCGCTGCGCGCGTTCCATCTGGGTGCGCAAGTCGTCAAGCTGCTGCTTGAGCTCGCCGACCCGGTTGAGACCGCCCTTCTCGCGTTCCCATCGGGCGTTGAGCGCAGCAAGCTGTTCGCTTTTGTCGGCCAATTCCTCGCGCAGCTTGGAGAGCCGCTGCTTGCTCGCCTCGTCACTTTCCTTCGCCAGCGCAAGCTCTTCCATCTTCAGCCGGTCGACCGCGCGCTGCAACTCGTCGATCTCGACCGGACGAGAGTCGATCTCCATCCGCAGTCGCGACGCGGCCTCGTCCACCAGGTCGATCGCCTTGTCGGGCAGGAACCGTGCGGTGATGTAGCGGTTGGACAAGGTCGCAGCCGCAACGAGAGCGGCGTCGCTGATCTCGACCTTGTGGTGCGCTTCATAGCGTCCCTTCAGGCCACGCAGGATCGCGACGGTGTCCTCGACCGTCGGCTCGCCGACGAACACCGGCTGGAACCGCCGCTCCAGGGCTGGGTCCTTCTCGATGTGCTCGCGGAACTCGTCGAGTGTTGTCGCTCCGACCATGCGGAGCTCGCCGCGCGCCAGCATCGGCTTGAGCATGTTTCCGGCGTCCATCGCGCCCTCGCCGGTTGCCCCGGCACCAACGACCGTGTGCAGTTCGTCGATGAAGGTGATGACCTCGCCGTTGCTCTCGCGAATCTCGTCGAGCACGGCCTTGAGCCGCTCCTCGAACTCGCCGCGGTATTTCGCGCCGGCAAGCATTGCGCCGAGGTCGAGAGCGACCAATCGCTTGCCCCGCAACGATTCCGGCACGTCGCCCGCGACGATGCGCTGGGCGAGTCCTTCGACGACGGCGGTCTTGCCGACGCCCGGTTCGCCGATGAGAACCGGATTGTTCTTGGTGCGCCGGCTTAGCACCTGGACCACACGGCGGATCTCAGTGTCGCGGCCGATGACAGGGTCGAGCTTGCTTGACCGCGCTCGCTCAGTGAGGTCGACGCCGTACTTTTCCAGCGCCTGGTAGGTCGACTCCGGGTCCTGCGTGGTGACACGGCGGCTGCCACGGATCTTCTCGAACGCGGCAAGGAGGTCGTCCGCCTTGGGCAGCAGGTCGGCGACGCCGGTGCCGCCGGCTTGCGCGAGGCCGACGAGGAGATGCTCGGTCGACACGTAGTCGTCGCCCAGAGACTTCGCCACCTCGGAGGCAGCATTGACGACGGACATCGCCGCTCTGGCCAGACCGGGAGCGGCGACGGTCGCACCGGATGCCGACGGCAGTCGGTCGAGCATCGCCTTCGCGCGCCCTTCGACGGCCGTCGGGTCGCCACCGGCCGCCTCGATCAGGGGGCGAGCGATGCCGTCATGCTGGGCGAGAAGTGCGGCGAGCAGGTGCACCGGCTCGACGTGCGGGTGGCCTGCAGAAGCCGCCGCCTGCACTGCGGCGGAAAGAGCCTCTTGGCTCTTGGTCGTCAGCTTGTAGCTGTCCATGTACGAATAGTCCTCCGGCGAAGTTGTCCATTCAGAACAACGGTGACCGAGTTGAGTCTGTTCCACTCAAGGCCAGACAAAACAGGGACGCCGCCGGTTGCCCAGCGGCGTCCCAGAGCGTCAACTGTTTACAGCCCGCTGCGCCCACCAGCGGCGAGGACCCGCTGCATCGTGTAGTCGAAGACGAAGCCGCCGTCAGTGATGTCGGGAGTCGTCGCGTTGTCGAACAGGCAGATCTGCACCAGCGCGGGGCCGGAGTGCAGGATCGGCGCCGAGCCCGAGTGCGCCCAGAACGGGTCGTCCTGCAGCAGCACGGTTTGTGTCTGCGTCGTGCCGTCGCAGGTGAGTGCGTTCGGCCCGGCGTCGGGACTCCAGTTGGTGCTGTAGAAGGTTCGTGAGAACTCGCTGCTCGACCGGTCAGTCGTGTTGACGCGCGGGCCTTGCTTCACCGCCACGAACAGGTGGTTGAACGGGTGGTCGGCGTCGTTGTAGCAGGTGTAGGTGAACGTCACGGCGGCGCCACCGCCGTACGCGACGACCACCGGTCCGACGAAGGACGCGGTCGGAGCGGGATTCCCTCCGGACGTGACATCCGCGGACGCCGGGCTGACGGTGACAAGGCCGACGGCCGCCATGACGGCGCCGACCGCGAGGACGCGAAGTTTCATCGGGTGCTCCCATCCAGGTCTCGGTCCACCTGTCCGAGCACTGGCAACGACCCGGTGAGACACGGGCGAGCGGGATGGATCCGAATGACTACGGACGATTGCGGCGTTCGTCGCGCCAGACCGCAATCGTGCCGGGCTGGGTGAACGGGACGAGGTCGCGCCGATAAGACGCATGCACCTGCGCCTCGCGGCGGGCGATCTCGGCGCGTGCCGATTCCAGTTCCGCTGCGAGTTCCGTGAGTCGCGCACGGAGCGCAGCGACGTGGCTTTCCAGCTCGAGGATGCGCTTGATGCCGGACAGGTTGACGCCCTGCTCCTGGGACAGTCGCTGCACCTCACGAAGCATCGCGATGTCGCGCGCGGAGTAGCGCCGGCCGCGGCCACTGGTGCGCCCCGGCGACACCAAGCCGATCCGGTCGTATTGCCGCAACGTCTGCGGGTGCATACCCGCAAGCGTTGCGGCGACCGAGATGACGAACACCGGGGTGTCGTCGTTGACGCCCGGCGGCAGGTCGAAGCTGAAGTCGGTCACTTCGCACCAGCTACGGAGTTGAGGTGGGCGCGCGGATCGTCGTGTTGCGCCGCGGCGTACGACGCGAGCGCCTCGCGCGCCTCGTCCGACAGCTGTTGCGGCACAGCAACCTCGACGGTGACGAGCAAATCACCGCGTGAGCCGTCGCGCTTGGTCATGCCCTTGCCGCGGACCCGCAGCGTGCGGCCGTTCGTCGTGCCGGCCGGGATCTTCACGGTCACCGACTGACCTTCGAGCGTCGGCACCCGGACCGAAGCGCCAAGCGCCGCCTCCGGAAACGTGACCGGCAAGGTCAGCGTGAGGTTGTCGCCCTTGCGACCGAAGAGCTGATGCGGCAGCACGTGCACGGTGACGATGAGGTCGCCGGCCTGCCCACCCCGCTCGCCGGGTGCGCCCTTGCCGCCCAGCCGGATTCGCTGCCCGTCCTTGACGCCGGCGGGGATGCGCGCCCGCAACGTGCGGGTGTTGATGCCCTCGCCGGTGCCGGCACAGGTCGGGCAGGGGTCGTCGACGAGCAGGCCGCGACCACGGCAGTCGCGGCAAGGCTCGGCAAATGCGAAGCCACCGGCATTGCGGCTGTGCATCCCGGTGCCCTCACAGCGCGGGCAGACCCGCGTCGCTGTCCCCGGCTTGGCGCCGCTGCCCTTGCAGGTCGGGCACGACGTCGGAGAGCTCAGTTGCAAGGGAATCGTCACACCATCGGCGGCGTCGGTGAACGACAGCGTCACCTCGGCCTCGAGGTCGGCACCGCGGCGCGATGCCTGCCGCGTGCGACCGCCGCCGAAGATGTTGCCGAACAGGTCACCGAGCCCACCGGACCCACTCGCATTGCCGAGCAGGTCGGAAAGGTCGAACGGCACGCCCTGGCCATTGGCGCCGCGCGGCACGCGGAAGCCGCCGGAGCCGAACAGCGCGCGGGCTTCGTCGTAGTCCTTGCGCTTCTGCTCGTCCGACAGGACGTCATAGGCCTCGGAGATCTCCTTGAACTTCTCCTCCGATGCCGCGTCGCCCTTGTTGGCGTCCGGGTGGTGCTGACGCGCGAGCTTGCGGTAGGCCTTCTTGATGTCGGCCTGCGTCGCGGTCTTGGAGACGCCGAGAGCGGCGTAGTAGTCCTTCTCGACGTAGTCACGCGTGCTCACCGACATCCCTCCTCTCGCGACACTCTTTTGACTGCAACGCTTGTGTTGACTGCAACGTTGTTGGTCTTCTCAGCCGCTGAGAAGACCACTTTCGTCTCACTCAACGGGGGCTTGCGGTTCGCCTGGCTCTTGTACGGCGACTCGCGCCGGGCGCAGCACGCGCTCGCCGATGCGATAGCCGGGCTGGTAGATCTCCGCGCAGACCGGCTCGGTCACGTCCGGCGACAACATGTGGGTCAGCGCCTCGTGCACGGTCGGGTCGAAGGGTTCGCCCGCGTCGCCGAAGCGCTGCAGCCCGAGCTTCGTCAGCGTGGTCTCCAAACCGTCCGCGACGATTTTGAAGCCACCCTCGACCTCACCGTGCGCGCGTGCTCTGTCGATGTCGTCGAGCACGGGAAGCAGGCCGAGCAGCACGGACCCGAGCGCTTGCTCCGCCACCGCTTGCCGGTCGCGTTCGACCCGGCGGCGGTAGTTGGCGAACTCCGCCTGCAGCCGCTGCAGGTCGGCGGTGCGCTCCTCGACCTGACGCTGCAGGTCGCCGGCGACGACGTCCGCGAGCTCGTCCTCCAGCGCGTCGGGTGCAGTGTCGGATGCGGGGCCGGAGGCCGCGGGCGCGGCCTCCGGACGCACTGCACCTGTCGCCGGGTCGATCCGACGCTTGTCACGGATCACGGGACGCTCCCCCTGCTCTTCGGGGGTATCGGTCACTGCGAGCCACCCTCACCGGGCTCGTCGACGATCTCGGCGTCAACGACCTCGTCGTCGTTGGCCGTCGTCTCGCTCGAGCCCGTGTCACCGCCGCCTGAGGCGCCGGCGGACGGGTTGGCGGCGTACATCGCCTGGCCCATCTTCTGGCTGACCGTCGCGAGCGTCTCGGTGGAGCGCTTGATCGCATCGAGGTCGTCGGCCTCCAGCGCCTTCTTCAGGTCACCGACCGCGGTCTGCACCTCGGTCTTGACCTCCTCGGGCACCTTGTCGCCGTTGTCGGTGAGGAACTTCTCGGTCGTGTAGACGAGGGTTTCCGCCTGGTTGCGAGTCTCCGCCGCCTCGCGACGCTTCTTGTCCTCCTCGGCGAACTGCTCGGCCTCGCGCATCATCCGGTCGATGTCGTCCTTCGGCAGCGCCGAGCCGCCGGTGATGGTCATCGACTGCTCCTTGCCGGTGCCGAGGTCCTTCGCCGACACGTGCACGATGCCGTTGGCGTCGATGTCGAACGTGACCTCGATCTGGGGCACGCCGCGCGGTGCCGGCGGCAGGCCGGTCAGCTCGAACATGCCGAGCCGCTTGTTGTAGGACGCGATCTCGCGCTCGCCTTGGTAGACCTGGATCTGCACCGACGGCTGGTTGTCGTCGGCCGTCGTGAAGATCTCGCTGCGCTTCGTCGGGATCGTCGTGTTGCGCTCGATCAGCTTGGTGAAGATGCCGCCCTTGGTCTCGATGCCGAGCGACAGCGGCGTCACGTCGAGCAGCAGGACGTCCTTGACCTCGCCCTTGAGCACACCGGCCTGCAGGGCGGCGCCGACAGCGACGACCTCGTCCGGGTTGACGCCCTTGTTGGGCTCCTTGCCGCCGGTCAGCTCCTTGACGACCTCGACGACCGCGGGCATGCGGGTCGAGCCGCCGACGAGGACAACGTGGTGGATGTCGTTGACCGCGATGCCGGCGTCCTTGATGGCCTGCTGGAACGGGCCCTTGGTCCGGTCGAGCAGGTCAGAGGTCATCCGCTGGAAGTCCGAGCGGGAGAGCTTCTCCTCGAGGTGCAGCGGACCCTCGGAGCTCGCGGTGATGTAGGGCAGGTTGATCGTCGTCTCACTCGAGCTCGACAGCTCGATCTTCGCCTTCTCCGCGGCCTCACGCAGCCGCTGCATCGCCATCTTGTCCTTGGACAGGTCGATGTTGTGGCCGGCCTTGAACCGGTCGACGAGCCAGCTGACGATGCGGTCGTCCCAGTCGTCGCCACCGAGGTGGTTGTCACCGCTGGTGGCCTTGACCTCGATGACACCGTCACCGATCTCGAGCAGGGACACGTCGAACGTGCCGCCACCGAGGTCGAAGACGAGGATCGTCTGGTCGCTCTCCTTGTCCAGGCCGTAGGCCAGTGCGGCAGCCGTCGGCTCGTTGATGATGCGCAGCACGTTGAGGCCGGCGATCTGGCCGGCTTCCTTCGTGGCCTGACGCTGGGCGTCGGAGAAGTAGGCGGGCACGGTGATGACCGCGTCGCTCACGCCTTCGCCGAGGTAGGACTCAGCGTCCCTCTTCAGCTTCTGCAGGACGAACGCCGAGATCTGCTGCGGCGTGAAGTCCTTCCCGTCGATGTCGACCTTCCAGTCGGTGCCCATGTGGCGCTTGACCGACCGGATGGTGCGATCAGGGTTGGTGACCGCCTGCCGCTTCGCGACCTCGCCGACCAGCACTTCGCCGTTCTTGGCGAAAGCGACGACGCTCGGCGTCGTGCGTGAGCCCTCGGCGTTGGCTATGACATTGGGCTCCCCGCCCTCGAGGACGGTGACGACGCTGTTCGTCGTACCGAGGTCGATGCCGACCGCTCGTCCCATGAAAGTTGCCTCCGAATTGAGTGGGTGTCACTCAGGTTAACGGACCGGAAGCGGTCGTCAATTCCCCTTGCGCGGAATTGGCTCAACTTTTTTTCGTCACATACGGGCAAGGGGGTCAAGCAGCCCTTCGGCGTACGCTCCGGACATGCTCGGCCGGCTGCAGGACCGGACCGGGGCGCCGAACCTGCGCACCCGACTGCTCGCAGCCGCCGTCGTGGTCGGCCTCGTGGTCCTGACCGCGCCTCTCGTCGTGCTCCCCATCGCGCATTGGCTCGCCCGCCTCCTGTAGCGAACACCGCGGTCGTTACGCTTCCCTGCCAGATTTCGAACTCCAGTTCCTCACCTGGCTCAGGAGCCCTCAAGTGACCGCACGTCTTGTCGCCGGACTGCTCGTCTCGGCGATCGCGATAGCCGTCGCGCTCTACCGCCTCCAGTGGCTCGGACGGCTCGTCTGGGCCGGCAGCGACATCCCGCCGGAACGCCGACCCACCGTGGTCGACGCCATCAAGGCGCAGGTCGTCGACGTCTTCGCCCAGCGCAAGCTGCTCAAGCGGCCGCTGTCCGGTTGGGCGCATGCCCTCACGTTCTGGGCGTTCATCGTGCTGCTGCTGACGATCATCGAGGCTTACGGGGCGCTCTTCCAGCGCGACTTCGCCCTACCGGTGATCGGCCACAGCGCCGCCCTCGGCTTCATCGAGGACCTGTTCGCGACGTTCGTGCTCGTCGGCCTGATCGTGTTCAGCTCGATCCGGTTGGCGCGCTCACCGGCCCGCCTCGGCCGCCAGTCACGCTTCTACGGCTCGCACGTCGACCAGGCCTGGATCGTCCTCGGAATGATCTTCCTGGTCATCGCAACGCTCTTTCTCTATCGAGGCGCACAGATCCAGTCGGGTCACTTCCCGTTCCAGGACGACGGCTGGTGGCCGTTCGCCTCGAAGGCGACGTCCTACATCACGCCCAACAGCCTCGCCTTCGAGTCGGTCTTCGTGGTCGCACAGATCGCGGTCGTCATGGGCTTCCTGGTGCTGCTGCTCTACGGCAAGCACATGCACATCGTCACGGCGCCGCTCAACGTCTTCCTGAAGCGTCAACCCAAGGCGCTCGGCGCACTCGGTACGACGCCGGACCTCGAGTCGTTGATGGAGGACGAGAACGCCGTCATCGGCGCGGGCTTCGTCGAGAACTTCCACAAGCAGCAACTGCTGCAGACCCTCGCCTGCACCGAGTGCGGGCGCTGCCAGGACAAGTGTCCGGCGTGGAACACCGGCAAGCCGCTCAACCCGAAGCTCGTCATCACCAGCATCCGTGACCAGATGTTCGCCGAGTCGGCTCGACTGATCGGCGCGCAGAAGGCCGGCGCAGGCTCCGTCGACCAAGAGCTGGAACCGCAGGCGTTGGTGCCGGACATCATCGACCCGGACGTGCTGTGGTCGTGCACGACCTGCGGCGCCTGCGTCGAGGAATGCCCGGTCGACATCGAGCATGTCGACGCGATCGTCGACATGCGCCGCTACCAGGTGCTGATGGAGTCGTCGTTCCCGAGCGAAGCCGGCGTGATGCTGCGCAACATCGAGAACAACGGCAACCCGTGGGGCATGTCGGCGAACTCGCGGCTTGAGTGGACCGAGGACGTCGACTTCGACATCCCGGTCGTTACCGACCACATCCCGGACGACATCGAGTGGCTGTACTGGGTGGGCTGCGCGGGCGCGCTCGACGACCGGGCGCGGCGGTCGACGCAAGCCATCGCGAAGGTCTTCCACGCCGCCGGCGTCAAGTTCGCGATTCTCGGGCCGTCCGAGGCGTGCACCGGCGACCCAGCGCGGCGCATCGGCAACGAATACCTGTTCCAGGAGATGGCGAAGGCCAACATCGAGACCCTCGATGGCGCAGGGGTCAAGAAGATCGTCGCCTCCTGCCCGCACTGCTTCAACACGCTCGGCAACGAGTACCCGCAGCTCGGCGGCCGCTACGAGGTCGTGCATCACTCCCAGCTGCTCGGGCGGCTGGTCCGCGACGGCAAGCTCAACCCGCAGGATCCGGTCGTCGCGAAGCTGACCTACCACGACCCGTGCTACCTCGGCCGGCACAACGACGTCATGGACGAGCCGCGGACGGTGCTCGATGCCATCCCCGGCGTGCAGCGCGTGGAGATGCACCGGCACGGCCGGCGCGGGTTCTGCTGCGGGGCCGGCGGCGCTCGCATGTGGATGGAGGAGCGGATCGGCAAGCGGGTCAACGTCGAGCGCACCGACGAGGCCCTGGGGACCGGCGCCGAGCTGATCGCGACGTCGTGCCCCTACTGCCTGATCATGCTCGATGACGCGGTCAACCAGCGCCGTAGCGAAGGCAAGGTCAACGGCGTCAAGGTCATCGACATCGCCCAGGTGCTCGCGGACTCGATCGGTCTGCGCAAAGTGCCGGCGACGGTCGGCGCGCCGAGCGCGGCGTCAGACGGCGAGAGCGAAGCGCCGGCGCAGCCGCTGGAGGAGTCCACCTCGACCGGACCCACCACGAGCGGACCGACGGAAGGTCCGTCGGTCGTCGACCCATCCAACCGGCACGCGGAGGACACCGAGAAGATCCGCGACGACGAATCGCCCGCCTAGCTAGAGCCCGCCGCGACGGAAGTTCACGTGCGAGCGGGACGGCGTGGGTCCGCGCTGCCCCTGGTAGCGCGACCCGTACACCGAAGAGCCGTACGGATGTTCGGCCGGCGACGTCAACCGCAGCACGCAGACCTGGCCGATCTTCATGCCGGGCCAGAGCTTGATGGGAAGCGTCGCGACGTTGGACAGCTCCAGCGTCACGTGCCCTTCGAAGCCCGGGTCGATGAATCCGGCGGTCGAGTGCGTCAGCAAGCCCAACCGGCCCAGGGAGCTCTTCCCTTCCAGCCGTGCGGCGAGATCATCGGCGAGGCCGATCACCTCGTACGTCGAACCCAGCACGAACTCGCCGGGATGCAGGATGAACGGTTCGTCGACCTCGACCTCGACCAAGCGGGTGAGCTCTTCCTGCTCCTCGGCCGGGTCGATGTGCGGGTAGCGGTGGTTCTCGAACACTCGGAAGAAGCGGTCAAGCCGCACGTCGATGCTCGACGGCTGCACGAGCCCGTCGTCGTACGGGTCCACGACCAGGCGCCCCGCCTTGATCTCGTCGCGCAGATCACGGTCGGAAAGCAGCACGCGTGGAGGCTATCCTCGCTTGCAGCGGACCGACGGTGACGCCGCCGCAACGCGGGTGTAGTTCAATGGCAGAACATCAGCTTCCCAAGCTGACAGTGGGGGTTCGATTCCCCTCACCCGCTCCGTTTTTTTCAGTGGTGTCTTCCCAGGTCAGGCGCCCTCTTTGACCTCCGGTCGCGATCTTGACTTTGACCGCCAGTCACCCCGATTGACCGCGTTGGGCCACTAGATGTGGCCCGTTTGTGGCCCGTCGATCTTGGTTCAGAGACCGGCGTTAGTGAGCTACAGCCACTCGGGCGGGAGTGCGATCTGCAGCAGCTGCGCGGCAGATGCCATTGCTACGCGATGAGATGGGTTGGCGGGGTCGAGGGGCTCCGACTCTGCGAACCGCACCCGCGTCTCTTCATAAACGGCCCAGCACCGCTCGTCGCGATCTATCCGTGATTCGTAGGCCAGCCCGCCGATCTCGGGGTGCCACTCGCGGATGGCTCGCGACACGGCCTGCGTGATGGGTCGTCCAACTGGACCACCCAGCTTGATGATCGCGTGATCGAGGTGCGCGACGTAATCGTCGCCGCTCAGGGGCGAACGGCGAAGCGCATCGCGGACGAGGGGGTGCTTGTCCAATTCGACGAGCAACGGGCTGCGGTCAACGTCGACCAGCGTCGCTGTGTGGTCGATTAGGCCTCGACCCACTCGTTGTGACGCGGCCCAGTGCCGGATGCCTTCGACCCTCGTCGGATCTGGGAACTCCTCGCCGAACTCATCAAGGCCGTCGACCGCGCTCAGGACTTCCTCGGCGTCGAGATCTTCCTGCCATCGCGCCATCAGCTCGACGAGACATCCGCGAAGGGTGTCCGCCATGTACCGAACACGGAACTCGCCTTGCGGGTCGTCGAATCGGTTACGGCCCGGTTCGCCTTCGCGCGGGCGTGGCGGCAGCACATCCGGCGCGGGGTGCACACGTAGTGCGCCCTGCACCGGCGGCGTGACCGAGTCCATCGCGCCGGCTACCCCTCCAGAAGTGCCCGGGTCGCGCTGATGATCTGCGCCTCTACCTCTTCGATTGGCTTTTCGCGCAGCAGCATCAACGGCGATTGGTCGTCGAGTTGAGGGTTGGCGCTACGCAAGAAGGTCGCCGCGGTAGCACCGCTGTACATCCCGGCGATCGAGTAGACCACCCGGAACACCACGCGCAGCCTTTCGCCTACGACAGCACTCTTCGGCCCGACGTCCCCGGTCAACCACAGCTTCAGCGGGCGAGCATCGGCCAGCCCCAAGCTCGCGGCTGTCACACGAGGCCCGATGGTGTCGAGCAAGAACCTCGTCTGGTCAGTGATGCTGGTGTGAAGCGACTGCTTGTACGCCGCGTCTTCCGCTTCCGTCGCTGACATCGAGCCCGGCACGAACTGGGTGGTCATTGCGTTCGCCTCCGCCGCGTGAGCCCTGCAGTCTACTGCGCTGAAACCGTATAGGAAAGTGCTTTGATTATGCGCTCTTTGTGCACATCGGCGTGTCAGGCGAAAGTCTCGATAGTGCTGGTCAAAAGTCACCCTCTTGCAGTAGCCCGGGCATCACGCCTCGTTCCTCACTTCGGGGCAACCTCTGCCGGGCCTAGGCCACTGGGCGAGCAAGCGTTGTTACACCGCTCACCCCGCCATCGGCCGTCGGCGCCGATAGCCGGCGCTATCGTGCGCCCGTGCCCGACTCTGCTGACCTCGTCGCTCACCGGAACAGCCGCCCCGGGAAGCGCATGGGCGCGGGCGCATTGATCTGCGACACGCACGGTCGGGTGCTGATCGTTGAGCCGACCTATAAGGACCGCTGGGAGGTTCCAGGCGGGGTTGTGGAGGCGGACGAGTCGCCTCGCGCCGCCTGCTGTCGGGAGTTGTTAGAGGAACTCGGCGTAGACCTGTCGGTCGGCAGGCTCTTGGTGATGGAGTGGCAAGGGCCTGAGCCCGAGCGCACAGAGTCGATGATGTTCCTCTACGACGGCGGCGTGCTCGACGGGGAGCGCATTGCGCTGGCGAACGAAGAACTCCGCTCCTACGCCTTCATCGCCCCAGACGACTTGGGCAACCACCTAGTGGAGTCGCGTAGCTGCGCTAATACTCCACGACGTTGCGACCGATAACGCACTGCTCCGACAGGCAGAGCAACTCCTTTTCACAGATGACATTCACCCTTCCGTCACGGCAGCACTCGCGGGCGCAGTAGTGGAGCGTCATCTCCGCGACTGGGCAAGGCTTCGGGAAGCCCGGCCGTCTGGCCGTTCGACCATCGTGTCGCTTGCATCATCGCTACGCGCTGCGAGGTTCATCACCGAACAGGATGTTCAGTTTCTGCATGCCCTCGCGGGTGACCGTGACAAGGCAGCTCATGGCTACTTCGACGAGGTCGACGCCGATCTTTCCCGCTCTGTTCTCAACCGCGCGCGAGACTTCATCCGAACGCACCCCTTACAGCCCTGAGCAAGCGGCGTTGCGCACCCAGATGGCTCAACGGGATGTTCTTATCGCGGACTCGGTGCGGCCGATAGGGGATCCGCTTCGCGGCATCAACGCTCGCCGGACGGCAGATCAATCCGCTCTCCGCAGGAGACGCAGACGGCGACCGCAGTCGCTCGCTCGTCATCGGACTCAGCGAAGCGGCTGAGCCCGATCTGGGCGCCGCACCGCGGGCACGTGACCCACGCACCGGCCACGTTGTCCGTCACTCGCCCAGTCTCCCTGACCTCTGGGCGCTGGGAGGTGCCGTGTGTCTGCGCCGATAATCAGAGACTGGTGCGAATTCTGGGCGCTAGCCTCGGCTCCGTGACAGGGAAGGCACGCTTCCGCGACGCTACGAGCGCGGACGTCTACGCCATCATGGCGATTCAGGAGCCCGCGGCCGTCGAAGGTTTGGGCCACATCTTCCCGCAAGATGAGCATCCGTTCCCGCGGACGGAGGTGGCCGAGCGTTGGGTGGCGGAGTTCGCTCGCCCGGACACCTTCGTTTACGTATCCACCGACGACAGCGAGCGGATCACTGGGTTCGCTGCTCGCCGTGCCAGTGAACTGATGCACTTCGGCACCGCTCTGCAAACCTGGGGAACAGGGTTAGCGACCGAGTTGCACGACCATCTAGTCGCGACGTTTCCGCAGAGCCTCCACGTATTGCACCTGTTCGTGTTTAGCGAGAACGGCAGGGCGAGACGCTTCTACGAAAAGCTCGGTTGGGTTGCCACCTCGGAGACCCGTCGCACCGCCTTTCCCCCGCATCCCACACTCGTGCGGTATGAGCTGCGTCGCGACTCTAAGCACCGCTTGCCGGCGTCCCAATTGCCGCTCTAAACGTGCCGTTACATTGCGCGCCGGCAGCGGACCTGAGATGCGATGTAACGGCACCTATTCTTCTTCGACCAGCAGAAGCGGTTCGCCCGACTCGTCAGTCAACTTGGCGAAGGCGTAACTGCGGTCATGCTTTCCTTGGGCCAACTTTCGCTTCTGGGCCGGGTTGGGGATCGCCGCCAGGATGCTCACCGGGAAATCGCTCAGACCCGCCCCTTTATCGTCAGGGCGGTCAGCCCCGGCGCAATACGTGACGTGCCAACGAACTCCGCTTCTCAGGAGCTGCTCGGCCTCATCCCGAAGCACTTCTCGGTCCACTCAACGGAGGCTATGTCGAACGGCGAAGAGATGACATATGCCGCCGGACCCCCTCCGCACAAAGAGAAGGATCCGTCCTTGAAGGCGGGTTCTCGTAACAGGAGCTGGAGGAGGTCCGGTCATGGCGATCGTAGGAGCGCTGG
>Ga0070658_10000414_pt1 | contig 37009 bp, 28 predicted proteins | sample KBSC13metaG_FD_64664 | JGI IMG/M metagenome (GOLD analysis project Ga0070658, IMG submission 64664) | Corn rhizosphere microbial communities from Kellogg Biological Station, Michigan, USA - KBS C1-3 metaG | ecosystem: Host-associated > Plants > Roots > Rhizosphere > Soil ... | reverse complement strand
GCGGGATCAGGCCGCAACGCGGAACTGGCGGCATGACATGCGACCAGAACCTCCGTTACCTCGCGTGAACGAAAGAACTTTGCGATCTCGAGGAACCGTTCCCTCAGGTCCTCCATCGAAAGTTTTCCGTAGGGGGTAGTCCCTGAGTCGGAGAAATAAAGAACGTCAGCGGTGCTGCCGTGATCGCGCAGCGCTTTGTAAACGCTGAGTCCGCCGATGCCCCAATCCATGATTCCAATCATCGGTCAATCCTCTCCGCCATCAGCTTCGGAAAAGGTGCCAGCGAATCACGCGAATGACACGAATGAAGAAGTCCCGAATTCGTGTCATTCGCGTGATTCGCTGGCTCAATCTGCATTTGGTGACTCATTTCATCCCGCTCAAGGATACGACAACTCAGCGACTTTCTTCTCATGCAAGGGCGGCGAGGCGAACGCGAGAATGCGTGAGTTCCAGCCATAGTTGATCACCTCCAAACGTCCGCCCGGGAAGCGGCTCTGCAAATACCATTTCATCTCGTGCTCGGCGCGGATCGGGTTGTATTCGAGCATCTTTTTCCAACGCGGATCACTCACCATCTTGCGCAATGCCTCCCGGTAGCGGGGATGCTTCCTTTGCATGAGGCTCTGACGCGCTTTGTCGACGAGCAAACGTGGCCAGTGGCGCACCTTGACGGGCGCAGCCACCATATCGATGACAAACAGGCGGCCGCCCGGCTTCAAGACCCGGAGAATCTCGGCAATGACCGGATCCCAATCGAGATAGCGAAAGGACAGAACGGAGGTCACGGCATCGAAATGATCATCCGGAAATGGAAGGTGCGGTCCATCGATCTTCGTGAAGCTCAGCTTGCCATTCCCCGCCGAACGCTCCCGCGCCTGCGCCAGCATGCCGGCGGAGAGATCGGCTCCCTCCGCGCGTTCCACGAGATCCTCGATCGCGCGCAAAAAGGAACCCGTGCCGCAGCCCAGATCCAGGAGCTTCGGCTTGCGCAGATTGCCGAGTTGCCGGCGGAGCCAGCGTAGTTCGTCGGCGCGCACCGAGATGTCTTCGAAGGTCTCGTCGTAGAGCGGAGCCACCCCGTCGTAGGTCGTGTCGACTTCCTCGGCTGGCGGCGTGAATTCCAGCATCGGGTAGCTGCGCGGACGCAGGAAGAATTTCTTCAGCGATCCGGCGAGACCGTGCGATTTCCGGCCGGGCACCGAGATGATGTAGACCGGTTTGCCCTCGCCGCGAATCTTTCGCCATACAAACTGATCCGGTCTGAGAGAGACCGTCGTGTACCAAAAGTATCCATGGGTTTTCACCCGGAAGACACGCGCGAAGAATGGCGCGAACCATCGTCCGCTGCGGCAGGAGTGAAACCAGGCCTTGCCGTCCGTCGCGAATGGAATCCGCAAGTTCTTCCATTCATACGGGCTAAATTGTTCCGGCCACGAGGTGGTCCCGAACATGATTCCGTACATGCCGCTATGGCCGATGAAATGCAGTTCGGCAATCTGCCGTTCCTGCTCCGCCACCGCGTCGATTTCGGCGACAAACGCCTTCTTGCTCTCCACGGCCTTCCGGATCACGAGCCTGCCAGGAAATTCCTCCCGCTTCGCGCGTTCGAGCTCCTTCGCCGCTCGATCAAAATCGGCTCCGCCCTCACGGTATAAGGTTGTGTAGAGGATCAGGACACAACCCCGGTCCGGCGCTACTTCCATGCCGTTTCTTCGATTCGTTGCCCGGCGCGGCCGGGGACCCAGGCGCCGCAATCGTCGGCCACGACGATCGTGCGCCGTGCGGCGAGGTCATAGACGCGCATTTTCTCGATCCGCGGAAAATACACGTGCAGGCTCAGCCCTCGGCCGTGGCTGAGGCAGGAATGAATCTCGTGCTTCCGCACTTCGGTATAGGTCCCTGCCGCGTGAGGTTGCGTAGTGTACGAGACGAGTTCCCCCTCGCGCCAGCGATACCCTTGCTCCTCAAAGTCGTTTTCGAAATAAAAGACCCATCCCGCGGAAGATCCATGATCGTGCGGGGCGCAGACCTTTCCCGGCGTCCAGCGCGCCAGCATGATCTCACACTCGGGCGTCGAAGACAGGACCACACGTGAGTAGGGAGTGACTGGATCGGGTGTGGCGTTGATCCGGCTCAAAGCATCCGCATCCAGACCCGCATCCGCGAAAAGCGACAGAAGCTTTCGTGGATCTCTTCTATTCCCGGTCAGGGTGGTTATTAGTCTGGGGTTAAGTTCCATGGGAAAGACTTCACTGTCAGAAACGCGCTCATCTGGTGAGTTCTTGCAGGAAAGTTTGCAGACGATTCGCCTCCGACTCTCAGCGGTGGCCAGCCTAGCCGCAGAGTGAACAACCGCAATCCCCCGGCGCTTGGAGCGAGGCGCAATCTGGGATGCTCGGTGAGTCAAATACCGTGGCACCACCTACCGAAATCACGCTTGTCAGGTAATTCCCCCTCCGCCGCCTCACGCAAACACACCCATCACCGGCTTCCCATCCGCCGCGGCGACGGGCCGCCCTCCGGCGGAACGCAGTTCCGTATGCGGGTTAATGCCCAGCGCCTGGTAGATCGTCGCGGCGAGGTCATCGGGCCGCACTGGGTCCTCGGCGGGATAGGCGCCCTGTTTATCGGAAGCTCCGTAGACGAAACCCTTCTTCATCCCGCCCCCGGCGAGCAGCGTGGTGTAGCACATCGGCCAGTGGTCGCGGCTCACGTTTTTGTTGATGTTCGGCGTCCGGCCGAACTCGCCCATCCACACCACCAGGGTCGTGTCGAGCAAGCCGCGCTCATCGAGATCCGTGAGTAGCGTGGGCAGCGTCTGCTCCGTCATCGGCAGATGGTATTTTTCAATGATCGGATACATCCGCGTGTTGTTGAAACCGTGGGTATCCCATCCGCCCTCGGTCGTGCTCTGGCCGCCAATGCTCGGAGCGAAATAGACGGTGACGAATTTTGTGCCCGCTTCGACGAGGCGCCGGGCGAGCAGGCAACTCTGCCCGTAGGTCGTGCGCCCATAAGCCTCGCGGACTTTCCCCGGTTCCGCAGCCAGGTTGAACGCCTCGCGCAGTTTCGGCGATTGCAGCATGCCGATGGCGCGATCGTAGTAGCCGTCGAAGCCGCGGGCCTGAGCGGAGTAATCGAGCAGGCGCGCCTGCTTGTCGATCAATTGTTGCAACTCGCGCCGTGCCTGCATGCGCTCGAAGGGAATGCCCTCGGGCAGGCTCAACTCCGGCAGCGTGAACGACGGAGCGTTTGGGTCCTGGAGCACTGTCAGCGGGTCATGGCTCTTGCCGAGGAAGCTGGCGTGCTGGCCCGGTGTCACCGAGCCGTCGCTGATCGTGTAGGGGTAGGAAATGGCTGTCGGCATCTCGCCTTCATTCGGCGCCAGCCGGTCGACGATTGAGGAATAGCCGGGAAACAGGTCGAGCGAATCGCGTAGCCGCTGGTCATCACTCGGCGGCGCGTGGCCGGTCAGGGCATAGTAGCCGGCCGAGTTGTGATTCTTCATCGTGTGATGCATTGACCGGATGAGAGTCACCTTGTCCATCACCTGTGCCGTCTTCGGCAAATGCTCGGAAACCTGGATTCCGTCCGCCTTGCTCGAGATCGGCTTGTGCGGACCGCGAATGCCTTCCGGTGCGTCGGGCTTCATGTCGAACATGTCGATGTGCGACGGCCCACCCCACTGAAAGAGGAAGATGACCGATTTCGCGCGGGCCTTGATCTTGTCCGGCTCCGCCAGGAGCGCCTCGGCATTGAGGATGCGCGGGAAATTGAGCCCGAGCATCCCCAGCCCGCCGACCTTCAGCGCATGCCGGCGGCTGATCGCACGATGGAAGTTGGAGCAGGCGTAGTCGGGCATGGGGACTGTCTCAGGTAATCCCCGAGGCTATCGCCGCTTAGAAGCAGTGTCAAAAGGGCTGCCGCCTCATAAAGACGGTAATGCTTGGAGATCAGAGTGCGCGGGTGGATCGGCTTCTCCGAAGACGATGGGAAAAGATGGGCGGCGGAGCCGCGATTTATTTCCCATCGGTCCGGGCCGGACGGGCGGTTTGCGGAGAACGCGATCCACCGGCGCGTGTTCCGAGTTCAACGTCGCGCTACTTCTTGAACGGCGGGCCGTCGGCGTGGCCCGCGGCCTCGAAGTATGCGAGCAGATCCAGAATTTCTTCCTTGGTCAGCATGTTCAGCAATCCCGGCGGCATGGGGGAGATCTTCGAGACTTCCCGCGACTTGATATCCGCCTTGCTGATCTCCTTCATCTCGGGAGCCAGCATGCTGGGGCGCACCACAACCTTGTCCCCGTCTTCCGAGACGATCCGCCCCGTGAGCGTGTCGCCATTCTTCAGCGTGAGATCGGTATTCGTGTACTGCTCGGAAATGACCTTCGACGGTTCGATGATGGATTCGAGAATATCGCGCCGCGAGAAACGGCTCGAGATGGCGGTGAGTTCCGGGCCGACCGCACCGCCTTCTTCACCCACGCGGTGGCACATCAGGCATTGCGAGGCAAAGACGGCGTCCTGCCCTTGCGCGAAATTGCGCCCATGCGCGACCTGGTCGAGATCGGCTTCGAGATCGGCCACCTTCCAATCCTTCACGTAGGAGCGCTGCTTCTTCGACGCCTTGATTTTCGGGAGCGGTTCCGCCCAGGAATCGAGGACCGATTGGAGCGAAACGAGTTCGGGCTGTGGCGTATTAGACATCGCGGTGCGGCGCATCTTCACGAGGAAATTGTTGAAGCTGGCTCCGTCGCTGAATTCGCGGCCGGCATCCGCAAACCATTGCTTCACGAAGTCGGGATGCTGGCTGGCGTTCCTCTTGATCGCCCACCAGGCAAAATACTGGCGGCGCAGTTCGGGCGTCCATCCGTTGGTGATCGTGCGCAGGTGCACCACGTAGTTGAGCTGTTCCTCCTGCGTCGGGGCGGCGGCGAGAAGTTTCAGCGTGCGACTGATCGTGTCCGGCGCATCGAGGGCGAGGAGGATCTGGCAGAGTTCGCGGTTCAGCGAGACGGTCGAAGCTGGATAGATCGCGCTGAGTTCCGCAATGAGCGGGGCGGCCAGTTCGGGCGCGGGCCTTCCCTGGCGGCTCAGCAGAACCTCGATCACGCGCAGTTTTTCGAGTTGCTGCGCTTCATCCTTGAGCTTCGTGATGGGGAATTTCGCGAGCGCCTTGAGCACATCGCCTTCGGATGCGGTGCCGCCGAGGCGCGCCACAGCGAGCAGCGCCGTGAGGGCGGCCGCGGGGTTGGTCTCGGAAAGCGCCCGGGATTTCCACTGCTCGATTGGCTGGCTTTCGATCGCGATGCGGGCGGCGTAGCGGAGCACGCGGTCGGCGCTGGCCAATTGCGGCCAGGCGATGTCCAGGGCCTTGGCGTCTTCGTGGCCGTCAAACGCCTCGATCTCATGACGCAGCGTCCGGGCGTCCGCCCCGCTCGTGTCGTGGAGGTCCGCGGGAGAAGTGGATTCCGTGCCCGAATACGTCACGCGGTAGAGCGCGCCTTTCGTGTGCCGTCCGCCGATGGTGAAGTACATCGCTCCGTCATCGCCAATGAGCAGGCCCGTCATATTGAGGGGCGTCTTCGCGCCCCCTCCATGAAGCGCTTTGGGCGCGATGAAATTCTCCCACGTCCCGCCGTAGCTTGCCCCATTCGGAGTGAGATGCACGGCGATGAGCCGGCCGTAGGTCCAGTCTTCGATGAAGAAGGCCCGCTGGTATTTGGCGGGAAACTTCGCGCCGTCGCCGAAGACCACTCCCGTAGGACAGCCGATGCCGATCGTCACGGAAGCGGGCAGGCTGTCGGGATAATATTCAGGCCACTTGCTGGCGCCTTCGCGGAAACCGTGGTCGGCGCCGCTGATCGCATGGAAGACGCGGACGGGCCGATACCATGGCGTGCCCCAGTCCCACTCCATGTCGCTGTCGAATCCGAACAGCTCGCCGTCGTGATTGAAAGCGACGCAGTAGGTATTGCGCTCGCCGCTCGCGAAGAGTTCGAGGTGGCTGCCATCGGGATCCATGCGGACGACAAACCCGCCGGGTGGCTTGCGCCCCGCGCCAAAGCCATTGCCATCCTCCGCCCGCGGCAGCACGAGATCGTCCGCGTAGTTTCGGTGCGGCGACGTGGGGAGCACATCGGGTGGCACGTCCACGAAGTTCCCGCAGACGATGTTGAGATGCTTCTTGTCCGGGTTGAGCAGGATGGCGTGCGCCCCGTGGTCGCCGCCGCCACCCTTCCATTCGCGGAGCAACTCGACCTGGTCATATTCATCGTCGCCATGCGTGGAACGGCAGCGGAAGAGTCCGAAGACCTCCTTGCCATCCGGTCCGTTGCCGCGGCCGTTCACATAGAGGCTGTCGAAGGCGTAGAGCATGCCCATCACTTCGCTGAGAGGAATCTTGAGAATCTCGGCCTTCTCGACCTGCCCGTCCTTGATCGTCAGGCGGGAGATTGGTTCCTTGCGTTCACCGCCGACGAGAAGCCGGCCTTTCGGGTCCTTGGCGATTGAGATCCAGGAACCTTCCGTGGCTGGGTCGGCCGCGCGGACGAGTTCGACTTTGAAGCCGGGCAGTGTTTCGAGGGCCTCCGGTTGGGCGACGTCGGCGTGGGCCGTGAGGAGGCCGGAGGCGGTGGAAGCAAGACTCAGGGCGAGGAGGGTTGAGAGGCGGGGGAGGGTGATCATGGCGGGAGAAAGGGTGGTGTATGAAGACCGCGAATCCCCTTTGCTGCAAGCTCTCCGTGAAGAGAGCGGGAGCGGTAGGAGCGCGGCCAGTTATCAGTGACGGATGCTGGCCCGGACGCCGAACTCCATGGGCGGCGCTCCGGCCTCGAACGCTCCGATGTCGGGGAGAACGCGAAGAATAGTCGTGGTTTTTGGATGGGTGTTCATGGGAAGGGGGGTGCGGCGTGAAAGAGGAGGTTTCTGACATCGGGTGCAGGCATCCACCTCGGCCGTCCGAAGCGCGGCGAAGAGTATGCCTTGAGACTGCGGATGACGATGCCGGAATCTTGTGTCGTGGTGGATCGAGTCGAGGGCGAGCGCGCGCATGGCCCGATTGCGGGATGCGAATCGCTTTCGGGTGGCCTTTTCGCCCGGCTGCATGGATTGGTTGACGAATTCCATGAGCCCCTCGACCTCCATGTCCCTCGGCCTTGCTCTCTTCTTTGCGGGTCTTGTGAATTCGGCGTTTTCCACGGAATTCGAAGTGGGACCCGGGAAGAAGCTCACGTCTCTCGGAGATGTGCCGTGGGGCGGGCTGACCCCCGGCGATGTCGTGTCCATTGCCTGGCGTGTGGAGCCCTACCGCGAAAAATTTGTGCTCTGCGTGCGTGGGACGGCGGAGCATCCGATCGTCGTGCGTGGCGTGCCCGGACCGAATGGCGAATTGCCGGTGGTCGATGGACGCGACGCCACGACGCCCGCCACCCTCGATTACTGGGGCGGCGAACGAAGCGTCATCAAGGTCGGCGGGGCCACCAAGCCTGCCGATGTCATGCCGGCGCATCTCGTGATCGAGAATCTGGAGGTGCAGGGCGCCCTTCCGCCGTATTCGTTCACGGGGCGCAAGGGCGTTCAGAAATATCTCCCGGGAGCCGCGGCGATTTCCGTCGAGAAAGTGGAACACCTTGTCATTCGCAGGTGCGTCCTGCACGACAGCGGCAATGGGTTGTTCGTGAGCCACAGCTCACGCGACCTGCTCATCGATGGATGCCGCATCTACGACAACGGAATCGAAAAAGACATCTACGAGCACAACAGCTACACGGAGGCGCTGGGCATCGTGTTTCAAAACAACCACTACGGCCCCCTGCGCGCGGGCTGTCCGGGGAACAATCTCAAGGACCGCAGCGCCGGATTAGTGGTGCGCGACAACTGGATCGAAGGCGGCAATCGGGCGCTTGATCTCGTCGACGCCGCGGATGCGCCCGAGATTTGCGCCAGTCCGGCTTATCGGGACACCTATGTCTACGGAAACGTGCTCATCAAACTCGACGATGCGATCAACGGTCAGGTCATCCACTATGGGGGCGACAGCGGCAAGACCGGATGGTACCGCAAGGGAACCCTGCATTTCTTCCACAATACAGTCGTCTCGCGAAGGGGCGCGAATACCACGCTTTTCGGCCTCTCTACCGACGACGAGAGTGTCGATGCCCGGAACAACATTTTTTGGGATAAACCGGGCGGCGCGAAGTTGGCAATCTGCGATGGACCCGGGCATGTCGCCCTGGCCGCCAACTGGATTTCGCATGGCTGGGTGGGCAGCCGCGGTTTTCGCAAGGGAGACATCACGGGAGTGGAGACGGTGCTCACCGGTGATGCGCCGGGCTTCGCGGATGAAGCGCACGATGATTTCCATCTCGTGCCGGAGTCTCCGTGCGTGGGCGCCGCGGCGGCTCTCCCGCCGGAACTCTCCCTCTCGCAGGGGGTGAAAAAGAGCAACGATCTTGGGGCATCCTTGGGTCATTGAGGTAATCCTTTTCCCATGAACCTCCCGACGCAACTGCTGACCTTGGTCGTGATCGCCGCCGCTACAATTTCTTCCGCACAGACAGACTCCAATCCCGTCGCACAAAATGCCGCGAGCCAGGAAATCGACAGCCCGACGGCGAGGGGAGATCGCTTGCGTCAGCCCGGCTTTCTCTTTCTCGAACTCGATTGCAACGACCTGGCGGGCGCCATCGAATTCTTTCGCGATGTGGCTGGGTTTGAAATCAACCGCAATGACGGGAACTTCGTAATCCTGCGTTCAAAACGCGGCGAGCTTCTTTTGAACCAGCGTTCGCCCGCGCCCAAAACCGCCGCGCCGGGCGCTCCAATCATTCCCAAGGTACAGGGGCCACGCGTGGAAATCGGGATCGTGGTGGACGACCTGGACAAGGCTTTCGCCGCGGCGCAGAAGCATCCGGATTGGGTGATCGCCGATCGCATCCAGCACCAATCGTGGGGCGTGCGCGACTTCCGCGTATTCTCGCCCGAACACTACTACTTCCGAATCACGGAAGGTCCGCATTGATCTCTCCTTTTTATCCCCATTTCCGAGAGATCAGCGGTCTGAGGTCAGAGATCAGCATGCCTGCGAGTGCTTTCTGATCTCTCGTCGGGTGGAAGATAAAGAGGACGAGGAAGAGTCCCGTGGAATCCCGTCGGTGCTTGACTGCGCGTGGCGGGAAAATACGTTCGCGGCGATGCGAACCGGAACCCTCCATTCATTTCCGACTTTAAACGCTTCACGCGTGAAGTGCTTCGTGGGCCGGCCAGCGGTGAGCCGCTGCCAGCGCCCATGAAAGTGGGCATTGCCAGGGAAATCCGGCCCGGTGAGCGCCGCGTGGCGGCCACGCCGGAGACCACGCGCCGGTTGGTGAAGCTCGGTTTCGATGTGCGCATTGAAACGGAGGCCGGTGGTGGTGCTTCCTTTCGCGACGCCGAGTACCAGGCCGCCGGCGCGACCATCGTGGACAAGGCGGAGTTGTGGAGCGGCAGCGAGATCGTGCTCAAGGTGCAGCCGCCGGAGTTGGACCCGGCTTCGCAGAAACATGAGGCCGACTTGCTGAGCGAAGGAGCCGTCATCATCTCGTTCCTCTGGCCGGCGAAAAATCCGGAACTGGTGGAGCGCCTGCGGGCACGCAAGGTCACGGCGTTTGCCATGGACCAGGTGCCGCGGATCACCCGCGCGCAGAAGATGGACGCGCTGAGTTCGATGTCGAATATCGCCGGCTATCGCGCGGTGATCGAGGCGGCGAGTTTTTACGGGCGCTTTTTTACCGGCCAGATCACGGCGGCGGGCAAGGTGCCTCCGGCAAAAGTGCTCGTCATCGGCGCCGGCGTGGCCGGACTGTCGGCGATTGGCGCGGCCCGCAGCCTGGGCGCGATCGTCCGCGCGTTCGATACGCGGGCGGAAGTGCGCGAGCAGGTTCACAGCATGGGGGCGGAATTTCTGACCGTTTCCATTGAGGAAGAAGGCAGCGGTGCGGGCGGCTATGGGAAAGAGATGAGCGCCGCGTTTATCGAGGCGGAAATGGCGCTCTTCGCGCAGCAATGCCGCGAGGTGGATATCGTCATCACCACCGCGCTGATTCCCGGGAAGGTGGCCCCTCAACTGATCACGGAGGAGATGGTCAGGGGCATGCGGCCGGGTTCGGTGATCGTGGATTTGGCGGCCGAAGCGGGCGGCAATTGCGCCGTGACCAAGCCGGACGAAGTGGTCGTTCACCATGGGGTGACGGTGATCGGCTTTGTCGATCTCCCCAGCCGGCTCGCGCCAACGGCCAGCCAGCTCTACGGCACCAATTTGCTGCACCTTCTCGCGGAAATGGGGGGCGGAACTGGCTTTCGGATCGACCAGGAGAATCCAATCGTGCGCGGGGCGATTGTGGTGCACGACGGCACGTTACTCTGGCCACCGCCGCGAATCATCCCGCCCACAAAGCCGGCCGCCGCTGCACCGAAGCCGGCGGCGGCTGCACCGAAGGCGGCCGGTCACGGCGCACCGGCGTCCTCCAGCGGAAAGACTCAGGCGATCGCCATGAGCGTGGCGTTCCTCCTCCTGGCGGTGATCGGGGCGGTGGCGCCGCGGGAACTCGTCTCGCACCTCACGGTGTTCGTGCTGGCGTGCTTTGTGGGCTGGCAGGTCGTCTGGAATGTGACGCCGGCCCTGCACACCCCGCTCATGAGCGTCACCAATGCCATCAGCGGCATCATTTTGGTCGGCGGCATGCTGCAGATTTCGGGGCCGATTTCCTCCCCCGTCACCATCCTCTCGGCGGTGGCGGTATTGCTCGCCACCATCAATATCGCCGGGGGATTCCTGGTCACCCAGCGCATGCTGCGCATGTTCCAGAAATAGCCCGTGCACATGTCTTTCGCTCTCATCCCCGTTGGTCTATCCACCGCGCTCTACCTGATTGCCGGGATCTTGTTCATCCTGAGTCTCGGCGGTTTGAGCGCGCAGTCGTCCGCGCGCCGCGGGAATACGTTTGGCATGGCGGGCATGTTGATCGCCCTGGTCATCACGGCAGCCGCCTCGGTCCATTCCTACGGAGTTTTGATCGTCGCCCTCGCCATCGGTGGATCGATCGGCACCGTGCTGGCGAAGCGCGTCCAGATGACCGCCATGCCGGAACTCGTGGCCATGTTGCACAGCTTCGTGGGCGCGGCGGCGGTGTTGGTCGGGATCGCGAGCTACCTTGGAGCGAAGGTTTTTCTGTCATCGGCCGAAGCGACCATTCACGAGATCGAGATTTTCCTGGGGGTGTTCATCGGCGCGATCACGTTCACCGGTTCCATCATCGCCTTTGGAAAACTGCGCGGGGCGATCCGGAGCAAGCCGCTGCTTCTGCCCGGGCGGCACTGGCTGAATCTCGCCGCGCTCGCCGGGTCGCTGGTCCTCGGCTTGATCTTTATCAGTGCGGAAGGTCACGCCGGCTTGTGGGCACTTCTGGTCATGACCGTCGCCGCCTGCCTGCTCGGCGTGCACCTGGTGATGGCGATTGGCGGCGCGGACATGCCGGTCGTTGTCTCCATGCTGAACAGCTACTCCGGTTGGGCCGCCGCCGCCGCGGGCTTTATGCTCGATAATGATTTGCTGATCATCACGGGCGCCCTCGTCGGATCGAGCGGCGCGATCCTCAGCTACATCATGTGTCGCGCGATGAACCGGTCGTTCGTGAGCGTGATCCTCGGCGGCTTCGGAGCGGACGAGGGAGCCGCGCCGGCTAAAAGTGCGAGCGGCGAACCGCAGGGCGAGGTCACGCCGATCACAGCCGCTGACACCGCCACCTTGCTGGAGGAAGCCAAGAGCGTCGTGATTGTGCCCGGTTACGGTATGGCCGTGGCCCAGGCGCAGTACGCGCTCTACGAGATTGCCCAGCATCTCAAGAAACGCGAAACCGTCGTACGTTTCGCGATCCATCCCGTGGCCGGCCGCCTGCCCGGCCACATGAACGTGCTGCTCGCGGAAGCGAAGGTCCCCTACGACATCGTGCTCGAAATGGAGGAAGTGAACGAGGACTTCCCGAGTACAGATGTCGTCCTCGTGATCGGCGCCAACGATATCGTGAACCCTGGCGCCCTGGACGATCCGTCGAGCCCGATCTACGGCATGCCGGTGCTGGAGGTGTGGAAAGCCGAGAAAACGATTGTCATGAAGCGCAGCATGGCGAGCGGATACGCCGGCGTGGAAAACCCGCTCTTCTTCAAGGAGAACACGCGGATGCTCTTCGGCGACGCGAAGGAAAACGTCGATGCGATCCTGACCGAGCTTCGGTCCAATGCGGCGATGGCCGCGGTGTAGGGAGTCAATCCCTCCTTACCGCCGGCTTCAAGGTCCACGCTTGGAGCCGTGCCACTTCCAGGATCTTCGGGGCCCGAAAACCTTCCTTGTGAATGACCCAGCCGCCGAAGAGGCCCGGCGTGTCTTTCGCGATATGGCGCGCGGGCAACACTTCGGTATTCATGCCGACGGGAATTTCATTGGCAGGGGATAGCGCCAGTGTCTCGCCTTTCTGGAATGAGTCGTAAACCGAGGCAAGTGCCACGAGGAAATCGGCCGGCGCGATCGCATCGGGACCGATGAAGACGCGCGCAGGCACCCGCTTTTGGGTTTGGATGAAATCGCGCACATCGAGCGCGGCGGCACGAAAGGCTGACGGGGTGAGGCTGCGATGACCGCTGTCTTGCTCCTCCGTTCTGGTGGGCGGCACGCCATCAGGACCGAGAAGTCCGCGGGCGATCACCGGGAACTGGACCTTCGTTCCGTCCAACTGCTCGCCGACCGCGAGCGCCAGCAATTCGAACTGATCGGCGAGCGAGAAGGCTTTTTTCCCGATCATTTGAAGATCCACGCCGTTCCCGTCGCGTTTCAGGATGCGCTGGGCCAGTTCCTCGAGTTCCTGCTCCGTCGCGCCTTCGGTCCGCACGGCGTCCGGATAAATCTGCGGCAACTCGCTCGCCGTGATAAAGCGCACTCCTGGGATCGTCCGGATATGATCGAGGTACTGGCCAAACTGCTGAAAGGCGGCCTCAGTTTCCTCGGCGGTGCGCTGCGGGGGCAGTTTCCATTTTTCCCGAGGTGGATTTGCCCCGCGCGAGAAATTCACTCCGTCCCAGAACTGCCGGTGCACCCACTCGCACGGGTGGTAAAAGATGCTGATCAAGCCACCGCCGTCCTCCCGGGCCAGACGCTCCGCCATGGCGGAAACGGTCTTCTTCGCGGGCTCCAGGGCGTCCGGTTGATGCAGGTCCATGCGGGTGTAGCCGCGTCCATTGCCCATGTTGTAGACATTGAGCGCGCCGCCGAACCAGAACGGCTTGTTGTCCAATCCCACGTGCGATCCTTCGTCGACGTAACAGGGCACACCGGATGGCGCGATGCCGATCTCCGCCAGCGCCGCGTGTGTCTGCGGGGCCCATGAGGAGCCCGGCTGCCCGTAGCAGGCCAGCGTTTTGACTCCGAAGATGCGCCGCACATCCGCCGCGCCGCCGCCTTCGCGGCGCGCGAACTCCGCCATGCCATCGAGCAACCCGCACTCGGCGAGATATTCGGTGGGCGTGGGATGCACGGAATGAAAATTCGCGTGGTAGCCGATGTCGTGTTTCTGGAGCGCGGCGATCACGTCATTGCGGCCGCGCTTTTCGAGTACGCGGGCTTTTTCACCGACGACTTTGAATGTCGCCCGGATGCCCCGGGTCGAAAGCATGTTGGCGAGCCGCAGGCACGCGTCGTCATCCGCGGGCAGCAGGTAGTCCTCGGTATCGAACCAAAGGATGACATCGATGCGAGGAGTGGTGATCTTCGCGGAATCCGCGGCCTGGAGCCGCGGAAGAAGGCTCGCGAAGAAGCAGCCGATGAGAAGCGCAAGGAACGGGCGCGGGAGGGGGGACATGCCTCTGAGAATGCACGCGGAATGAGGCGGTATTGAAGGCTGAAATTCCAGAATCTCACGCGGCCGAGAGCCAAACTCTGACGCCGTCCCATTCCCCGTCTGGTTCCCGGCCTTCAAGTTCGATCCGGTCCCAGATCGGCCGGCTCAGAAATGTTTCCCGAACGCCGATCTCCGGGCGGGACAAGTGCCGGGTTTCCCGGAAAACCTTTTCCGCCGCTTCGAATACGCGCGCGTTCGTGCTGATGGAATTTACGGGCAGTTCTTCTTCGAACTCCACGAGCGCGGTGCCGACCGCCATCAGGCCATTCTCGGCGATCGGGGTCTTCAGTGCGACGAGCCCCACAAGGTACCGGTGGCTGGTCGTTCGTTCATTCGAAGCGTCTGGTGCGGGCATTGGAAATCTCCATTAATGAATCGCGCCGGCGCATCGCTTCGGACCCCTCGGCCGTGATGGGAAATCTCCATACGACCTGCGAAACGATGTTCACTCGCAGTTCGGAATTCCGCCTTTAGGCAGCGATGTAGAAAGAGCTTCGCGTTCGGCCACCCAAGGGCGGAACTCCGACAGGTGATCTTGCCAGCCAACACCTGCGCGCATAAGGATTCCCGCCTTATGCGATTCCCCCTTGCTGCGTCCGTGCTGTGCGGTTGCGCCTTTATCCTCAGTATGGCGCTCGTGAGCGCCGAAGAAGTCCATACGATCTGGCAGGAGGGTGAGAAGGCGACTCAGTCCAACGTGAAGCCGCACCCTTGGTGGTACGACAAAGTGAAAACGGGAGAACTGTCAGGAGGTGGCTGGATCTCCAATTTCTCCAAGGAACAGGAAGGCACGGCGGAATACCGGATCGAAGTGCCCGCCAATGGCACGTATCACTTTTGGGTCCGGGCCAATCCCACCGGCACGAAACTATCCTATCGCCTCGGCACGGGCGCCTGGACTCCGATCGACACGACCCGCGCCGTAGACGTGATCAATATCGCCGAGGACGGAAAGCCCGACTTGCGTTTCATCGGCTGGATGAATGCGGGTGATCTGAAACTCGAGCGGGGGACCGCGACGGTCGCGTTCAAGATGAACAGCGAGAACGCCAATCATGGCGGGCTCGACGTCTTCGTCCTGACCACCGGTTCATTCACGCCGGCGGGCAAAACCAAGCCCGGCGAATCGGGGTCCGCGGCGGCTCCGGTCGCGGCCTCGGCTCCTGCCACCGGCGCGGGCGAAACGCCTGAGAGCGGCTCGTGGGCCTTTCACTATCCGGCGGATAAGTTTGAGCCGTCCGCCCTGCTCGATCTGCGCGTGCTGAATGAAAAGACCGCGGGGGATTCCGGCTTCGTGCGGCTCTCTCCGGACGGCAACGCCTTCGCGCTGGGCAATGGGCAACCGGTCCGGTTCTGGGCGGTGGGCAGCGATCTCTTTCACAAGCACACGCCGGCGGACATGGAGCGCCACGCGCGCTTCCTAGCGAAGCTCGGCGTGAACATGGTGCGCATGCACTGCGATTTCACGCCGAAGGGGAAGAACTCGAAGGTCACCGACCTGGACGAGCAGGAACTCGACGGCGTGTTTCACCTCGTTGCGGCGCTGAAAAAGCAGGGCATTTACTCGACGATTTCTCCCTACTGGGCGCACAGCAAAGCCGCGGCATCGTGGGGAATCGAAGGCTACGCGGACAAGGAGCCGTGGGGCGTGCTCTTTTTCAATGAAACGCTCCAGTCCGGTTACAAGGCCTGGGTCCGTGAAGTTTACACGCGCAAGAATCCCTACACCGGGCTGGCGCTCGGCCAGGACCCGGCAGTCGCCGTCATCCAGGTGCATAATGAAGACAGCCTCCTCTTCTGGACCTTCGAAGGCATCGCGCCGGAGCAAAAGCAGGCCCTGGCGAAGAAGTACGCGGCATGGCTTGGGAAGAAATATGGGACTCTCGACAAAGCAAAAGCAGCCTGGGGCGGCGCTGCGGCGAAAGATGACGACTTCGCGAAGGGTGTCGCGGGCTTCCTCATCACTTGGGACCTCACGCAACCGCAAACGGGCGGCCGAGCGCAGCGGGCGGCCGACCAGCTCGAATTCATCTCGCGCACCCAGTACGATTTTTACGCGATGATTGGCGACTACTACCGGAAGACGCTCGGCTGCAAGCAGCTCATCAATGCCAGCAACTGGCGTCCCGCGGACATGCTGCGCGAGGGCGATGTGGAGCGCTGGACCCACACAGCCAACGACGTCATCGCGGTCAACAAGTACTACAACGGCGGCGAGCACATCGGTCCCGCCAATGGCTGGCGGATCGATCCCGGTGATCTGTTCGAGGGCCAGTCGGCGCTCAAAAATCCGACCGCGCTGCCGATTACGCTCAAACAGGTCGTGGGACACCCCATGATGATCACCGAGAGCACGTGGGTCGCGCCGCTGGGCTATCAAAGCGAAGGACCCTGGCTCATGGCCGCCTACCAGTCGCTCACTGGCGTGGACACCTTCTTTTGGTTCAGTGCGACGGCGGTCGACTACGTCGAGAATCCGTATCTCACCTTCCTCAATATGGCCGGCGGCCAGCATCCCTTGCAGAAATGGAGCTGCTCGATCCCCACGCTGATGGGCGCCTTTCCCGCCAATGCGCTGGCCTACCGGCTCGGCTACATTCAGCCCGGCACACCCGTCGTGCAGGAGGAGCGCAGCCTCGAGAATCTGTGGCAGCGGGCGGCTCCAGCCATCGTCGAAGGCCAGTCGTTCGATCCCAATCGCGACAAGATCGCCTTTGCCGAGGGCTCACCGGTCAAGACCGCGGTCGACCCGCTGGCGTTCCTCGTCGGCCCCGTCGAAGTGAAATACGGCGGCGATCCCGCGAAGACGAAGCTCGCGGACCTCGCGCCCTTCATCGACAAGGCGAAAAAGATCGTGAAGAGCGACACCGGCGAAATCGCGCTCAACTACGACATCGGCTTTTGCACCCTGAATGCACCCAAGGCGCAAGGGGTAACGGGCTTCTTGAAACAGGCCGGCGGCAACTTCCCGCTCGCCGATGTCACCATCCAATCGGGCAACGAATACGCCGCGATCTCGGTGGTGGCGATGGACAATCAGCCGCTTAAGCAGTCGCGGCGCATTCTCGTCCAGGTTGGCACCACCGCGCGCCCGAGCGGGTGGCAGGTGCGCGAGGCGACGCGGGATCAAAAAGGCAAGCAGGTCCACGGCCAGGAGATCGTCAACACCGGCAAGCTGCCCATCCAGATTGCGAATACGGATGTGACATTGACGATCGCCAACCCGTCCCTCGTCAAAGCGACATTGCTCGATACCGCAGGCTACGCGGCCGGTCCGGTGACCCTCACCAGGGCCGCCACCGGCGTGACGCTCAAGCTTCCGGCCAATGCGATGTATGTGGTGATTGAGTGAGTCTGAATACCTGTGACTGCCCCTTCCCTTTTCGGCAAATCCATCGTGATCGTTGGTGGTACGAGCGGACTTGGATACTCGGCGGCACGCGCTTTTGTGGATAGCGGTGCGTCGGTGGTGATTGTGGGACGCGATGCAGGGGATGCGGAGCGCGCCGTTCGTGAATTGGGAGGGGACGCGAAATCGCAGGCGATGGTGGGCGATGCGTCGGAACCGGAAACGGCGGCGAAGGCAATTCGCGCGGCGCTCGAGGCCTTTGGCGGATTTCATGGGCTGTATCACGTCGCGGGTGGCAGCGGACGAAAAATAGGTGACGGCCCGCTGCACGAGGTCACGGATGAAGGGTGGGACGGCACGTTGCGGCTCAATCTCAGTTCGGTCTTTTATTCCAATCGCGCGGCCGTCCGGCAGTTCCTCGCCCAGGGCGGTGGCGGCACCGTGCTGAATATGGGTTCGGTGCTGGGCCATTCGCCTTCGCCCCGTTACTTCGCCACGCACGCCTATGCCACGGCGAAGGCGGCCATCGTCGGCCTCACCACCGCTTCGGCGGCGCATTATGCGGCAGCAAATATCCGGTTCAACGTTCTGGCGCCGGCACTCGTGGAAACGCCCATGGCGCGACGCGCGGCGGAGGATCCGGACATCCGTGCTTTCATCAAGACCAAGCAGCCGCTCGACGGGGGACGCATCGGGCAACCCTCGGACCTCGACGCGGCGGCAGTGTATTTCATGTCGGACGGTTCGCGCTTCACCACGGGACAGGTGCTCCACGTGGATGGGGGCTGGATGGTCAGTGAGGGCCAGGTGGGAGAGGGCGCCGAATGAGCATGGCTGAATCTGGACCTGAGCCGGAGAACGCCCATGCCGTGGGCATCGACATCGGGGGGACGCAAATCAAAGGGGTGCTGGTCGATCGCCGTGGTGTGGTGCTGCGTCGCGAATTGCGGGCGACGGCCGATGACGGTAGCGGCGAAGATGTGGGGACCTTCGTGCGGACGGTCCGGGCGTTGGCCGATGAATTGGGCGCGGAAGTGCCGATCGGCCTTTCGGCGCCGGGTCTGGTGCAGACGGACCGGCGTGCGATTGCCTGGATGCGCGGCCGGCTTCACGGCCTCGAGAAACTGGATTGGACGGAGGCGCTCGGCCGTTCGCTGTTTGTGCCAGTCACGAATGACGCGCACTCCGCGCTGCTCGGAGAAGCTTGGCAGGGCGCGGCGCGCGGCCTGAAAGACGTGGCCATGCTGACGCTCGGGACCGGGGTCGGCGGGGCGATCATGGCCGATGGCCGCCTTTTGCGCGGCCACATCGGGCGGGCCGGCCATGCGGGCCATATCAGCGTGGATCCACGTTCGCCGCTGGTCAGCATTGCCGATATGCCGGGGGCGCTGGAGTGCCTGATCGGGAATTATAACATCGGCGAAAGGACCGGTGGACGGTTTGCAACGACCCACGCGCTCATCGAGGCGTTCCGGAGTGGAGACGCAGAGGCCAGCGGGTTCTGGCTCGCGAGTGTCCGGTCGCTGGCGTTTGCGGTCGCGTCGCTCATCAACGTCGTGGATCCCGAGGCGGTCATCATTGGGGGTGGCATTGCGCAGGCCGGTGAGGCGTTATTCGGGCCGTTGCGGGATGCGATGCAGGAGATCGAGTGGCGGCCCTTCGGTGAATCGGTGAAGCTGCTACCGGCATCGTTGGGGGAATGGGCCGGTGCGATCGGGGCAGCCGGTGAGACGCTGCACGAACACAGCCCCTCGGTTCGTTGAGATAACCGCTGGACGCCTGCGTGTGGAGTGCGGGCGATTCATCGCCGCTTTGGATTGCGGCGGAGTCGCGCTGGCCGAACTGCTTGCACCCTCCAACCTCAGCGATGACCGTTCCAATCGCCCCAGCGGCGCTCCGCGCCAAACCAAAGCGGCGATAAATCGCACGCACTCGATAACGCAGTCGCTCGGAGTCACGTCTTCCTTTGTCGAAGGCGGCGCCCACCTCGATTGAAGTGGACCAATGCGCACGTTTACAGATTAGATTTCGTTCCCTCGATTTCCACCGGCCTCCGCATTCCTTCATGTCCACGCCCACACAAACTTTCCTCACTCGGTCCCGGGAGCTGATCGATATCGTTGAGGGGCAGGCCGCAGAAATGGCCCAGGCGGCGGATTGGTTTGCTGAAACGATCCTGGCGGGTCGCATGGTGCATGTCTTCGGCTCCGGGCACAGCCGGATCATGGTGGAGGAAATGTGGCCGCGGTACGGATCGTTTCCCGGGTTCAATCCGATCGTCGAGCTGTCGCTCACCTTCCACCATCCCGTCGTTGGAGCGAATGGGCAGCGGCAGGCGATGTTCCTGGAAAATGTGAGTGGGCTGGCTGGACGCATCCTGCGGAATTTCGATCTCTCTCCGCAGGACTCAGCGCTGGTCATCTCGTCGAGCGGCTGCAATGTCGTGCCCATCGAGATCGCCGAGGAATTTCAAAAGCGAGGCGTGCGCGTGGTCGCCATCGTCAGCCGTACTCACTCCGAGGCCAGCACCAGCCGGCGCGCGGATGGCAGGAAGCTCCAGGATTTCGCCAACCTCGTGCTCGATACCGGCGCGCCCGTCGGTGATGCGATGGTAAAGATCGAGGGGCTCGATACACCTGTCGCGCCCGGCTCGACCATCGGCGGATGTTTGCTCGTAAACTCCATCAAAGCCGAGATCGCGCAACGCCTCACGCAAGCCGGCCACCCGCCCACGGTCCTGAGCGGAGCCGCGGTGGTGGGACGCGAGCGCGCCGAAGCTCTCTTCGAAGCCGCCTACGATGAGCACGCCCGGCGCCTGGCCCGGCTTTACCAGAATATCGGTGCGCCCCAGAACCCGAACCCCGCCCCATGAAAGATTGTCCCCTCCGCACTTCCGTCATCGGCAGCTACCCATTCCCCGGGTGGCTCGAATTTGCCTGCGGGCATCTCGATCAATTCGGCGGCGCGGACCTCGCGGAGATGCAGGACGACGCAGTAGTCTGCGCGGTGCACGATCAACTCGGCGCGGGGCTGGACGTCATCACTGACGGCGAGCAGACCCGCCTGGATTTCAACCTGTCCTTCTATGGCTACCTCGAAGGCCTCGAACTCGAAGGCGTGTCTCCTCGCAGGTTTGGTCCACCCGCGCACGACCAGCGCGGCAAGCACAAGGTCACCGGCGAATTGCGCGCACCGCGCGGGCTGGGTGCGGTCGAGGAGTTTGCCCGGCTCCAACGGCTCGCGCCGGCGACCGGCGGAGTCACGCTGAAAGCCAGCGTGCCGGGCCCCTACACGCTCAGCGGACGGCTGCTTCCGAGCTCGCAGTATCCGGATCGCTGGGCCCTCACGGAGGCCTTGCTGCCGCTCGTGCGGAGCGAACTCGAAAAGCTCGTGGCCGCCGGTTGCCGGGAGATCAGCGTCGATGAGCCGTCGATGAGTTGCTACGCGTATCGCGAAGACCCGCGGCGCTTCGTGGATATTTTCAATCGCACCGTCGAACCGATCGTCGGACGCACCCGCCTCTGCACCCATCTCTGTTTCGGCAACTACAAGGGGCGCGCAGTCGGCTTTCGGCGGGTCGCGCCGATGTTTCCCGCGTTCCTCGATTTCCACGCCGACGAGATGCACGTGGAGATGGCCAGCCGCGAGTTTGCCGAAATTGAATTGATCGCGCAGATCGCCACGCGGATGGACGCTGCAGTCGGCATCATCGACGTGAAGAGCTATTATCTGGAGACGCCGGACGATGTCGCGAACCGCGTTCGCCTGTGCCTCCAGCATGCGTCCGCCGACCGTCTCGTATTCGCGCCCGATTGCGGCCTGAGCCAGACCGCGCGCTGGGCCGCAAGGGCCAAGCTGCAAGCCATGGTCGCAGGGGTGAAACGCGTGCGCGCCGAACTGTGATCCAGCCCGCGCTTCAAGACGACGCGTTTCTGGCGAGCGTTGCCGAGGGCCGGCGTCGCCGCGACGAGGCTTTGCGGGTGTGGTGGCTGGGCCAGAGCGGCTTCCTGGTGCAGTGGCAGGGGAGGCATTTGCTGCTCGATCCGTATTTGTCGGATTCGCTCACCGCGAAATACGCGGGCACGGACAAGCCGCACGTGCGCATGACCGCCCGGGTGATCGCGCCGGAACGCCTGGATTTCATCGACGTCGCCACCTCGAGCCACTGCCACACCGATCATCTCGACGCGGAAACACTCGTGCCGGTCATGCGCGCCAACTCCGCGATGAAGCTTATCGCTCCTGCCGCGGTGCTCGATTTCGTGGCGAAGCGCCTCGGCACCGACCCTGCGTTTCCCGTCGGCCTATCCGTGGGACAAAGCGTGACCATCTCCGGATTCACTTTCACAGCCGTCCCCGCCGCGCACGAAGAGCTCAGTCCAGAGTATCTCGGCTACATGGTGCAGGCGGGGCCGTTCACGATTTATCACAGCGGCGATACCATTCTCTACGACGGCATGGCTGATCGTTTGCGCCCATTCCATGTGCACCTCGCTCTCCTGCCGATCAATGGGAGCGTCCCGGAGCGCCGCGTGGCGGGCAATCTGGATGGCCCGGAGGCTGCGCAACTGGCTCACGACATCGGAGCCAAGGTCGTGGTTCCCTGCCACTACGAGATGTTTGAATTCAATACCGCTTCGCCGGACGAGTTTCTGCGTACCTGTGCGAACCTCAAGCAACCGTGCCGTGCATTGCGTGCGGGCGAATGCTGGGAAATGACGTTGCCGTAAAGGATTGTTCGACGGAGCATGGCGGATCTGGTTAACCCATGTCGCAACTGATGGAGATTATCGGGAAGATATTTATGTATGCGGGCTTCGTGGCGCTGATCATTGGCGACATCGGCATCGTCTTTTGCGGATTCAAGATCAGTTTCATGCGCGGGATTCGAAACCTGGTCATTCCATGCCTCGGTTTTGGAGACGCCATGCATCGATTCCCAATCTTCGTCTGGCTGTGGGGCGGCGGCATCGCCTCGATCGTGGTGGGTTTTATCTTCGTTTAGCCCTACTCCTTCACCCGGATGTTCTTGATCTGAATATCGCCGAATTCCGCGCGCAGCATGAACCGGCTCACCGGCGCGGTCGTCTTTGAAGTTCGCACCGTTTCCCCGTTGATCTTGTGCTCCACCTTGTCCCCCACGATGATGATTTCCAGCGTGGACCACTCGCCCTCCTTGTCGTTCATGTTCTCCTTGTTCCCGGGAATGATGTCGAACTTCGTGCCGCGCAGAAAGAAGTCATTGTTGCACTTCGGCCCCGGCTTGAAATCGAGTTTGATGTGGACGTCTTTGCCAAACTCCCTGGTGGTTTCAATGTAGAAATTTCCTTTTACAGCCGGGTCATAGACCAGCGTCCCATCCACCACTTTGAAGCGGCCGCCGAACGCCTCGGTCTTGCCTTCCAACGGTTCAGCGCTCGGTGTCTTGGCTGTCTGCCAACCGTCCAGATTCTTCCCGTTCATCAGCAGCGTGAAGCCGGGTTCAGGGGTGAAGTCCGCCGCGCGAGCGCGCGGCGTTGTGAGTGATACCGTCAAACAGCAGAGGAGGATGGCCAGGGGGAGGGTTCGCATCGCGTCAGTACATAAGGAAATCTGCATTCCGGCGAGCGCGATCTACTGGCGTCGACAAAGATTGCTCCTTTTGATTTGTGTTTCCATTGATTGCGCCCACGCCCGCAGAGTGCCGCATGCAGGATCGCTCCGCACCCGCACCACTTTCGCAAACCACCGTCTGGCTGATGGCTGTCACCGTGGCTGTCATCGTGGCCAATATTTATTACATTCAGCCGCTCCTCGGGCAGATTGCGGGCGCGTTTGGGCTCAGCGTGGCGCAAGCGGGCACCCTGGCCATGCTCAGCCAGGCCGGGACCGCGGTGGGGATGTTGTTTTTCGTTCCACTGGGCGACATGTTCGACAGGCGCGCGCTCGTCTTTGTGCTCATCCTCGGCGATTGCCTCGGACTGGTGCTCATGGCGCTGGCCCCGAACGCGATTTGCCTGGCCGCCGCCGGGTTCCTCGTCGGGGCCTTGTCGGCAAATGTCCATGTCGTGGTTCCCTTCGCCGCCCATCTGGCGACACCGGCCCAACGCGGCCGCGTCGTCGGTACCGTCGTAGGTGGAATCTTGATGGGCGTGCTCCTCGCGCGCACCTTTAGCGGCACGGTCGGCGCGTGGCTGGGTTGGCGGGCGGTTTACGGCATCGCGGCCGGCGCGATGCTGGTGCTTGGCGCCGTGGTCCGGCTGATTTTTCCTTCCAGTCCGCCGGAAAAGGCGATGACCTGGTGGAAACTGATGAGCTCCACGGCGGGGTTGGTGCGGCAGCATCCGCTCTTGCGGGAATCCGCGCTTTTGGGCGCCCTGCTTTTCGCGGGCTTCTCGGCTTTTTGGACCACCCTCGTTTTCTTCCTGGCCGGATCGCCTTACTTCTCCGCTACGCCCAGTGCGAGCGCCGGCTATTTTGGACTGGTCGGTGCGATCGGCGCACTTGCGGCTCCGGGGATCGGCCATTTGAGCGACCGGCGCGGCCCGCGATTCACCATCCGGATCGCTCTCTGGCTGACGCTGTTTTCGTTCCTTTTCATGGGATTTCTCGGGGAACATCTCGCGGGTCTCATCCTCGGAGTGATCCTCATGGATCTCGGCGTGCAAAGCGGCCACGTCGCCAACCAGTCGCGCATCTATGGCATCGATCCCAGCGCACGGAGCCGGCTGAATACCGTCTATATGTTCTGCTATTTCATTGGCGGTGGGTTGGGCTCTCTGCTTGGCGCCATCTGCTGGCATCGCGCGGGATGGTGGGGTGTCTGCGGAGTGGGATGTGGGGCGGTCGTCCTGGCCCTCGGCGTGGAGTTTTCCCATGGCAGGCGGCCTCGCGAGGTCGTCAGGGCAGTTTTGTCCTGACGAGGTTCTCTGTTGCTCGCTTTCGAGTGTGACGGATCGAGAAGCGGGCTCGGATTTATGAATCCGCGTTGAAGAAAGGGGCGCGTTTACGTAGCGCCGAATTCATTCGACGAACCGTCGTCGCAAGGTGCGGGTGATGCCGCGAGCAGGCGTTGCCTCGATAAGCCGGGCCGTTCGTGCCGCAGCGCGTGGGTTCGTCGAATAAATCCGACGCTCGACGGAATCTCAACTCAATCCGAATCCCAAGTTCCCGCACTGACGGGTAGAAATGTTGGTCTCCCCACTGCCCCATGAAACGAATCCTCGTTCGCATCTCCTTCCTCGCTCCGCTCAGGATGGCAAAGAAGAGTGGACGGGGCTCGCGCCTGCCGCGGAGCGGCAGCCGGGTCGGCCGCTCCTATTGAGTTTCGAGCGCCCTTACCACCCGCGCCGGATTTCCGGCCGCAAACACATCCGCCGGAATATCGCGTGTCACCACGCTTCCCGCGCCGATGACCGATCGATCGCCGATCGTCACTCCAGGGCAGATGATCGCGCCTCCTCCGACCCACACGTCGGAGCCGATGGTGATCGGCTTCGCGAACTCGAGCCACTTGCGCCGCTCGACCGCGCTGATCGGATGAGTCGCGGTGTAGATCTGCACGGAGGGCCCGAAGAGCACGTTGCTGCCGATCGTCACCTGCATCACATCGAGCACAATGCAGTTGAAGTTGAAGAATACTTTGCTCCCCAGGGCGATATTCGTCCCATAGTCGCAGAAGAAGGGCGGCTGAATCCAGGCGTCCGTTTCCCGGCCAAGGAGTGCGGTCAGGATCCGCTGACGTTCCTCCTTTTGCGTTTCACGCGTGGCGTTGAGTTCCTGGCAAAGGTCACGGCAGCGCTGGCGTTCCTCGCAGAGTTGCGGGTCGAGGGGATCGTAAAGCTCGCCGGCCAGCATTTTGTCTTTTTCGGTTTTCATCGTGGAGAACTCACGCCTGCATCGCTTCGTACGGCGCGGGTGGATGGCAGGAATAGGATTCCCTAAATCAGTTGGCCGATTGCTCGCCTCGCAACCAGCGAATGAGCAGGTCCAGGTCTCGCGAGCCGAGGCGGCTCGTCTTGCCGAAGGCGGGCATGCGATCGTTGCGCTTGCCGTAGAAACGATCATGCCCCGGGTTCTTCAAGAATTCGGCAAGCCAGGCGTGCGAGGCGTAGCCGGTGAAATCGGGGCCATCGCCTGGGGTGTCGTTGTGGAATTGGTGGCACTCCACACAATCGAGCGCGCTGTCGGTGATCAGCTTTTTCCCGTCCGCGATGAGCGTGCCATCGCGGGCGTCCGCTTCCTTCTGCGCGGGCAGTGTGGCTTCCGCGCTGAGCGCGACGAGAATTTTTTCCAGGTTCGCTTTGTCCTCCGCCGAATAGGCGGGAACCTTGTCGGTGATGAGGCGCACCATCTTGCTCTTCCGGCCGCCTTCCTTCGGATGCACGAATGCCGTGCCGCCAAAAAAGCGGAGCGTTTCAATTTGCTTCGGATCCATGAAGTCGCGCAGCCACTCGCGCGAGCCGAAGCCGGCCAGGTCGGGTGCGGTCGGAGGCTCGGGCAGGGGAGCGCCGAGGCCATCGTGTCCGGCGTAGGTGTGGCAACTGGCGCACTGGCTGGCGAAGAGTCGCGGCCCCTGCGTCATCGGATCATTGGCCAGCAGGGCCAGAGCGCCTTCGGTGGGGATGCCGCGCCGTGAGGTGGCGAGGAATTTCGTGCGCTCCGCGTCGCGCTTCGCCTGGCCCACGGCAGCCTGGTAGTGCGTGTCCTTTCCATCCTTCACGAAGGCCATCGTCGTGAGTGTCGTGAATCCAACGATGCCGGCGATGAGGACGAAGAGATTGAACCGATGCCCGATTTTCCAATTTCCCAGCAGCGGCATGAGCATGAGGAGCAGGAAGATCAGTCCCGGAATAATCAGCGATCCCCAGATGAGCCGCTCGCCTTCGAAAAACTTCAGGAACTGGAAGAGCGACATGAAATACCAGTCCGGCCGCGCGGCGCTGTAGGGTTCCGCCGGATTGGCTGGGGCTCCGAGTTCCGCGCCGTGAAACCACCACACCAGCCAGAGCACGGTCGCCATGACCACGCCACATGCGACGAAATCCTGGAGCAATTGGTCGGGCCAGAACATCGCGTCCGGTTTGCGCTTCGGCAGTTTCGGGGTCAGCCCGTGTTTACGGAAGAGCGCGACGTGCCCGGCGATGAACAACACGAGCAGGGCTGGCAGCACGCCCGCATGCATCGCGAAGAAGCGCGTCAGCGTTTGATGGCCATAGTTCGCGTCGCCGACGACGAGACGCTGGAGCTTGTCACCGATCACGGGTACGCCCGAGATCAGGTTGGTTACGACCTTGGTCGACCAGTAACCGCGCTGGTCCCATGGAAGCAGGTAGCCGGTGAGCGAGATCGCGAGGGTGAGCACCAGGAGGCCGAGGCCGAACCAGTAGTTGACCTCGCGCGGTGCGCGATAGGCGCCGTCGATCATCACTTGCATGAAGTGCAGCACGAGCAGCGGCACCATGAGTTGCGCCATGAAATGATGGATGCCGCGCAGCACCCATCCGCCAGGCAGCACATCCTGGATGAAGTAGACGCTCTCCCACGCGCTTTGCGCGCCGGCACTGTAGTTCATCCACAGGACAATCCCGGTGATGAATTGCACGGTGATGGCGAAGGTGAGCGTGCTGCCCCACACATAGCGCCAGCGCGCGCCGCCGGGCACGTGCTCGTAGAGCGCCTGGCGCGCCAGCCAGCGGTACCCGGTGCGCGCATCGAGCCAGTCGAAGAGTCCCTTCATACGACGGGCACCTTTTCCTTCACCCCCGCCTTGAACGACTGAAAGTCGACCCACACTTCGCCGCCTTCCCGAATCTCGACCGCGAGCGTGTCCAGTCCACGCGCCGCCGGGCTCTGGCCCACGATTCCGCCATCGTGGTCGAAGGCGCTGTTATGGCAGGGGCAGAAAAACTGGTTCGTCTCTTTCCTCCACTCGACTGCGCAACCCAGGTGCGGGCAGGCGGATTGAAAAGCGCGCACGGTGGTCTCGTCGATCCGTTCGAGAAAGACCGCCCCCACGGCGCTACGTGCGTGGCGCGTCCAGGCATCGGTGCGCTCGATGAAGACCTGGAAAAGCCGGGGCGGAGCCCCGACGGGAAGCCCATCCAGCTTCGTCAGGTTCACCCAGGAGCCATTGGGTGGCGCGGTGTGCAGCGGGCCGAGGAGCACAGTCACGCCCGCGGCCAGCGGCGCGAGCACACAGGCGCCTCCGAGCGCGAGGCACGCGGCGGATTTCAGAAACTCGCGCCGGTCGCCGGAGGGCGGGGCCGGAGGCGGCGTTTCGGGCGGATGGTCGGAAGCGTGCAACGGGTCCATGTGGTGGGAGTGTTAGCCTGCCACGATCCATGGGGGCGGCGAGTGCAAATCCGGGGCGTCCACTGGGCCCATGTCGCCCTGCTTCGCAAGGATGGCAAAGAGGAGCGGACGGCGCTGGCGCTCGATGCACTACACAACCTTCTCCCCGCCCCACCACTATCGAATCTTCTGATCCGGCAGTTCTTTCTTGATCCCCTCATCCATCGGCATCTTGTCCGACTCGGACGTCAGTCCAGTCTCGGCCATCAGTCGCGTCAGCTCACCCTGCAACTCGCGAACTTTCCCCGCGAACTCCGGCACTCCGATGAGATTTCGCCGTTCGCCGGGGTCGTTCTTCTCGTCGTAAAGCTCCGCCATGTGCTTGTCGGGCGTGCCGTCGCCAGGCGGGTAGTGAATGTATTTCCAGGCATCCGTGCGCACCGCTCGCACATTTGGCGTATAAGGAAACTGCTTCTCGTAATTGTACTCGTAGAACCAGGACTTCCGCCACGCCGGGTCGCCTTCCCGCACGAGCTTCACCCATGATTTGCCGTGGATATTCTCGATCGGTTTCGCGCCGCAAAGTTCGAGCAGGCTCGGCGCGACATCGATGGTCAGCGCTTGGGGTTCGACGACTTTGCCCGCCGCCAGGCCCGGGTAGCGAACGAGCAGCGGGATGCGCAGGCTGGCCTCGTGCGCGGTCCGTTTGTCCACCATGCCGTCTTCGCCTTCGAGGAGTCCGTTGTCGCCCATGAAGACGACGATCGTATGATCGAGCTGTTTCGTCTCTTCGAGGTAGTGGAGCATGCGTCCGACGCTGTCATCCACGCTGAGGATCGTGCCCCAATATCCGTGGACCATGTTCTCAAAATCCTTCACCGCTTCGGGCCGGTCGTCGGGGAATTTCTTGCGCCACTCAAACAGCGGACCATAGATGCCGTGCCAGGTATAGAGCCGCTCCTTGATCCACGCGGGCTTGTCATCGAGGTGAAACGCGGTGTCGGGATAAGGCACGCGCACGCTGTCGAAGACATGGGCGTATTTGTCCTCCGGCGTGTAGAAACTGTGCGGGGCCTTGTGGCCGACGCAGAGCGCCCATGGCTTGCCGCCGTGATCGCTCTTCAGCCAATCCAGCGCCATGTCGGTGACGATCGTGGTGTAGTAGCCTTTGATCAGCTTCGATCCCGCGCCATTGATGTTCCATTCGGTGTCGTAGTATTTGCCCTGACCCTTGTGGGTGGCGAAGAAATCGAAGCCGGGCCGCGGCGCGTCGTTGTCCTCGCCCATGTGCCATTTGCCGAGGTACGCGGTGTTGTAACCCTCGTCGTGTAACCGCTGCGCCCAGTGCGGATGCGTGGCTGGCAGTTCCGTGAAATTATTGGTCACGCCGTGGGTGTGCGCGTAGACGCCGGTGAGGATGGAAGCCCGGCTCGGCGAGCAGAGCGAGGTGGTGCAAAACATATTCGCAAACCGCACGCCTTCATTGGCGATGCGATCGATGTTCGGGGTCTTCAGCGCCGGATGCCCGGCGCAACTCATCGCGTTCCAGCGGATGTCGTCGCAGAGGATGAACAGGACGTTCGGCTTTTTTGCAGCGGCATCGGCCGCGTGAAGGCCGGCCACCGGGATTAAGAATAGGGCAGCGAGGGCGAAGACGGTTTTCATAGTGATGTGGAGGAACGGGAAGCAAAGTAGGCGACTCTTCCCAAAGCCGCTCGAGTGACGAGGCACGGCCGGTGACAGCGGCTCCAGGAAGAACCGCAAACTCTGGGTCGCGTTCGCGTTTGAGGTTTCATTCCGTTTTCACACCCAGAGCTTCAATGAATGCCTTGTCCGACTTCCCGCCATCCACCGGAGCGGGATGCATGGTTTTGAGCAGCGCCTTCAGCTCCGCGACGACCGGGGCCTGCTGCGGATCGGCCGCCAGATTCTTTAGCTCCTGCGGATCGGCGTCGTGATCGTAAAGCTCCGCGCCCTTCGCCCCGAAATCCCACTCCGTGTAACGCCAGCGCTCGGTGCGAACGCTGTGCCCCGGAAAGGCGCCCCGCTGCACTTGCGTGAAGGCCGGATGTTTCCACTCTCCGCTGGGGTCCTCCAGCAGCGGGCGCAGGCTGTAGCCTTGTAGGTCCTTGGGCGGAGTGAGGCCGGCAAAATCGGCGATCGTCGCGTAGAGGTCGACCAGTTCGACGGTGCGCGGACACACCTGGCCGGCGTTCTTCGTCGCCGGTGGCACGATGATGAGCGGCACCCGCGCGCTCTCCTCGAAACAGCTCTGCTTGAACCACAGTCCGTGCTCGCCGAGGTGATAGCCGTGGTCGCTCCAGAAAACGATGAGCGTGCTGTCGCGCAAGCCCAGGCGATCCACAGCGTCGAGCACGCGGCCGATCTGCGCATCTACAAACGAAATCGCCGCGTAGTAGGCGAGCTTGCATTCGCGCGCCTGGTCGGGCGTGACGCCCAGATATGGCCAGGGCTTCGTCGAGGCGAGCGCGGGTGCCGGCGCCGTCTCGCGGATGTCGGCGGGAATGCCCGGCAGCTTGATCGTATCGAGCGAGTATTTCTCGAAATATCCGCCCGGCGTGATCCAGGGGCAGTGCGGCTTGTAGAATCCGACCGCGAGGAAAAATGGCGCGTCCTTGTGCTTCTCGAGTAACTCGATCGCTTGCGTGGCTACCTTGCCATCGGTGTGCTCCTCGTCCTTGCCCTCCTTGTCGTTCAGAAACGCCATGGCCGCGCCGAGGCTGCCGCCCTTCTTGCCGGTGTAGCGAATCACATCGAGTTCGAGCGCCGTCTTGTCGCGGCCAGCCGGGTTGCGAAACTCCTGCCACGATTTCGGGTCATCCAGGCCGCTCGTGCCGATCTGGCCGGGATTGCCGTAATGATAGATCTTCCCCACCCGCGCGGCGTAGTAACCGTCCTTGATGAACATCTGTGGAAGAGTCACCACGTCGGGCAGACCCTGGCGGAAATGGTATTGCAGGTCGAAGACGCGCGTTGTGTCCGGCCGCAGCCCCGTCATGAGGGACGAGCGGCTCGGGGAACACAGCGGAAACTGACAATAGGCGCGGTCGAATTTCACGCCTTCCTTCGCCAACCGGTCGATATTCGGTGACTTGACCAACGGATGCCCGTAGCAGCCGAGGTCGTTGTTCATGTCATCGACCGCGATGAAGAGGACATTGAGCTTCTTTTTCTCCGCGGCCTGGAGCGGAGAGAGCGCCGCGGCGAAGCAGGCGAGGACGAGACAAACGAGCGGGCGGTTCATGGGGGGCGGGGATTATCGCGGGGAGGAGGCCGGTGTGGAGTCGTGGGTGAGGACGGCGGCGGGAATATCCTCCAACGAGTTACCTGGCTGGCTCCAGCGCAAAGTCAGAGCCTGCGCCCCGGAGCCTTGATGTCGAAAGTAGAGGCGGAAAGGGTGAGCGCCTCTTTGCAGGCGAATCGTGCCCGCGGACTCCCCGCTCCCGGAAAAGGCGTGCTCATCATCCAGCACCGTCGCTTCGTGGATGCGCAGGAGTGCCCCCGAGTCGCTCTTCACCGCGAAGGTATACTCGCCGTCGGCGGGGACGTTGATGATGCCGGTGAAGAGCATGGAGAAATCCTTTGCTCTTGGAGCATGCGAGAGGTCAAAGGCCGGCTGCTGGCCGCGGGCGGCCGGGTTCATGCCATCCAGTTTCGCGACCCACGGAGTGGCGATCTCATAGGCCCGCCATTCCACGCCGGGTTCCGGATTCTTCACCTTCACGGCGGGAACGAACTCCGCATCGTAAGGTCGCGGCGCCGTGGTCTCGGGCCTCCGCACGCGGAGGACGGTATCGTGCATCTCTTGCTGAAGGGCGGCAAAGTCCGGGTTGCTGCCGAGATCGTGCGCCTCCTGCGGATCGGAGACGATGTTGTAGATCTCGAACGGTTCGGAATGGCTCGCGACGTTGTAGCGCACGCCCATGAAATCGCCCAGGCGCAGGGCCTGCATCTGCTTGCGCACGCGGCCCCGGTGCTCCGGCAGGAACGCACCGTAGGAGGGTGTTTTTCCGTTCACGGAATACTCCGTGTAAATGCGCGACGGGGGCTGTGTTCCAATGTTGCGCAGCGTCGGCAGGAGCGATACCCCGTCGGTCCGCGCCGGTGCGGGGAGACCAGCCGCATCGGCAAAGGTCGCCAGCCAGTCATGCGCCATGCAGGGCTCCTTGCTCACGCGACCGGCCGGAATACTCCCGGGCCAGCGGGCAATCGCCCCGACGCGGAGTCCGCCTTCCCAGCAGTCCCGCTTGATTCCATCGAAGGGGCCGAACGAATGGAAAAAATCCGCCTCGTACGGCTCTTTCAAATACGACTCCTGGCTCGGGCCATTGTCGGATGTGAAGACGACGAGTGTCTCACCGTCGATTTTCAAATCGCGCAGAAGCGTGAGCAGGTCGCCCAAGCAATCGTCGATGCGCCGCACGTCCGTCGCGAAGCGCCGGTAAACATCCGGCCAGGGCGTTTCGGGAGTCGTGGCATTGTGGTCGTCGTCCCAAGTGGCGTTGGCGTAGTCGGGATGCATGTAGCCATCCGGCATGCCATTGGCGGAGTTGATCATCGCGCCGGGTTTGCCGAGCCATTGCAGGCCGCCCTTCAGGCCGCCGCCCGCGGGATAGGGGCTGGGCGGAAGCTGGAGTTTGGCGTGCGGTGTATCATAGGCGAGATAGAGAAAGAAGGGCTGCTGGGGGTGCGCGTTGCGCTGGTCGACGATCCATTTCTTGGCGCGCGCGGTGAACAGATCGGTCGTGTAGCAGCCATCGAGATCGGCGGCGACGTCGCGCTCGTTATCCCACACCTGGCGTTTGTCCTCCTTTGGATAGTGCCAGTGCCCATCCACGTGGCGCACATAGCCGAAATACGAATCAAAACCACGCTTGGTCGGAAATGCTGGCCACTCGGCAGGCCCCGCCGTGGCGGCGGCGGGGCTCTTTTCCCCGGGGCCGCCTTGCAGGCCCCATTTGCCAATGGCGCCCGTCGCATATCCGGCGGCCTTCAGCACAGTCGCAAGGTTGTGATTGTTCTCCAGCGCCTTGTCGAACTGGTTGTCGCGCACATTGGCGTGGCCCTGATGCACACCAAGAAGCAGAGACGCGCGAGATGGAGCACAGACCGGCGCCGGGCAATAGTAATTTGGCAGTTGCACACCCTCCGCCGCCATTTTGTCGATTTGTGGCGTGAGGTGCCACGGCGCGGAGCGGTCGCCCTTGTCGCGGAGCTGATTCTGAAAGAAGACGCCCAGATCGCCGTAGCCAAGGTCGTCGGTGAGGATGAAGAGGATGTTCGGCTTGCGCGGGGTGGAATCGACGGAGTGGCCGACGTCGAGGGAGGCGAGCAGGAAGACAGCGAAAAGGACGGAGCGCTTCATGGGGACTGCAAGAATTATTCGGGAAGGAGCCGTTGGGCGAAGCAATTCAACGCTGGCGCAGAGAGACAACTCGGAGCGGCGCTTGGGGGTGCTTGTTCCTGTGTCCAGCCACTTTGGATGGGAGCCGGCGTTTGCAGGGAGCAAAAAAGGTGATATATCGGCGAGTCTTTTCCCCCTTTTCGTGAAAGTCCTCCCCGTCCTCATTTTCGCGCTTGCTGCCTGTCCGGCGATCACCTCGTTCGGCGCACCGGCGGCCGCGCCAGCCGCCCCGGTCACCTTCGAAAAGACCGTCAAGCCCCTGCTGGAGGACCATTGCCTCAATTGCCACGACGCGGACAAACACAAGGCGGGGCTACGCCTCGATAACCTGCCCGCCGATTTCCGGGACGAAAAAACAGCGGCCACGTGGGTGAAGGTTTTCGACAAGATGTGGAGTGGCGAAATGCCTCCGAAGAAGGAGCCGCGCCCCCCGCAGGCCCAGTTGGTCGGAGCCGGACAGTTTCTCTACGCGCAATTGCAGGCGGCCTCGCTCGACCGGCAAATGAAGAAAGGACGCGTGATCGTTCGCCGGATGAACGGGACGGAGTACCAGAACACCCTGCGCGATCTGCTCGGCACCAATGTCACGGTCAAAGACATGCTGCCGGAGGACAATACGGTCGCGGGCTTCGATAATGTCAGCACCGGCCTGGACCTATCCGCGACGCACTTCCTGCTCTACCAGGAGGCGGCGGCCAAGGCGATCGCCTCGGTGATTCCCAACAATCCTCCCATCTCGTTCACAGATACGCGCACGGGCAAGGAGATGACCGAGAAAGGTCCCAATTTCAAACAGGCGCTCGGTCACAGTTGCATCCTCAAGGGCGATGGGCTGGTTATCTTCAGCACTTTGCCTCGTTACGGCCTGTGCTCCAGCGCCCCGGTGCCGGCCGCCGGCCGTTACCGGATCACGATGTCCGCCTGCGCGGTCGGCGCCGATGTGAAATCGATCCCCGTCGGATTTATGACGGTGGAGTCGAGTGGTCGTGAATCACCCATTCTCCGCGAAGTTCACGATGTTCCCGCGGGCAAACCGACGGAAATCAAGTTTGAGTTTGACCTCGCGCGGCGGCAGCTGTTCGTGGCGAACCTGCTGACCACTTGGGACATCCGGCGCTTCAAAAAACCGATCGAGGAATATACCGGGCCGGGGCTGGAGGTGGATTGGATCAAGGTGGAAGGGCCGATCGATGCCTTCCCTCCGCCGTGCTACAACAATCTCTTCTCGGGCGTCCCGCTCAAGGCGCGCTCGGTGGTGAAGGCGGAGGCGGCAGGCACCAAGCCGCCGACGATCGCGGACAATCGCCCCGAGGCGCAGTGGTTTGCCGATCCGCTCGTGCCGGCGTCCACCAAGCCCAAGCAGGATGCCGAGCGGCTCATCCGCGCTTTCCTGCCGCGCGCTTTCCGTCGCCCGGTGAACGAGGAAACACAGCAGCATTTCATCCAGAAGACGGTCGCCAAGCTCGATGCAGGTTACACGTTCGCCGACGCCATGACCTATGGCTACAAGCTCATCCTGTCGTCGCCCGATTTCCTTTTCTTGAGCGACAGCGCGGCCACCGCCGCCACGCCTCAAGGCGACCTGCCGTCGCCCAAGCTGGACGACTTCGCCCTGGCGGAACGGCTCTCGTATTTCCTCTGGTCCAGCCTGCCCGATGAAGAACTCCTGGCCGCCGCGCGCCGGGGAGACCTGACGGCCAAGCCGGTGGTCCTGCACGCGCAGGTGGAGCGGATGCTCAATTCGCCGCTCGCCCATCGCTTCACCGAGAATTTCGCCGGACAGTGGCTCGATCTGAGGAAGATCGATTTCACAATTCCCGATCCGGTGCTCTACAGCGATTTCGATCATCTGCTGCTGTGGGCGATGCCAAAGGAGTCGCAGGCCTTTTTCGAGGAAGTGGTGCGCAACGACATGAGCCTGCTCAATTTCGTCGATTCCGACTGGACGATGCTCAATGAGCGACTGGCGCAGCTCTATGGAATCCCCGGTGTGAGCGGGAGCGATTTTCGCAAGGTGAAGCTGCCGCCGGGCAGCCATCGCGGCGGCGTCATGACCCAGGCCAGTGTGCTCAAGGTCACCGCCGACGGCACCCGCACTTCGCCCGTATTGCGCGGCAAGTGGGTCCTGGAACGCATCCTCGGCCAGCCCCCGGCGCCGCCGCCGCCCGATGTGCCCGCGATCGAACCCGATATCCGCGGCGCCACGACGATCCGTGAACAGCTCGACAAGCACCGCAACACCCCCGCCTGCGCCACCTGCCACACCAAGATCGATCCGCCTGGTTTTGCCATGGAGAACTTTGATCCGATCGGCAACTGGCGCGACTTTTACCGGGTGACCGCCAAAACCAAGGCGGGTATCGTGGAACTGCCGCGCAACACTGGGCGTCCCGCCTATCACGGCCCGGATGTGGAGCAGGGTGGCCAGACGCCCGAGGGTAAACCCTTCAAGACCATCGACGATTACAAGAAGATCCTGCTCGAAAATAAGGACCAGCTCGCCCGCAACCTTACCCAGAAACTGATGGTTTACGCCACCGGGGCCGATATTCAGTTTGCCGACCGCGAGGTTGTCGAAGGGATCGTCAACCGCGAGCGTGGCCGGAACTACGCCTTCCGAACTCTTATCCATGAAATCGTCGCCAGCCGGGTCTTCTTGAACAAGTAGTCCTTCCGCCACCGCCGTCCGCCCTCAACCCAGCCTCCCGTCCCATGCCGCTCCAACGAATCGACCGCCGCACTTTTCTTCGCGCCACCGGCGTGATGATCGGACTCCCCTTCCTCGAGGCCATGATGCCGGTCACAGCCGCGGAGACCAAAAAATCGCCACAACGCATGGTGCTCGTGGGCCAGCCGCTCGGGATGTATGGCCCGAATTTCTTCCCGGAAAAAATCGGGCGCGATTACACGCCGAGCCGCTATCTCAAAAACCTCCAGGCGGTTCGCGATCAATTCACGGTCTTCTCCGGCATGTCGCACCGCTATGCCGCGGGGCACTTTGCCGAGGTCGGCATTTTCACCGGCGTGCCGACGGAAATGATCCGCGACAAGGACATCAAGAACGGCATTTCGCTCGACCAGGAAGTGGCCTCGCACATGGGCAACCAGACCCGCTTTTCGTCGCTGATTATCGGCGGCGGCGACGTCTCATGGAATCGGCGCGGCGTGCGCATCCCGGCCGAGCAGCGCGCCACCCAGGTCTTCCGCAAACTCTTCATCGCCGGCACTCCGGAGGAGGAGGCCCGCGAACTCCAGCGCGTCAAAGACGGCCAGAGCATCCTCGACGATGTGGGCGACCAGATCAAAGCGCTCAACCGCAAGGTGGGCAGCAACGACCGCGCGCGCCTGGATCTCTTCCTAACCTCCGTGCGCGAGGCCGAACAGAGCCTTCAGCAGGATGAACACTGGAGCACCACGCCGAAGCCGAAGGTCGACTTTCCCACACCGACGAGCGACTTCGGCGGCCCTCAGCTCCTCGAGCGTTCGCGGCAGTGGTACAATATCGTTCATCTGGCCTTGCAAACGGATTCCACGCGAGTCGTCTCGCTCTGGATCGGCACGCAGGAGCGCCCCGAGATCACGGGCGTGACCATCGGTCACCACGACGCCTCGCACCACGGCCAGGATCCCGGCAAGCTCGAGCAACTTGCCTTGATCGAAGAAGCCGAGATTCAGGTCTTCGGCGAATTCATTGAAAAACTGAAGGCCAGCAAGGACGGCGACCAAAGCCTGCTCGACCGCACCACGGTCCTGTACACAAGCAACCTCGGCAACTCGTCCTCGCACGACAACAACAACTTGCCGATCATCCTCGCCGGCGGCGGCTTCAAGCATCAGGGCCACGTTGGCTACGACGCGAAGAATAACACCCTGATGTCGGCCCTCTACCTCCGGATGCTCCACCAGATGGGTATCGAGGCAAAGTCCTTCGGCGCGAGCGCCACCGCGATCGGCGAGGTGTAGGAAAAGGCATTTGAACGCAGAGGCGCCAAGGCGCTGAGTGCGAAGAATTTCAAAGTGGTCAGACCAGCCA
>Ga0070658_10000413_pt1 | contig 37184 bp, 40 predicted proteins | sample KBSC13metaG_FD_64664 | JGI IMG/M metagenome (GOLD analysis project Ga0070658, IMG submission 64664) | Corn rhizosphere microbial communities from Kellogg Biological Station, Michigan, USA - KBS C1-3 metaG | ecosystem: Host-associated > Plants > Roots > Rhizosphere > Soil ... | reverse complement strand
GCTCCCCTACACGACGCCGGCATCACCGTGAGGCGAACCACACGCTGAGATCTTTTACTCTTGGGCGAAGTTACACTCTCATGCATGCCGAGGAGCTTCGCGCCGGTCATGCCCGCTGGCTTCAAGTTTCCCAAGTCAGCGAACGCGAAGTGCGTACACGGTTTGTTCCAACTTGTCAAGCCTGACAAACGCGAAGCGCCGCCGCACCCGAAGCTGCGGCGGCGCCCGATCGTCTTCCGAAGCGGAGTTCAGGCGAAGCTGACGCCAGCCTTGCGGCGAGCGCGCATCGCACCGCCGACCAGACCGAAGCCGCCGAGCATCATCGCCCAGCTCGCCGGCTCGGGTACCGCCGCCGGGGTTTGACCCGCGGACAGAGGTCTGCCGGTACCCACTGCGATCGAATCGAATTCGAAGGCCACCCCGGTCGACCGAAAAACCAGTCCGCCAATATGCTCCGAGGCGTCGAACGAGATGGTCAAGCGGCCATTGGTCAAGCTGCTATACCAGTCGCCATTGTCGCCCAGGAGATCTGACCCGCCGATCGTGAGCAGCGGATGGCCGGCATCGATATTTCCGCTCGCGCCGATCCCGAGCACGTCGATGAAATTATAAGGATCGACCGATCCGAGATACGCGCTCACGCTGGTGATGTGGTTACCGGCTCCAGCGAAGCTGCGCAGATCGAATAAAACATCGCCCCCGGTTGCGATCGCCACATATCTGCTGCTGTCGCCCACTGGTGCCGCCGCGACGCCCGAGTGACTGCCGGTATAAAAATCATATCCGGTCGAATGCGCGAAATCGATTGAAACAGTGTCCTGACCATCGAAGCCTGCGACGATTTGCTCGCCCGCCGCGACGCCCGGATCGTGGAGCGCGCCATTCTGGCTCGCAGTAGCGCCCTGCATGTGAAATGACACGGCCTGCGCGGGCGTCATCGCCGTTGCCGCGGCTGCGGCGGTTACGCCGCTGAGGAATATACGCAACACACTAAACCCTTTCGAACTTGTACACGCTATCGTCCAAGCTCGATGCCTATTCAGTCGCCGCTAGTAAAGTAAATAGAGGGTTAATACGGAAATGGTACTGCGTAATCCTACATATTACTATCGTATGATCTAGGGCGTACTATCGTTCGATCAGGTTTATTTGATTAATGATTAACGTCCAGATCCGCACGGGTGAGCTCCTTCTTTGCACGTGTGAGAACGGCGCGATCTTAGGAGCGGTTCGGGGCAAGGCGCCCGTCTCCTCCTCCTCCTCCTCCTCCTCCTCCTCGGCTTTCGCGACGCCTCGATCGGGAAGATGTTTTCCCGGTCGCTTGCCGCTCAGCGCACGCGGCCGGCGCGGTTTTCCAGCAGGACGCTCGACAAAGTCGCGGTTTCTGCAACGCCGGGCAGGTGCGAGACGAAGCCGATGCCGACGTAGAAGGGGGTCGTCAGGTGCAATGTGATCGGCGCGCCGAACTGATGCATCGGTTCGCCCTGTTCGCTCACCCATAAGGTGAATTGGTCGCCCTTTTTTTCGATGCCGATGCGGCGCGCATTGAGGGTCACAAGGCTGTCGGGTGATCTGCCGCCGGGCAATCCGCCCCGGCTGCCGATGCGATATTCCATGTCGCTGATCCGCCGCCCGGCAGCGGGGCGCTGGGCGAGGTGGATCATGCCGTCGCCATGGAGCGCGACCAGCGCTTCCTTGGCATCGTCGTCGAGCGATTGACGGATCACCAGCAACGCCTTGTGATCGCTGAAGCCGCCCTCGGGATAGGCGATATCCGCCGCAAGCGAGACGTCGCCGGACATTTTCCGGAACAGGAAACGGAATTCGTCGCGCGTGTACCAGACATTATAGCCCGCCGAACGGATCGTGTAGCGGCCGGCCGCGAAGGACGCGCTACCCGGCACGATCGCGCCGCCGACATCGGCTTGCGCTTCGAACACACCGATGGGCTGGTTTTCGACGCGGGTCTCGCGGTGGAAGCCAGCAGGCGGCCCAACCTGGTTGTGCACCGTCGATTGGGGATAGGCCCAGTCAGGCGCGAGAGGGGCGCCGGGCGGGCTGTTGGCGATCGACGTGCCCGGAACGTCCTGCGCCGCAAGCGGCGAAGCAATTGCGGCAAGCAGTGAAGCGGCCGTCAACCAGGCGATCGTCCGCATCGGCTCTCTCGCACCCACGATTATTTCTGGGGGTCGGGCGCGAGGAAGGGTGAACAGCATGGTTTGCCGATCGCATGGAATTCCATCAGCTCCGCGCGGGTCCCGTCAGGATCGAGCAGGTTGAGCTGCCACTTGGCGTCGCGGCCGATCTTGGGCGTCTGATCCTGTCCTTTCAGGCGGTCGCCGTTCCACAGCAAGGTGTAGGCGGCACGGGCATCGGGAATGCCGAGCGCGAAATGGTTGAGCACGCCAAGGTTCGCGGCCGACATCGTCGGCGGGATGCCAACCGTGTCGGGCGTGCCGACGACCATATATTCGATCCAGTCGCGCCCGTCCGGAAGCTGGAGCGAAATCCAGGTCGGGTGATCATCCTTCATCCCGCCCTCCCAATAAGGGCGAAGGCCGAGGATGCCCTTGTAGAAGCGATCCTCGTTGGCGCGATTATGAACGATGAAGCCGACATGCATGATGTGGCTGGAGAGCGGGTTGACCGGCACCGCGGACGGACGGGCAGGCGGCTGCATGAACTCGACGGTCGTGCCCTCGGGATCCGCCACCTGGAACCAGCGGCTGCCGTCGGGAGCGGTGCTGAGCCGCGCGGGCACGCTCACGCCGCTCGCCGCCAGATATTCGCGCATCCGTTCGGCATCGGGCGTGTTGAAGGCGATGTGCGCGAGCCGATTGATCGAGTGCTCGGCCGACGGCAGGGGCAGCACCTCGACATATTGGGTCGGCGCGAAATAATAGCGCGAACCATCTGCCTGTTCGGGATCCGGCCGTTTCACCGCGCCGAGATCATGAACGTAGAAATGCTCACTTTTGTCGAGGTCGGCCGCGTAAACCGCGATGTGGGACACGCTGGCTAGCGGCGGCCTTGAAGGCGCGTCGGCCGCGTGCGTCGCCGTCGAGGCGGAGGCCGCCAAAACGAGGCTCCAACCGGCGATTGCGTGCCACTTCATTGTCATCCTCCATGACAGGCGCCGGACACGCCTCATGGTTCGTCGTTTAGCCGCTTCGCGCGATTTGACCACAGGCTTCCGCCGCTGTCTCAGCCGTTAAACCGCTTCCTGTACCGCCGGACCGGAAGCGGGGCTCTTGAGCATCTGGAGGGCGCGTTCGCGCTGGCGGCGGGCGTGGCCGCCTTCATATTCGTCGGGAAGCACGACCGGAACGGTGAGGCACATGCTCTGGGTGGGGAGCACATCGCGCCATTGCGAGATGAGTTTGCGATAGGCCTTGCCGACCGCCCGGATATTGCGATCGAGATCATACAAACCGAGCGCATTGACATGGCCGTTCCGCTCACGCAGCGCGCTGTCCCAATCGACCTGATCGGTGAGCGAATACCAGGTGAAGCCGACGATCGGCACGCCATCGTTGCGCACGCGCAGCACGTTAGCCCATTGCTTCCACAGCCAATCGACCGCCTCGGTGCCTTTGGGGCCCTCCACCAGATTGGTTTCGGTGTGCATCACCGGCAGGCGGTAGCGATCATGATATTGGCGGGTGATCTCGCTATAGCCGAAAATCTCGCCGGAGGCGCGGGTGTTGCCGTCTTCGCGCACGCGATGTTCGTTGGTGACGTAATAATCGTTGCCCATGATGCAATGCTGCTTGAGCCGATTATCCAGGAAGAAGTGATATTCGTCGCGGGTCATGCCGTTGTCGAAGAGATATTCGTACATCTCGGAATCAACCCGACGGCCATAATTGAGGTCGAGCGAGAGGAATCGCTGCGAATTGAGGACTTCGGCCGGCTTGATCGCTGACGGGGTCTCAGCGTGAAAATATTCGGAGGATTCGCTCTGGATGAAGACCGCATCCGGGCGGATCTTCAATATTTCCCGCATCGCCATGACGTTGGCCTTGACGATGTGCTTGAGCGCGGTGACGAACGCCTGATCGCTGCTCATCTGTTCGTTCCACCAGCCGTAGCGAGCGGAGAAGGTGGCGCAAATATACATCTCGTTGACCGGGGTGTAGAGCTGGACCCAGGGAAAACGCCGCGCGAAGGCACCCGCATAGCAGCAGAACAGGTCGGGGAAATCGGGGTTCTGGAAATTGCCGACCCAGTCCGGCACGCCAAAATGGCAGAGGTCCACGATCGGGACGATGTTTCGCCGCTTCAATTCGGCGAAGGTGGCGTCGGCGAATTCCCAATCATAGTGGTCGGGGCCGAGCCAGGTTTTGTAGATGGGCGGCCCATAGCGGAGATATTGGAGCCCGATATCTTCGAGCAACTCGAAATCCTCGCGCCAGAGGCGATAATGGCCGCAACTTTCCATCTCGTCGATGCGGGTGCGGCCATTGTCGATCGTGGGCATGCTGTTTTCGATGCCGGTCGCGAACATGAATGTGGCGATGGGACCTCTCCCGGCTTGCGAGACTGAGACGCTGGTTCTGCAAATCGGGAAGAGGGGGATCGTTCCCACGTGACGGGCTCGCGCGTCGGGCCGCGTAGCCGGCTGGTTCAACTGCGAGTGGGGCTCCAGCGCGATCCGGCGCGGCCGCGAGCGCGGAGTCGTCTCCGCACTGAAATCATCCGTCCAATATCGTTCGAGCCGTCATATGCTTCGATATCGCTGTCAGGATATCGGGCCTCGTGCGGCCCAATTTCCGCACAGGTGCACTGAATGGTGTCAGTGCTCCATCAACGCCGCATCGCCCCAGGTGACGGGGAGGCGCTGGTTATCGCCGCCGGGGCTGCGCGCGACCAGCTCGATCAGCTTCACGCCGGCGACCGAAACAGAAAGCGGTCGTGCCGCCATGCCCCATTTGAGCGTGGGGCTGGTGGCGAGCAATTTGCCGTCGCCATAGACGGCGAAGGTCACGCCGTGCGCCTTGTCGGTCGCGCTGTCGTCGACGCCCACCATGGTTGTGAAGAGTCGCGCGTCATGGTTGCGGACCTCCATCCGGCTGTTGGCGAGGATGCCGATGCCGGCAGTATATCGTTTTCCCGCGACCTGCAGAAGCTGGCCGTAAGGGGCGCTGTCGGGACGGGCGCCGCCCCAGCCGGCGAGCGTCGGGCGATCGCCCTGGCCGTTGGTGCCTGCCCAGCCGGCGGCGGTCCGGAAGATGGTGGGATCGGGGGTCGGGTGGACGACGCCGTCGACCGCCGGGTTCACGCTGCCCGGCTGTTCCGAAAGGTAATAGCCGCCTTGTAAAGCGCGCGTGCCGTGTGCGCGGAAAATCAGGGTTTCGCGCGGCTTGAGGTGCAATTTGGTGCGGTTGGTGAAGCTGGTCTGTTGCTTGCTCCACAAATCGGTCAGCTCGATCGGGGCTGACTCGCTAAATTTGAGGTGCGTCGCGTGGAGATCGACGTCGTAATCGCCCGAACTGCGATTGAAGATCGCCAGCGCCTTGTCGCCCGAGGCCAGCGTCTTGACCAGGATCTGCACATCGCTGGAATCATAGGCGAGCACCGCCTGGTTTCCGGCGGGATCCTGATCGAGCGCGATGATGTCGGCATTGCCGAATATGTCCATCAGCGCCCGCGGCGTCTTGCGCAGATCGGCACCGATGATCAGCGGGGCATTGAGCATCGCCCACAAGGCGAAATGCGACCGCGCCTCGGTCAGGTGATCGGCATCGAAATCGCCCGCGCCGATGAACAGCATGTCGGGATCGTTCCACGAGCCGGGATGTGCGTAGAGCGAGCGCGTGACCGAGCTGTCATAATTGACCAGCAGGCGGCCCCATGCGGGCGAAATATCGTCGCTGGTGCGCGAGACGTTGCCATAATCCTTGCCCCATGCGCGTACGTCGGCCGCGCCCCAGATGCAGAGCGAGAGGAGGTAATCGCCGTCGGGATTGTTGCGGACGAGCGCCGCGTTGATCTGGCGGAACATCGCCTGGATCGCGGGGATGTTGGTGCGCGTCACCTCGCTCGAATCCATGATTGGATCCAGCGCGCGGAACTTGCCCGACGTCACGCGCGGATTGTGGGGGCCGTAATCGCGCAGGCCGCAGCCATCGACCTTGATATAATCGAAGCCCCATTCCTTGAAATAGACCGCAATATCCTGATCGATATGGCCGTAGAGCCCGACCTCGCGCTCCAGCACAGTACCCTTGGGGAGATCGGTCTCGGTCGGGTTATAGGCTTCGGAACAGGTGTTGCGGCCCAGATCCGAATAGATCCCTGCTTTCAGCCCCATTGCATGCAGTCGATCGGTGAAGGGCTTGAAAGTCGGCGTATCGCCGCCCGCCCGCGCCGAGGGGAATTTGTCGGCGCGCATCATCATATGCCCGTCCGGCTGGCGGCGCCTGAGCGCCCAGCCATCGTCTAGATTGATATAGCGATAGCCCTTGGCGGCGAGCCCGGTGTCGACGATCCGCTGGGCGGAGCCGAGGATCTTGTCCTCGTCGATATCGGTCTGGAAGGCGTTCCAGCTATTCCATCCCATCGGCGGGGTGGCGGCGCGTCCGGCGGTGTAACCAGACCAGCGCCCGGTTGGTGCGAGCGGATCGACCGGCCCGGCGGCGAGGGCAGGGGCGGCAAGCGCCATCATCAGCCACGCGCCCGTCCACTTGCCCATGTTCATCCCCTGCCGTCTCTGTCGGGTTGGACGTCGACCGCGCCCGTTCGCTACCGCTACCAACATGCTCGTCCCGCATCAAGGAAGGCGGACTCTTGGGGTCTTAGAAGAAGTTACTCTTACAATTGTCCAAGCCGATTGCGCGCGACGGCAGCAATATCCGGCGATCCGCGGCCCCGGGGAATCGGCCGATCAGTGGCTGGGCTGCGCCTTCGCCGCGGCAGCCTGCTTCTTCGCGGCCACCTTGGCCCGGTGATGCCCCACGAAGCAGCCGATGGCCGCACCTGCGACTGCATGTCCTCTGCCCACGAAATGCCCGGCTACGCCACCGACCGCGGCACCCTTGATGCAGCCTTTGGCGAGCACCGGCGAGGTGGCAAGCGAGGCAGCGGCGATCGTCGCGATGATCAATTTCATGACATGTCTCCCCAGCGGATGCGATCAGGATGATCGTCGCACAACGCACGCGCCGCGCAGAGCGATCCGGTGTCGAACGACCGATCGAACGCGGATCCTCCGAGTAGCCGCCCAGCTAGCGGCCGGGTCGGATGTTATTGTTTGCGCTGCCTACTATTGCAGCGTCCCCTGAGTCCTGCAATATGTCGGACTATATAGGATAGGATTCACCGTGAGCCGGATCGGACGCGGAATCACCCATGGGGAGGCAATCAGATGAAACGAGCCCTTGCGTTGCTGTTGGCCACTGTCGTCACCGCCGCTCCGGCGCTGGCGCAAACCACCGCCACCGCGGTCGCCGAGGATTTCAAACCCTCGTCGCTGAACCAGCCGGGCCAGGAATATCCGCAGGTCAATTCGCAGGGCTATGTCCGCTTTCGCGTCAACGCGCCCGAGGCGCAGCACGTCAAGGTCAGCCTTGGCCTGGGCGGACGCGGCGGTACCGTTCTTAACAAGGGCGCGGACGGCGCCTGGACCGCCACGACCGAGGGCCCGCTCGACGAGGGCTTCCATTATTACCACCTCAACGTCGATGGCGGCACCTTCAACGATCCCGGCGCGCAGAATTTCTACGGATCGATCCGCTGGGAAAGCGGCATTGAGATCCCGGCGCACGACGCCGATTTCTATGCGTTGAAGGATGTGCCCCACGGGCATGTCGATCAGATCCTGTTCCCGTCGCCCAGCACGGGCAAGCAGCGGCGCGCGTTCGTCTATACCCCGCCGGGCTATGACAAGAATCAGCGCGAACGTTACCCGGTCCTCTATCTGCAGCATGGCTGGGGCGAGGACGAGACGGCCTGGTTCAACCAGGGCCACGCCAACCTGATCATGGATAATCTGATCGCCGAAGGTAAGACGCGGCCGTTCATCATCGTCACCACTTACGGGATGACGAACGACATCAAGCCGGGCAGCCCGGGCGGGCTCAACAGCTTCGATATCAAGCCGTTCCAGACAGTGCTGCTCAACGAACTGATCCCCTATGTCGACGGCCATTTCCGCACGCTATCGGATCAGAAGCATCGCGCGATGGCGGGCCTTTCGATGGGCGGTTTCGAAACCAAGCTGATCGCGCCCAAGAACCTCGACAAGTTCGCCTATATCGGGCTGTTGAGCGGCGGGACTTTCTCGCTCGACGACGTCAACAACACGCCGGGGTTCAAGGAGAAGGTGAAGCTCGCCTTCGTGAGCTTCGGTAGCCGCGAGCTCCAGGGTGGCGGCATGGCGGGCCCTCCGGGCGCGGCGCGCGCCGACCCGCGGGCAAATGCCGAGGCGATCAAGAAGGCCGGCGTCAACAGCGTCTTCTATGTGTCGCCCAACACCGCGCACGAATTCCTTTCGTGGCGGCGGAGCCTCCACGAAATGGCGCCTTTGCTGTTCCGGGATTGAGTTCAGCTATTGAATAGAGCGTAGTTCGTGCCGTCGGCGGAAGGCATATAGCGCTTCCGCCGACCGCATCAGGCTCCGGTCAGCAACCGTTCCTGTGGCGCGTATGCTGTTTGTCGAGATGCCGGCCGAGCAGCGCGCCGCCGACGCCGCCGAGCACGGTGCCGGCAGTGCCGCCACCGACCGCATTGCCGATCACCGCGCCGCCGACACCGCCGGCGACCGTGCCGACCGCGCCGTTACCGCCGCCGCATTTATGCGAGTAATGATTGTAATTGCCCTGATAATAATGGTGGTGCCGGTGGCGAGCCTGTGCCGGCGCGGCCATCATCATCGGCGCGGCCACGAGTCCGGCGAGCGCGCACCATGTGATCTTGTTCCGCATCGATCTTCTCCTTCGGCCTATTTTGCCCGTCAGTACGCCGGCCCAACGTAAGGGGGGGATAAGGGAACAGGGAATCTACGTCCCGGTAGGGAATAGGGTTCCGCTGGCACGCCGAGCAATGTGACGATGTCGTCTTCGTCAAGCCGGTCGCACCATGCGCGCGACACGATCAGACCAGGCGAGACGAGCGCCAGAACATCTCGCGGCAATCAAAGGCTGTCGGGAAAGCCCCGATCAGGATTCTCGCTTAAGGAGCGATCCGTCGTGGCAATGAGCGCGGCGGCTTCGGCCATGCGCTTTGTAAGGCGGGCCTCCCGGCGCTCGGCGGAAATGGCTTCCACCCCCCAGGCTGCAGCCGCGCTGGTCGCGATGGCGCGGACGTTGCCCAGCAGGCTCTCCACGGCCAGCTGCTGCTGACTTGCCTGCTGCGCCCGGCAAAATACGGATGATATCTGCATGAGATGATTGCTCCTGCCACTGGTCCGCGACGACGATGTCGCATTCACAAGCGGGGAGCCAGGGCTGCCGATTTGCGATCAGGCATCCCAAGATGCCGACCAAATCAATATGGTGCGCCGGCGTAACAATTCAAGGCGACAGCAGGTCCAGCAGCACCGATCGGCGCGCCGCCTGCCATCAGGTTCATGCATTAGCCGGGTCCGTTGCACCGACGTACGGCAGGTTCCACCAGACGGGAAAAGGCTCTAAGTCCTGTCCGAAGAACGGCGCCCAATCGACCGGCATCGCCGGTTGACGCGGACATTCATGATCAAGGATGTGACCATGCGACCGACAGGCCTCTTGTTTCTCGCCGGACTGATGTTGGCCGGGGCTCCGGCGACCGCCGTGACCTATCAGGTGGAAGGCCGTATTTCCGCGTCCGGCGATGGCGGCTGGGATCTTGCAAGCTTCGATTCAGCGGCGAAGCGCTTCTACGTCACGCATGGTGACGTCGTGGTGGCGGCCGACGTCGTGCACGCCACCGCGTCCGCGCCTTTTTCCGGTATCGCCAGGGGCCATGCGGCGGTTCCGATCTCTGGGCAATCGCTGCTCGCGGTGACGAGCGGGCGCGACGACAGCGTGCGATTGTTCGATACGACGAGCGGCGCCGAAATCGCCAGGATCCCGGTCGGCGGCAATCCAGACGCTGCCTTCTATGATGCCAAGGCGGGCCGGCTGGTGGTGATGAACGCCAAGAGCGGCACGGTATCGGTGATCGATGTGGTCGCGCGCAAGGTCACGTCGACGATCACGCTCAAGCCGGGCCTCGAGATCGGCACCCAGGATGGCGATATTTTGCTCGTCAACAATGAGGATTCGAGCGAGCTTGAGACCGCCAATCTCCGCACAGGCCAGGCTGGTCCCGCAATCGCGCTGACCGGTTGCGAGGGGCCGACCGGGCTGGCGTTCGATACCGCGACCGGCCAGGCGATCAGCGCCTGCGCGAACCACAAGGCGGCGGTGGTCGACGTGCGCAACCATCGCGTGACGGCGCTGCTCGACATCGACGCCGGGCCGGACACGGTGATGATCGATCAGAAGCGCCGGATGGCGCTGATACCCTGCGGGCGCGACGGCACGTTGGTGCTGATCGCGCTCGACGGCGGTGCACATGTTGTCGGGCGGGTCACGACCGAAGCCGGCGCGCGGACCGGCGCGGTCGATCCGGACAGCGGCAAGGTCTATCTACCGACCGCCGAACTCGTCCCAGCGGCGGCAGGAGGCCGCCCTCAACCCAAGCCGGGGACGTTCCACATCCTCGTGCTCGCGCCGCGCTGAGCGCGCCTTCAGGCGCGCCAGCCGTTGATCTTGAGCGGGACCCGTAGCACGCGTGTGTTCGAGGTCAGGAACAGGGTCTTCCCATCCTCGCCGAAGCAGCAATTGGCGATGGCGGCGCCGTCCTCGATCAGACCGAGCTTCTCGCCATCGGGGGCCAATATCCACATGCCGCCGGGGGCGGCGCAGAACATGGTGCCGTCGGCGGCGATCTTCATGCCGTCGGGGTTGCCGGGTCCCTTCATCGCCGAGGCGTCGAGGAAGACCTTGCCCGCGCCCGAGGGAAGCCCGTTCGTGCCCAGATCATAGACCATGATCTTCTTGTCCTGCGGATCCGAACTGGAGACGAACAAGCGCTTCTCGTCGGGCGATAGTGCGATGCCGTTGGGATAAGCGAGGCTGCCGTCGACCAACTGCGCCTCGCCGCCCTCGACGAAGCGATAGACACCGTTCTGCGGGGTTTCCTTGAGGGTGGAGGCATTGAACTGCGCGAAGCCGTAAGGCGGATCGGTGAAATAGATCGCGCCCGAGCGGGATACGGTGAGATCGTTGCAGCTGTTGAAGCGCTTGCCGTGCCACGTGCCGACCAGCACGGTACGCGCCTTGGTCCTGAGATCGAGCCGGTCGATCGAGCGGCCGCCGCTATTGGCGATCAGCAACCGGCCGTGATGATCCATCCCCAGCCCATTCGAGCCGGCCTCGCGCACCAGCTTGGGGTCGAGCCCCCCTGTCCCGGAAGGTTCGAGGAAGATCGAGATGCCATCCTTGCGCGTCCATTTGCGCATGATGTTGGCGGGGGGATCGGAGAAGAGAAGATAGCCGCCATCCTGCGGCACCCAGACCGGCCCTTCTGCCCATTTGATCCCGGTGCAGATCACCTCGACCTGCGCGTCCTGGCCGAGGATGCGGTCCAGCTTGGGCGAAAGGCGGCGGACGGTGGGGGCGACTTCGCCGCGCGCCTGGCCGAAGAGCGGGGCGGCGGCCAGTGCGGCGGTGGAGGCGAGTAACGTCCGGCGGGTCAGCAGCATCAGTGGGTCATCCTCTCGCGGGGCTCGTTGATTCTCATCGGCAGGACTGGATTGCTTCGCCGCTCTGCGGCTCGCAATGAGGAAATGAGGCGGTGCTCACCACCGCCCGGCGAGCTTTATACTACGATCCGGCGCTTTTCCCGCGCGGAGCGGTAGATGGCTTCGATCAGACGCATGTCGCGCAAGCCTTCCTCGCCGCCGGTGATCGGTTCCTTATTGTCGCGGATGCACTCGACCAGATGGTCGAGCTGCCCGGCCCATGCGGTCGCTCCGGGGCCGGGCGGGGGTGTAATCTCGTTCTGGCGGCCATTGCGGCCGGCCCACAAGCGGTTGCCGCCATAGCCGGTGGCGGGTTCCAATTCGATCCGGCCCTTGTCGCCTATCAACAGGATATGATTCTGGTTGGCGCTGTACATCGACATGCACGAACCGATCACGCCCGACGGGAATTCGAGCTCGAACTCGATCCTGTCCTCTACCTCGTGGAAGCGGGGGTCGCTGCGGTCGGTAACCTCATGCGCATAGACCGCTACCGGCTCCTCGCCGGTCATGTAGCGGGACGCGTTAAGGGCGTAGATGCCGATGTCCATCAGCGATCCGCCGCCGGACAAAGCGCGCTTGAGGCGCCATCTGCTGGGGTCGCCCTGGATGAAGCCATGTTCCGAGCGGAAATATTTGCGGGTGCCGATCACGCCCGAATTGGCGAGGCGGACCGCTTCGAGATTGAAGGCCTCGAAATGGCAACGATAGCCGATCATCAGCTTGCGGTTGGCGGCCTTGCACGCCGCGATCATCGCTTCGCATTCGGCAACGGAAACCGCCATCGGCTTTTCGCACATCACATGCTTGCCCGCCTTGGCGGCGCGGATCGTGAATTCCTTGTGCATCGAATTGGGCAGACAGACATAGACGATATCGACGTCCGGATTGTCGCGGATCGTGTCGAAATTATCGTAATTGTAGATAGCCTTGTCCGACAGGCCATATTGGGCGGCGACGCGCTTCGCCTTTTCCGGATCGCCGCTGACGACCGCGGCGAGGCGGCTATGCTGGCAGTTGGCGAATTGCGGGATGATGATACCAAGGCCGTAGCCCCCCAGACCGACGATCGCATAGCCGAGCTTGCGATCGGGATCGGCGGCGTGGGCGGTTTCGGAAGCGAGCGCCGCCATGGCGAGGCCCCCCGCGCCGGCCATGACGTCACGTCTGGTGATATCGGTCATCCTTGCCTCCCCTTCGCTGTCCCACCTTTGGGATCGTGCCCATTTGAGCCGTCCGCCGGCGGCGAACGGGCGATAGACATAGCTGGTTGGGTGCTAGCCATAAGCGGGGCCGCGCCAAATGCTATAGGATTTTTGCGTCCGATGTGGAAGCCCCGGGCTGGTTCCATATCGCCGCCAGCGCTCTTCCCGCGCGGGCCCCGGTCGGGCATAGGGGCGCGGATATCAAGCGAGGGGATGGGGTGATGGCGGACGCGACCAAGCCAGCCGCGGGGCCGGCGCGTGGGCGTGACCTGACCCAAGGGCCGATCACGCGCACCTTGCTGGCGTTCGCGCTGCCGACGCTCGGCTCGAACGTGCTGCAATCGCTTAACGGATCTATCAACTCGGTGTGGGTCGGGCGCTTCCTGGGCGAAGGCGCGCTGGCGGCAACGACCAATGCCAACCTCGTCATGTTCCTGATGTTCTCATTGGGCTTCGGCTTCGGCATGGCGGCCACGATCCTGGTCGGCCAGAGCATGGGCGCACGCGATCTCACCGGCGCGCGGCGGGCGATGGGAACGGCGATCGGCCTGTTCGGGTTGAGCTCTGTAGCGATCGCGATATTCGGCTGGTTCTTGGCGCCGGCGCTGCTCCACGTGTTGGCGACGCCACCGGATGCGCAGGTGATGGCGCTGGCATATCTGCGCGTGATCTTCCTCGCCTTGCCGCCGATGTTCCTGGGCGTGCTGCTGACGATGGGCATGCGCGGTACCGGGGATTCGATCACGCCGTTGAGGCTGATGATATTGAGCGTGCTGCTCGACGCAGGTCTCAACCCTTTCCTGATCGCGGGGATCGGGCCGTTCCCGAAGATGGGGATTGCGGGGGCGGCGACCGCGACCCTGATCGCCAATTATACGGTGCTGGCGGTCGGGGTGGCCTATATTTACTGGCGCGACCTGCCGATCCGGCTGCGCGGCGCGGAATGGCGTTTCCTGCTGCCCGACCGGCGGCTGCTCGGCGTGATCTTCGTCAAGGGACTGCCGATCGGGCTGCAGATCATGGTCTTCAGTTTTTCCGCTTTGGTGATGGTGGGGCTGGTCAATCGGGCCGGGACCGATGTGACCGCAGCCTATGGCATCGCCCAGCAATTATGGACCTATGTCCAGATGCCCGCGATGGCGATCGGCACCGCGGTTTCGGCGATGGTCGCGCAGAATATCGGCGCTGGGCGCTGGGATCGGGTGAGCAGGATCACCTGGTCCGGTGTGGCGACCAACATCGTGATCACGACGACCATGGTCGCGCTGATCCTCGCGTTCGACCGGCCGATCTTCGCCTTGTTCGTGGGCGGGCACAGCCCGACGATTCCGATCGCGCGAGAGATCCAACTGATCGGCAGCTGGAGCTTCATCGTCTTCGGCGTGACCCTCGTCCTGTTCGCGACCGTTCGCGCGAACGGCGCGGTCTATCAGCCCCTGCTGATCCTGATATTGAGTGTGTTCGTCGGGCGGATCGGCTTCGCCGCCTGGCTGCTGCCCCGCTACGGCACCGAAGTGCTGTGGTGGAGCTTTCCGGTGGGATCGACGATCTCGCTGAGCCTCGGGCTGCTCTACTATCGATTTGGGAACTGGCGCGCGTCGAGCATGATCAGCAAGGTGGTCAAGGCGGAAGCGATCGAGTCCACACGGGCCGGCGGCGAGGCCGGCGGCCGGATCAACCCTAATGGATGAGACGATGGAACAACTGATCCTGCATGAAGACGCGATTTCGGGAAATTGCTACAAGATCAGGCTGACCGCAGCCCTGATCGGCGCGCCGATCGAGCGGCGGCAATATCATGTGCTGAAAGGTGAAACCCGCACGCCCGACTTCCTGGGGCAGGTCAACGCCAATGGCCGCATTCCGGTGCTCCAGATCGGCAACCGCTTCCTGCCCGAAAGCAATGCCGCCTGCTGGTGGCTGGCATGCCGTAGCCCGCTCGTGCCCGACGACCGTTTCGACCAAGCCGACATGCTGCGCTGGATGTTCTTCGAACAATATAATCACGAGCCCAATGTCGCGACCCTGCGCTTCTGGAAAACCTATGTCGGGTTCGACCAGCTGACCGACGCGCAACGTGCGCTGATCCCGGGCAAGCAGGCGGCGGGCGAGGCGGCGTTGCGGCTGATGGACGAGCATCTCGCGGGGCGGGATTTTCTGGTCGGCGACAATCTGACGCTCGCCGATATCGCGCTCTATGCCTACACCCATGTCGCAGAGCAGGGCGGGTTCGATCTTGGCGCTTACCCCAGCGTCGACGCCTGGCTGGCCAAGGTCGCGGCCTATCCCGGCTATATCGATATGGACGGCTGACGCGGGGAGAAAGCGGGCGGCGCGAGCGGTCCATCGACGCGGCCGCCGAGCAACGGATAGAGCACCGCTTTTTCCTCGGCGATGCGGCGCAGCATCGCGGCGCGCATCGCTTTCGAAGCGCGGCGATAGCCCATCCAGTCGGCAAGGATCGCGCGCATCGTCCAGCTGCCGATATGGCGTGAGGATTCGAGCGCGATCTCGCCGGCGCTGCGGCGCAGATCTTCGACGCGCCGCGCATCCTCAGGGCTAAGGGCGTGGAGGCTCGGAATGATCGTATGCTCGATCAGCGTCTTGCGTCGGCTGCTCGCCCGGGTCAGTTTGAGCCGTGCGGCGGAAAGCGTCGCTTCGATGGGTTCAGAACGCCGGGTTTCGGCCTCGAGGGCTGCGATCCCCTCCAACAGTTCGGCATGCGCCGCCTTGAGTTTCGTAAGCACCGGCAATCCTACTATAACGGCCTTTGCATATATCCCTGCGGCCTTAACGAATCCTTCTGTGTTGCGTCAAAATGGCGCAATCCAGCCATCCTGCTTGCCCTTGGGCTCCGCCTCCCCTAATTAGCAGGGCATAGTCCGGCCGCTCCGCGAGGGGCGGCCCTTTCTTTATCCGGAGAGTTTCAGTGGCCCAGCCGCTCATGCCCCATGCGACCGCGTCCTGGCTGGTCGACAATACCTCGCTGAGCTTTCAGCAGATCGCAGAATTTTGCGGGCTCCATATCCTCGAAGTGCAGGCGATCGCGGACGACATGGCCGCGACCAAGCTCACCGGGCGCGATCCGGTGCGTGCGCACGAGCTGACCCAGGACGAGATCGACAAGGGTCAGAAGGACCCGAATTACAAGCTGATCATGTCCAAGGGGCCGGAGCAGGTTCGCCGCACCAAAGGGCCGCGCTACACGCCGGTTTCGAAGCGGCAGGACAAGCCCGATGGCATCGCCTGGATCATCCGCAACCATCCCGAAGTGTCGGACGGCCAGATCAGCCAGATCATCGGTACGACCCGCACGACGATCGCCGCGATCCGTGACCGCACGCATTGGAACATCGCCAACATCACGCCCAAGGACCCGGTCACACTTGGCCTGACCACGCAGCGCGAGTTGGACGCGGTGGTCGCCAAGGCGGCCAAGGCGGCGGGGATCGAAGCCCAGCCCGACACGCGGCTGGACGGCGACCGCGAGGCGCTGATCACGCAGCTGCGCCACGAGCGCGAGCATGCACATCATGCCGGCGAGGGCGTATTGTCCGACGTCGACGCGCTGTTCGGCAAGCGCGACTGATCCGCCGGGGGCACCGGAGCCTCGGGGTCGCTTGACCCTGACACGCTCCGGTACCAAGAGTCGCGCGAATGAGCGACGAAACCACCATTTCCGACCTGTCGTTCGAGGACGCGTTGAAGCGCCTCGAGACGATCGTCCATCGGCTCGAAAGCGGCGAGGCGAGCCTCGACGAATCGATCGAGCTTTACGCGGAAGGCGACAAATTGCGCGGTCAGTGCGAGGCTCGGCTGCAGGCCGCGCAGGCGCGGATCGAGAAGATCACGCTGGGTCCGGACGGAAGCCCGCGCGGCACCCAACCTTTCGATGCCGCCTGACGCGCCAATGAGCGTAGTGCCGCTCGCGCTCAAGACGGCGATGGACCGCGTTTCCGGCGACGTCGACCAGATGTTCGACCGGATCCTCGCGGTGCCGGGCGATAACCGCCGGCGGCTTTACGAGGCGATGCGCCACGCCGCGATCGGCGGCGGCAAAAGGCTGCGGCCGTTGCTCGTGCGCGCGGCATGCGACCTGTTCCACATCGATCGCGTCCCCGCATTACGTGTTGGCGTCGCGATCGAGTGTATCCATGTCTACAGCCTGATCCACGACGACATGCCGTGCATGGACGATGACGACATGCGACGCGGAAAACCGACCGTCCACAAGGCCTATGATGAGGCGACCGCGGTGCTGGCGGGGGATTCGCTCCAGGCGCTCGCGTTCGAGATATTGGCGGATCCGGAAACGCATCCCGATCCGTTCGTGCGCGCGGAGCTTTCGGCCGAGCTGGCGCGCGCTGCCGGCCCGTCGGGAATGGCGGGCGGGCAGATGATGGATCTCGAGGCCGAGGGGGCGGATTTCGACCTGGCCGGGGTGACGCGGCTGCAGCAACTCAAGACCGGGGCGCTGATCGGCTTCTGCCTGGAGGCGGGGCCGATATTGGGGCACGTTCCCCCCGAGGGGCGGCGCGCGACGCGGGCTTATGCGCGCGACATCGGGCTCGCTTTCCAGATCGCGGACGACCTGCTCGACGTCGAAGGCGAAGCCGACGTGACCGGCAAGGCGGTGGGCAAGGACGCCGGGCGCGGCAAGGCGACCTTCGTCTCGTTGCTCGGCCCCGATCGCGCTCGCCAGCAGGCGGAGATGCTGGTCGACCAGGCAATCGGCCATCTCGCCGGCTTCGGCGCCGAGGCGAGCCTGCTGCGCTCCATCGCGCGCTATGTGATCGAGCGCGACCGGTGAGCCGCGTCGCGGTCTATACCGGCACGTTCGACCCGCCGACGCTGGGCCATCTCGACCTTATCCGGCGTGCGCTTCGGGTCGCCGAGAAGCTGGTAATCGGGGTCGCGACCAACAGCTCCAAGACCCCCTTGTTCACGCTCGAGCAACGCGTCAGGTTGTTGAAGGCGGAAGTGGCGGGGATCGAGGGCGATATCGAGGTGCGCGCGTTCGACGGGCTTGCGGTCGCGTTCGCGCGGGCGGAGGGTGCGCAGATCATCGTGCGCGGCCTGCGCAACGGAACCGATCTCGATTACGAAAGCCCGATGGCGGCCATGAACGCGACGATGACGCCCGACATCGAAACTATCTTCCTAGCGGCGGCGCCGGCTTTCGCCCATATCGCCTCATCCTTGGTGAAGGATGTCGCGCGGGGCGGCGGGGATATCGGACATTTTGTGTCGCCCGCGGTGGCCGCGGAAATACGCGCTCGCACGCGCTGACAGGAACGGAGTTCAAGCCCTTGTCTTTCAAGCTGTTAGTGTTGGGCCTGATCGGTCTTGCTTCCGTTCCGGCGCTTGCCCAGTCGACCGAGACGGGGCCGCAGGGCTATGCCGAACCCAAGCTGAAGCCAATGTTGTTCGGCGAGGTGCCTCCGCCTCCGCCCGCAACCGCCGACGACACGCTCAACATTCAGCTTTCAACCGGCGGCGTCGTGTCGGTCCAGCTTCGGCCCGACAAGGCACCGAAATCGGTCGAACGGGTGAAGGTGCTCGCCAATCGCAAATTCTACGACGGTACGATCTTCCATCGCGTGATCGAAGGTTTCATGGCGCAAGGCGGCGATCCAACGGGAACGGGCGAGGGCAGTTCGGACCTTCCCAATCTGAAGGCCGAGTTCAACGATTTGCCGCATGTGCGCGGCGCGATGGCGATGGCCCGCGCCGAGGCCGAGGATACCGCCAACAGCCAATTCTACATCATGCTTTCGGCCAATCTGAAGCTCGACCGGAAATATACGGTGATCGGGCGGGTCTATCGCGGCATGTCCTATGTCGACCAGATCGAGAAAGGCGAACCGCCGGCGCATCCGACCAAAATCGTCCACGCCTGGATAGGCGCGCCGCCGGCCGACCCAGCGACGCCCCCGGTGGCGGATCCGCCGCCAGCCGTGACGGCTGCGGCGCCCGCAACTTTGGCGTTGCCGACGACGCTGTCGCAGGGTGGCGCGGTGCCGCCTAAGGCAACGCCGGCGCGCAAGGCACCGGCGAAGAAGAAGCCCAGATAATCTAAACACCGTCATTCCAGCGAAAGCTGGAATCCATCTCCGGGACGGCCGGCCAAGCGGAATGGTCAGGAGGTGGATCCCAGCTTTCGCTGGGGTGACGGTGATGGGTTATACGATCCCCATGCGCGTCGACCTGTTTGATTTCGAGCTTCCGCCCGAGCGGATCGCCTTGCGGCCGGCCACCCCGCGCGAGAGCGCGCGGCTGTTGCTGCTCGACGGCGCGCGAACCGAGGATCACATTGTCGGTGAACTGCCGGCACTGCTCCGCGCGGGCGATTGCCTGGTCTTCAACGATACACGCGTGATCCCCGCGCAGCTGGAAGGCACGCGGGGCGAGGCGCGGATCGGCGCGACCCTGCACAAGCGCGAGGGGCCGCGCGCGTGGATTGCGTTCGTGCGCAACGCCAAAAGGGTGCGGACCGGCGACCGGATCGATTTCGGCGCGAGCGTGTCGGCGATCGCGGCCGACCGTTATGAAGATGGCTCAATCCTGCTCGAATTCGAAGGAGAAGAGCCCGTCGAACTGCTGCTGGAGCGCGCCGGGCGGATGCCCTTGCCGCCTTATATCGCCGGCAAGCGCGCGGCCGATGCACAGGATCGGAGCGACTATCAGACGATCTTCGCCAATGAGCCGGGCGCGGTCGCGGCGCCGACCGCGGCACTTCATTTCACGCCGGGGCTGATGGCGGCACTCGGGCAGGCCGGGATAGACCATGCCACGCTTACGCTTCATGTCGGCGCGGGCACGTTCCTGCCGGTCAAGGCCGAGGATACCGACGCGCACCGGATGCATGCCGAATGGGGGCGGATCGACGCCGCCACCGCCGACCGGCTGAATGCGGTCCGTGCCGGAGGCGGGCGGCTGATTGCCGTCGGGACGACCAGCCTGCGCCTGATCGAGAGCGCGGCGGGGGAGGACGGGGTGATAAGGCCGTTCGAAGGTGACACCGCGATCTTCATCACGCCCGGCTATCGCTTCCGCGCGCTCGACGGGCTGATCACCAATTTCCATCTGCCGCGATCGACATTGTTCATGCTGGTGTCGGCCCTGATGGGGCGGGAGCGGATGCGGGCGGCCTATGCCCACGCGATCGCGCAAGGCTATCGCTTTTATTCCTATGGCGATGCGAGCTTGCTGTTACCCGGCCGCGACAGCGCAATCTGACATACGAGCAGGCTGGCTCTTGTTGCTGAGCAGCCATTCCATGGCCGGCTCGATAGCGTCGAAAACCTGGTGCGTCGGATCGTTTGTCATGCGCGACGCCTGCCCCCGCGTGATGGCAGAAGAGACAAGGCGCACGGTGCGTTCGGGGTAAAGCGGCAAGCGTTTTGCGAGACCATCGCGCAGGAGATCCGCCACTTCCCTGGATTGGACGGCGAATTCGCGCGCGTCTATCAGGCAAGCCTGCGGTGCGGGCAATTGCCTGAGCGCGGCGAGCTCGGCTCGGATCTGGGCGTCATAGGCACGATAGATTTGCACATCCCAGAAGCCGCGCACGGTGACCGTGAGCAGCCGGCGCCCGCGATCCAGCTTGAATTCGAACCTGGACATGTCGAAGAACCTCTTTCCTAATCCGTCTATAATTGTCGCAGGTTAATTAGCGGATAAAACCGCGCGCAGGCGGGCTGACTTTTGCCCGGCATCGGCTATGCGGCTCGGGCGCCGTGACGGTTGCGGCCGCGCGAACCCTCCCGCCATTCATGGAGTCCACGATGTCGCTGGATGCCGATCTTCAGGCGCTGATCCGCACAATTCCCGATCATCCCAAGCCGGGAATCCAGTTTCGCGACATCAGCACCTTGTTGCTCGACGGACCGGGCTTCGCCGAGGCGATCGACCGGCTGGCGGCGCTGGTGGCGGGCGAGGGGACGCAGTTGGTGGCGGGCATCGAGGCACGCGGTTTCGTGTTCGCGGCAGCGCTCGCCTACAAGCTCAAATGCGGCATCCTGATGCTGCGCAAGCCGGGCAAGCTGCCGGGCGAGCGGATCGGGATCGATTATGAACTGGAATATGGCACCGACCGGTTGGAGATGCATGCCGATGCCTGCGGCGAAGGGATGCGCGTGGTGCTGGTCGACGATCTGATCGCGACCGGCGGCACCGCGATGGCTGCGGTCGAGCTGCTGCGATCCACGGGCGCAGTGATCGACATGGCGGCATTCGTGATCGACCTACCGGATCTGGGCGGGGCGGACAGGTTGCGCGAGGCGGGGGTCGCGGTGCGCCATCTGGTCGCGTTCGAGGGCGATTAGTAATGCAGGTTGGCCTGCAGGCGTGAGCCGGAGTTCACCGACTTCATCTCCCACTATCATTGTCTAACCCGGAACGGGGCTTGCGGCAAGCCGGGGGTCATGGCCCATGAACGCTCCCCTCGATTCGCATCGACAGAGGGAGAAGCGCAATGACGTCATCCATTTCCAACAGCGATACGCCGACATTCTATCACGGCACGCGAGCCGATCTGCGGCCTGGCGACCTGATCGCGGCAGGCTATAAATCCAATTACGGGGCGCAGAAGGAGGCGTCGTGGGTATATCTGACCGCCACGCTGGACGCCGCGATCTGGGGCGCCGAGCTGGCGCAGGGGGGCGACCGCGAGCGGATCTACGTGGTGGAGCCGACTGGCCCGATCTTCGACGACCCCAACCTCACCGACAAGAGATTTCCCGGCAATCCCACGCAATCCTATCGCTCGCGGGAGCCGTTGCGGGTGATCGGTGAGATTATGGATTGGGAAGGGCATTCTCCTGAACAACTGCGCGAAATGAAGGAAGGTATCGAACGGCTGAGGGCGCAGGGGATCGAGGCGATCGACTGATCGTCTGGCGCGCGCGAATCGGCATCCATGATTGTCTTTCCGGGGCGTTCCGGGAGCCGATTCGCGCTCGTCGGCGAGAGAAAAATCTCGCCCACGGACCGGCACCGCCAATTGGAAACGGTCACATTCATCAGTGAACCGGTTACGGTCGGTCGTCCCCTTGCAATCCCCGGCGCAAGACAATCCAATGTCGCCGGGCAGAGGAGAATGGGGATGGCAAGCAGGACATCGATACGGGCGGCGTTCGCGGCTTATCATCGGCATGACCGCGCGATGATCGCGGCGATCGTGTTCGTGGTCTGGCTGGCGATCGTCACCGGCTTCGGCATGGATATGGTCAGGCGCGCGCATGAAGGCAGCCTGCACTTCTCGCTGATCGTCCACCTGCACGTCGTGGCCTACAGCGCATGGCTGCTGCTGCTCGCTGCACAGGTCTGGCTCGTGCGGACGCGCCGCGTCGCGATCCATCGACGTCTTGGGATGGCGGCGTTGGTGGTGCTGCCGCTGATGCTGGTACTCGGACCGGCTACGGCCATATCGGAGATCGTCAAAAATCCTTACATGCCGGATCGCTGGATCGCCTGGCTAAGCGTCAATTTCGCAAACACGTTCGGTTCGGTCGTCCTGCTCTTTGCCGGTTTTCTGATGCGCCGCGATCCGGCCAGCCACAAAAGGCTGATGCTGATGGGCACGATCGCGGTGACCGAGCCGGGCTTCAGCCGCATCTGGCTGTCGGCGCTCGTGGATCGCCTGGGTGAGGGCTATCTGCCCTTCTATTTCGAAGCCTTCATCGGCACGCTGGTGCTGGTGCTCGCGGTGGGTGCCTATGATCTCGCCACGCGCGGAAGGCTGCACCCGGCCTATGTCGGCGCTGCCTTGTGGATCTTTGCGAACGAAGCGCTCGCCACATGGCTCTACTACCAGCCTTTCTGGCTTCGATCGGTGAAGATGATGACAGGCCACGGCGTTTGAGGGCTTCCTTGACAGCGTCGTCGCCAATCCTGGGCTCGTTCTTGGCTAGTGCACCCGCCGCCAGGTGACAGTCCAATCCTGCACGCCTTCCGGCAGCGGGGGTGCCGGGCGCAACACCAGGAGATCGCCCGATATCGTGAAGAAGCGTTTGCGGTCGGTTCCGGTGCGGTTCGGCGAAAGATCGAGCTCCACATGATGGAGCACGAAGCCTCCGGCCTCGTCCACACTGTAGGTTCCGCAATAGGCGACCATATCTTCCGAAATGGCCATGGCTTCGGCCGCCGTCGGCCGATCCGCGCTCGCCCAGCGGGCGCGCTCGCTATGGCCGAGCATGGCGCAGACCTGGCCGGTTGCGGTGTAGATGATGTAGCCGCGACCCAAAGCGCCGACGTTCGGATCGGGCCGCTCGGTCCCGTCTGCCATGAGCTGCGTGGCGGACACCAGTCGCCAGGTGCCGACCAGTTCCGCGATCGTGCCGCGCGTCGTCGCGGAAGCGGTCTGGCAGGCAGGCAAGCGTGCGGCGGTAACCGGCATTCGACGTTTCATGGACCCCCATCAACGTTGGTCTGCTGCACTCTGCACGACGTCCGCAATCGGTGGAATGCCGAGATTGTAATTTCGGTCCCGTCACGAGATAATCGTAGCGCGAGGCTCTGATGGAGGGGGTGTCTGTGATACCGGCGGATCAGTCCACGTCCGCGTCCTTATGAACGGCGATCCGTCGGTTATTGCGTTGGGGGTGGGGGCGTTCCTCGCAGCCGCGGTAGGCTTGTTCGCGCACGTGATCGGATACGACCGGGATCGATCCTTCTATGCCGCCGTGCTGACGGTTGTAGGCGCGCTTTATGTTCTATTCGCGGTGATGGCCGGTGGCGGCCGGGGCCTCCCTTCGGAAGTCGCGTTTTTCGGGATCTTCGCAGCCTTGGCCGCTGTCGGCTTCAGGACCAGCCTGTGGGTGGTTGCTTTTGGACTAGCTCTTCATGGAGCTTTCGACCTCGTCCGGCACAATTACCTGCCGGCGCCGGGCGCGCCGTACTGGTGGCCCGCATTTTGCGGTTCCTATGACATAGTTGCCGCGCTCGGCCTGGCCATGCTCTTGCACTTCGAGCGCAAACGCGTTCAGCGCCCAGGGTAAGGTCGACGGCAAACTCGGGGTGGAAATTGCCATTCTATCCGCGCCTCGCAGGAGAATTGGACGAGGTCCCGTATTCGCGTGGCCATCGCCTGGCTCCTGGCTGATTCCCATCGTCGGCGCGCATGAAACTTAGCCATTGACCTAAGTATTTGCGCGAATTAGTTAGCCATATGGCTAGCCAATCCTCCGCTGTCGACCTTGTCTTCCATGCGCTCGCGGATCCGACGCGGCGCGCGGTCGTGCAGCGGCTGGGCAAGGGTGAGGCGACGGTGAGCGAGCTGGCGGGGCCGTTCGACATGGCGCTGCCGTCCTTCCTCAAACATTTAAGCGTGCTCGAAAAATCGCAGCTTATCGCGTCGCGAAAGCGCGGGCGGGTGCGGACCTGCGCGCTCCAGCGCGACAGCCTGATGGCGGCGGAGCGCTGGTTCGTCGAGCAGCGCGCGGTCTGGCAGAACCGATACGACAATCTTGACGGCCTTCTGGCGACACTAAACGGAGAATGAAATGACAGCCGACCTTCGATTTGAATTCCTGATCACCAATGAAGGGCGTGCGCTCACGATTCATCGGGAATTCGCCGCTGGCCGGCAGCTTGTCTGGGATTGCCACACCAGGGCGGAATTGCTCGATCAGTGGTTCGCGCCGAAGCCGCTGACCACCAAGACCAAGCATATGGATTTTCGCCCCGGCGGATATTGGCATTTCGGGATGGTGACTCCCGAGGGCCAGACATATTGGAGCCGCTACGACTATCAGACGATCACGCCGATCGACGGCTATACCACGCTCGACGGTTTCACCGACGAAACCGGTGCGATCAATCCGGACATGCCCCGAGCGAAACTGGATGTCGCCTTTGTCGACCAGGCAGAACGGACTTTGGTGACCACGGTGGTCCATTATGCCTCGGCCGATGACCTGCAGAAGGTGATCGCGATGGGGATGAAGGAGGGCACGACCTCGACCCTGGAACGGCTGGACGAGTTGCTCGAACGGCTGGGTTGAATCGGGCGCGCCGGGGCAGTTTCACTTCGCTGCCCCGGATCGCGAGGTGAATTGGCGTGGCGGGCCGCTCCACCGTCCGGACGGCCGGCGGCTTCCACCCTGGACCTGCAGGCTCTAAGCGGCGCGCATGGCTCGTTTCCAATTCACCATCCATGCAACCGACGGAAAGGCGCGCACCGGCGAGATCGCGATGCAGCGCGGCACGATCCGCACCCCCGCTTTCATGCCCGTCGGCACCGCCGGCACGGTCAAGGCGATGCGGCCGGCCGAGGTGCGCGCGACCGGCGCGGATATCATCCTCGGCAACACCTATCACCTGATGCTGCGCCCGGGCGCGGAGCGGGTGGCGAAGCTGGGCGGGCTGCACGGTTTTTCGGGCTGGGAAAGGCCGATCCTGACCGATAGCGGCGGCTATCAGGTGATGAGCCTTTCCGCGCTGACCAAGCGCAGCGAAGAAGGCGTGTCGTTCAAGAGCCACCTCGACGGATCCGCGCATATGCTGACCCCCGAGCGCTCGATCGAGATCCAGCGGCTGCTCGACTCGGACATCATCATGGCGTTCGACGAACTGGTGCCCACCACATCGACGCGCGAGGTGCAGACCGCGGCGATGGAGCGGTCGATGCGCTGGGCGAAGCGGAGCCGGGCGGCGTTCGACGCGGGCGGAGAGCATGCCGAGCGCGCCGCGATCTTCGGGATTCAGCAGGGGGCGCTCGACGAGGGGCTGCGCAAGGCATCGGCGGATGCCCTGCTCGATATCCGCTTCGACGGCTATGCGGTCGGCGGGCTCGCGGTGGGCGAGGGGCAGGAGGCGATGTTCGCCTGCCTCGATTATGCGCCCGGCCAGTTGGACGAAGCCAAGCCGCGTTATCTGATGGGGGTGGGTAAGCCCGACGATATCGTTGGCGCGGTCGAGCGCGGGATCGACATGTTCGATTGCGTGCTGCCGACGCGGTCCGGGCGCAACGGCCAGGCCTTCACCTGGGACGGGCCGGTCAACCTGCGCAACGCCAAATGGGCGGAGGAGCTGGCGCCCCTCGACCCGGATTCGCCGATCGCAGGGTGGAGCATGGCCTATCTGCATCACCTGACCAAAGCGGGCGAGATGCTGGGGGCGATGCTGCTGACGCAGCATAATCTGTGGTTTTACCAGCAGGTGATGGCGGGCTTGCGCGCGGCGATTGCGGAACAGAGGCTGACCGAATGGGCGAACGCGTTTCGGGCGCGGTATTCGGGCGGCAGAGCATAAGCCGCCGTCATGCCAGCCGAAGCTGGCATCCAGCTCCTGAATGTTGAGCTTGCCTGCAGAGTGGGGAGATGGACCCCAGCTTTCGCTGGGGTGACGGTAACTTGGTAGGTGGTCGCGTCGGGGTGTCGACAGGTCCTGAGCGGCAGCGGCCCCGCAGCGCATTGTTGATATTAGATATACCGAGTGTATATCTAATATGTACCGCCTTCCTGAACGGACGATCGTCCCACCAACCAAGGAGCCCGGATCCTATGCAAACCGCCCTCGCGATCGCGATTTCGTTTCACCTCCTTCCCGGCGTGTTCTGGGTGGGGAGCAATTTCACTGCCGCAAGGCCGGGAATCCCAGGCGAGCGATTATTCTTCCCGCAAATGGGTGCTGCGGTCGTGTCGATCCTGGCGGGCATGTATCTCTGGTCGAAGTTGCACGAGGGCAGCCACGGATCGATGGAGGAGGCGCTGTCGATCGGCGCGGGCGCCGCGATCCTGGCCTTCCTGGTGCAGCTGGCGCTGGCGGGACCTGCCGTGATGGCGATCCGCAGGGGCAAAGGCGATCCGTTGGCCCCCGCCGCACGCGTCAAGCTCGCCAACCGCCTGGCCTCGGCGTTGCTGCTGGTCACGGTCGTCTGCATGGGTGTCGCGCGATACGTCTGACGACGCGCGGCCATTTAGCCGGGGAAGCGCTTCAGCCGGTGTAGCGCATCCAGCGCGGCGTCCCCCAGCAGGCCGCAAATTTGCGATAGCTCGCGACCCGGCAGCAGCGCGCGAAACGTTTGCGGTGCGGTGAGCAGGAAAAGGAGATCGACCGTGTCCCGCCTGGAGCCGGCGGGGGCGTGGGGAAATGCGCGCTCGACGATCACGCTGAGCAGCCGGCGTCGCCGTTCGTGCCTGGCGGCGACGCTCCGTTCGATTTCGGGATCGAGCATGACCGTGTCGTTCAGCCGCTGGACCGCGGGATCGCTGGCCCAGAAAGTGCAGAAGATGCGGACGATCTCGCCGATCGCCGCCTCCGGATCGGCCAACTCCATCGCCTGCCGCAGCGCCACCAGACCCCCCAGATCGGCGATCCGATCGAACATCGCTTCGATCAACGCCAGGCGTGAGCCGAACTGATTGTAGACGGTCAGCCGCGTCACGCCGGCGGCCTTAGCGACGGCATCCAGCGTGAAGGCGGAAATATTGTCGATATCGCGCAGCAGCGCGACCCCCGCGTCCAGCACGCGCTCACGCGTTCCGGCGGCGGCGGCCTCCCGAAGCGGGCTGTGGTAGCGCCGCTTCGCCTGCTGCGGTTGGTTGGCCATGGCCCCTTCTAACAGCGGAACGGGCCGCCGTCGCGGTATCAGCGCTGGTCTGTGGGCACGTAATCGCGCTGGGTCGGGCCCGTGTAGAGCTGGCGGGGGCGCCCGATCTTCTGTTCGGGGTCGGAGATCATCTCGTTCCACTGTGCGACCCAGCCGACGGTGCGCGCAAGCGCGAACAGCACGGTGAACATCGTCGTCGGAAAGCCGATCGCCGACAGGATCACACCGGAATAGAAGTCCACGTTCGGGTAGAGCTTCTTCTCGATGAAATAATCGTCCTTGAGCGCTATCTGCTCGAGCTCGCGCGCGACATCGAAGATCGGATCGCTCACGCCGAGCTTGTTGAGCACATCGGCTGCGGTCTTCTGCATGACCTTCGCGCGCGGATCGAAATTCTTGTAGACGCGGTGGCCGAAGCCCATCAGCCGGAACGGATCGTCCTTGTTCTTGGCGCGGGCGATATATTCGGGGATGCGATCGACGGTCGCGATCTCACGCAGCATGTTGAGCGCGGCCTCGTTCGCGCCGCCATGCGCGGGGCCCCACAGGCAGGCGATCCCGGCGGCGATGCACGCGAACGGATTGGCGCCCGACGAGCCGGCGAGACGGACGGTCGAAGTCGACGCATTCTGCTCGTGGTCGGCATGGAGGATGAAGATCTTGTCCATCGCGTCGACGATGACGGGATCGGGCTCATAATCCTCAGCCGGGACCGAGAAGGTCATGCGCAGGAAATTGGCGGTGTAGGAATAATCGTTGCGCGGATAGACGAAGGGCTGGCCGACCGAATATTTGTAGGCCATCGCTGCGATCGTCGGCATCTTCGCGATCAGCCGGTGCATCGCGATCATGCGCTGCTTGGGATCGGTGATGTTGGTCGAATCCGGGTAGAAGGCGGACAGCGCGCCGACCACGCCGCACATCACCGCCATCGGGTGCGCGTCGCGGCGGAAGCCCGAGAAGAAGGCGGCCAGCTGCTCATGCACCATCGTGTGGCGCGTGATCGTGGTGATGAACTTGTCGAGCTCAGGCTTGCTCGGAAGTTCGCCGTGGATCAGCAGGTAGGCGACCTCGAGGAAGCTCGATTGCTCGGCGAGCTGATCAATCGGATAGCCGCGGTGGAGCAGCACACCCGCATCGCCATCGATATAAGTGAGACCGCTCTCGCAGCTCGCGGTCGAGGTGAAACCCGGATCGTAGGTGAAGGCGCCGGTCTGACCGTAAAGTTTGCGGATATCGATGACGTCCGGCCCCGTGCTGCCACTGAGCACCGGATACGTATAATCCTTGCCACCGATGCTGATAATGCTGTCAGCCATTCACCTAACTCCATCAAATCACGCGATCTGGTCGCCCAGCCGCGCCAGGCTTTCCTCGCGACCGAGCAAAGCCAGAACGTCAAAAATGCCGGGCGAGGTCGTCCTGCCGGTCAGCGCAGCGCGCAAAGGCTGCGCGACCTTGCCGAGGCCGAGCTGGGTTTCCTCCGCCACGTCACGGATCGCGGATTCGAGCGCGGGCGCGTTCCAATCCGCGACGGCCGCAAGAGCGTCCCGGGCGCGCGCCAGAAGCTGGCGAGCGCTGTCCTCTAGCAGCTTGGCGGCGGCCTCGTCCACGTCCAACGGGCGGGTGCGAAACAGGAAGCTCGCGCTTTCCGCCAACTCATTGATAGATTTTGCTCTTACCTTGAGGAAGGGCATGGCGCGGCGCAGCAAATCCACCCCTTCCGGGTCGATCTTGTCGGACAATTTGGCCGCCACGAGCGTCGCCAGACGGGCGTCATCGGCTTCGCGCAGGTAATGGCCGTTGAGATTCTCGAGCTTCTTGAAATCGAAGCGCGCGGGGGCGCGGCCGACCGCGTCGAGATCGAACCACGCGATCGCCTGGTCGCGGCTGATGATCTCCTCATCGCCATGACCCCAGCCGAGGCGCAGCAGATAATTGTTCACCGCTTCGGGCAGCATGCCCATCTCGTCGCGATAAGCGTCCACGCCCAAAGCGCCGTGGCGTTTGGATAGCTTGGCGCCGTCCGCGCCATGAATCAGCGGGATATGGGCATAGACCGGCTCGGGCCAGCCCATCGCGCGGATGATCCCCATCTGGCGAAAGGCATTGTTGAGGTGATCGTCGCCGCGAATGACGTGGGTGACGCCCATGTCATGATCGTCGACTACGACCGCTAACATGTAGGTCGGCGTGCCGTCCGAGCGGAGCAGGACCATATCGTCCAGCTCGGCATTCTGGACGGTGACCGGGCCCTGGACGCGATCGCGGATCGTGGTTTCGCCCTCGCGCTCCGCCTTGAGGCGGACGACAAAGGGCTGGCCCTCCTGCTCGGGCCCACAGACGCGGTCGCGCCAGCGGCCGTCATAGCGGAGCGGCTGCTTGTTGGCGCGCTGTTCGGCGCGCATCGCCTCAAGCTCCTCGGCGGTCGCGTAGCATTTATAGGCGGCGCCCTTGTCGAGCAAAGCCTGCGCGACCTCCGCATGGCGCGCGGCGCGCTCGAACTGGTAGACGACGTCGCCGTCCCAATCCAAACCGAGCCAGGTCATGCCGTCGAGGATCGCCTCGATCGCGGGCTGGGTCGAGCGTGCGCGATCGGTATCCTCGATACGCAGCAGGAATTTGCCACCCATATGCTTGGCATAGAGGTAGTTGAACAAAGCGGTGCGGGCACCGCCGATATGAAGGAAGCCGGTGGGGGAGGGCGCGAACCGCGTCACGACCTCTCCGCCTGCGGCGGTGCTTGCGCCCAAAGCGCCTGTCTCCCAAGCTGTGTCGGCAATGGCCGGTGAAAAATGGTGAGCGCCCCTAGCATAGCGCTTCGGACCCCACAAACGGATGGGCGACGCTATTAGATGCGCGCCGGATTCAGCTTCCGCTCTCCAAGCCTGTAGGCTGGATGGCCAGAGGCGACCGACGCAGAGGTCTGGGACTTATCATGCAGTCATCCGAATGCCCCGAATGCGGCGCGGCACCGATAGACGGCCGGGACTGCCGGCAAATGCTGGAGCAGGTGACCGCCTGGGAATGGGAGGACCCCGGGCTTGGGGCGATGCATTTCCTTATCGTCGCGTCGTTCAACCTGCAGCATCCGTCCGCCTTCACCGAAGACGCGCTTGCACGCCTGAGTTCCGCCTTCGTCGAGCATCTGGACCATGGATTGCCAGTTGCGAGCATCCGCAGCAGGCACGCGACGGCCTTCGGAGGTGAGACACGGGTCTTGAAGCCTGTCGCGGAGCGCACGACCCTGCTGCGGACCTGGCCGATGACAGTCGCCGACGCATATGCGGGAGGACCGGCGGGCGCGGTGGAGCGGGTGCGCCAGTGGATTCGCGCAGTAAGGTCCGCGCTCTGAACGCGCGCGCCTGAGCCGGTGCTTGCGCGCCGCGATGGTCTCACCCAAGCTGCACCGCAATGGCTGGTAAAATGGCGAGCGCCCGCAGCATCGCGCTTTCGCACCCGCAAATGGGTGGCGGGGGTGGCTGGGCGCGCTTGCGGACCCTCTCGCCGCGGCTGGAGCTGTGGCTGGAGGCGGAGCGTGACCAGCTTGACCTGTGGGTGCCGGTCGCACTGGGCACAGGGATCGCCGCCTGGTTCGGGCTGCCCGAGCCGCGCTGGTGGATGTTGTTCCTGACCGTGTCGCTGGGGCTGGGCTGCCTCGCGCTGGCATTGGGCGTGAAGGGACGCGCCATGCGGGCGCTGGCGATCCTGCTGATCGGTGCAGGGATTGGATGCGGCCTCGCGTGGATGCGAAGCAACCAGGTGGCCGCACCCAGGCTCGCCCGCCCGACGATCGCGCAGCTGGCGGGAAGAATCATCGAAGTCGATCCGTTGCCGGCGCGGGGGAAGATCCGGCTGGTGGTGGCGCTCGATCCCGGGCCGGGCCTGCCGCCGAAGGCGCGGGTCAATCTCGATGCCAAGGGCGCGCCAGCGGGATTGCTGCCGGGCGCGCGCGTCGCCGCCAGGGTGCGGCTGGAACCCCCTCCGCCGCCACCGCTGCCGGGCGGCTATGACTTTGCCGAAGTCGCCTGGTTCCAGGGGATAGGCGCCACCGGCAAGGCGATGGGGCCAGTGATGGTCACAGCTCCCGCGCCGCCCGGCGGGGGCTTCATGCGCTGGCTGGCCGGCCGGCAACTCGCGCTGACCGGCCATATCGAGCATCAGCTTGCCGGCAGCCAAGGCGGGGTCGCGGCGGCGTTCGTGACCGGCGATGTGGGGGCGATCAGCGACGACGATAATAATGCCTTCCGCCGATCGGGCCTGGCGCATCTGCTGTCGATCAGCGGCCTGCATGTGACCGCGGTCGTGGCGGCGACGATGTTCCTGGTGCTGCGGCTGCTGGCGCTGTCGCCCTGGCTAGCGTTGCGCGCCAATCTGCTGCTGATCGCGGCGGCGGCGGGTGCGCTGGCCGGGATCGCTTATACTTTGCTTTCAGGCGCGCAGGTGCCGACGGTGCGGTCGTGCGTCGCGGCGTTGCTGGTGCTGGGCGGGATCGCGCTTGGGCGCGAGGCTATGACCTTGCGGATGGTGGCGGCGGGCGCGTTGATCGTCCTGCTGTTCAGGCCCGAGGCTTTGGTCGGCCCAAGCTTCCAGCTGAGCTTCGCGGCGGTGACCGCGATCATCGCCTTTCATGAGCACCCCAAAGTGCGTGGCTTTCTGCTCAAGCGCGACGAGGGGCTGGGGCGGAAATTGCTGCGCGAGCTTGCCGGGCTGCTTGCGACCGGCTTCCTGGTCGAGGCCGCGCTGGCGCCGATCGCCATCTATCATTTCCATCGCGCGGGCTTTTACGGCGCGCTCGCCAATATCGTCGCGATCCCGCTGACGACGTTCGTGATCATGCCATTGGAGGCGCTCGCCTTGCTGTTCGATCTGGCGGGCCTGGGCGCGCCCTTCTGGTGGCTGACGGGGAAGGGGCTAGCTTTGCTGTTGTGGATCGCGCGGACGGTCTCCGGGCTGCCGGGTGCGGTCACCGCTTTGCCGTCGATGCCGCTGGCCGCTTTCCTGCTGATGGTGGCCGGCGGGCTGTGGGTCGCCTTATGGCGCACGCGGATGCGCCGGCTCGGGCTAATCCCGTTCGCGATCGGCATGGTGTGGGCGCTGCTCACGCCCCCGCCCGACCTGCTGGTTACGGGCGACGGCAAGCATCTCGCGGTGCGCACGCCCGACGGTGGGCTCCATCTGCTCCGCCCGCGCGCCAAGGATTATGTCCGCCAGCAATTTTCGGAAGGTTCGGGCGTACAGGCGACCGCGCTCGATCTGGATGTGCTGCCGGGCGCGGTCTGCACGCGCGACGTCTGCGTGGCTACGCTGCAGCGTGGCGGCCGCGCATGGCACCTGCTCGCCACGCGCAGCCCTTACCAGCTCGACTTGACTCAGTTTCGGGAGGTATGCGCCTGGGCGGACATCACCATCAGCGACCGCCGTCTCCCGCGGACCTGCACCCCGCGCTGGCTCAAGCTGGACGCGCCGCAATTGCGGGAGACCGGTGGACTGGCGATCGATCTGGCCCAAGGGCGGGTGCGTACCGTCAATGGCGACGACCAGCATCCGTGGATCGCCAGGGAAATGCCATCGCAGGCGGGCCGGGCTTTCCGGCGCAATGCCTTTAGGGGAGGCCGATGACCCCTTCGGGCTCTGCCGGATAGTTGGCCAGGAGGGCCTGGGCGAGGTCCGACGCGACCTTGTTGTCTTGCCCCCTCGATGTTCCTGCCGCGCGGATGGTGATGGCGGTGCCCTGCCACGCCACACTATCCTCTCCGCGCCTTCGGATGCGGATTTCAACCTGTGTTCGCTGAAGCGGGACCAGTGTCGATTTCCCGGTCGGAAGAGGGACAATTATGCCTAATCCGGCCCCCGCAGACGCGCCCGGCAAGACTTCGGAATGGGAGGTCGCTACCCTGGCGGACCCTGTTCCGACCTCGACACGGCTTACCTTAAGCTCGGCCACGAATGCGGCATGACCGGGTTCTTCGAGGACGGTGAAGCCTTTGACGTTCAGCGCGTCGCCGATCGCATTGACGAACGCGGGGATGGAATCGCCGAGCTCGGGTGAGGCGGCATTCGCCTCGATCGAGACGGTCCCTGCTGTAGGAGGCGCCGCCTGCACGGATGCAGTCCAGGCCGGCGCAAGCGCCAATGCGAAAGCCGTGATCCAGCCGTTCCTCATTTCGGCACCTTCCGTCGGTCAGAGCAGCAGCAGGAGCGGCACGATCGTACCGGACGCCAGCAGGATCAGGGAGATGCGGCGTGTCAACGGATTGTTGAGCGCGATCGTGATGCCCAGCAAAGTCGACAGGATCAGACCGATAGACAGGCCCGTGACGAAGATCTTCAGCGGAAGCTGCGAGAGCAACCGATGCGACGCGGGCGGCGGCGCGCGGTGCTGTTCGGGACGGGCACCCGGTGGGGGTGGGGGCCTGTGCGGTGGCTCGGCACGCGGCGGCTGCTGATCCTTGTGCACACTCGCCAGCCACACGATCCAGCCGGGCGGAGTATAAGCGGCGGGATCACGCGTTTCCTGCAGGCGGTATGTCTGCAACGCGCCGCTGAACGCGAACAGCAGGATCATGGGCGCGAAGAACAGCCCCACATAATTGTGGACCTGTCGGACCTTGCGCATCGTGGTGGCCTTCAAATCTCTCTCTCCTGCCGAACAGGTGGCACAATAGCGCCAGGCTAGGTGTGCCCTGGCCTGGACGTCTCAGGCTGAACGAGCCCGAAACGCAAATCAGCCTTTAACGTGGAAAGACGCCGAGCGTGAGGTGGTACGCCGCGACACCGATGAGGGGCTTTCCGCCAGGATCGCGTGCGGGTTCGAAGAGCGGCTGCGACAGGAGCATCGTGCAAGCCGCCTTTTCGATCTTGGCGTGGTCATGCTTGTCGTCGACATCCTGACATGCGCTGATGCGGCCGTCAGTCGATATGGTCAGTCGAAGCGTCACTTCGGTCGGACCTTTCGGGCGTCGGTCGAGATAGGCCGCCAGATCGAACAATTGGTGGCGCGAAAACCAATCGCCAGGTTTCTTGGTCGGTATCGGTTTCTTGCCGCCGGGCTGGAATTGCGCCGGATCCGCGCCCCATTCGGTCAAGCTATGCTCGATACAGGCGTTGAAGACGCGAACCGCCTGATCGGCGGCGCGATAAGCAAAGGGGCCGATGGGTCCCGTGCTCCGTTCGAACGACGCGGACGAGGAATGCGCGAAGGCTTGGACGAAGCTGTCGTCGAGCCCCACGATCCGCATCAACGTACCGGCATCATTTTCAAGGCGCGTGGACGTCGCCTTCTTGTCGAAGCGCGCATCGGCATCGTGCAGCAGGATCGAGACCGGGAAAGGTACGTCGGTCGAGTGCAGCGAGAAGCTTTTGCTGCTTACGGCGAAGCTGTAGTCGTCCGTGCCGGGACTGGTCTGAAGAAAGAGTGTGCCCGCCTGCGGTGACGCCACCGTCCGGATCAAGGTGCACAGATTGTTGCTGCCGTCGACCTGCCACCGTTCCGCTTGGGGTGCCGCGGCCGGTGCCTGCGCCGCGCTTTGGCTTGCCGCCGCGGCCACCGCAAGAGCAACCACAGCGGCGCCCCAATCACCGATCCGTCTCATCCATATCCTCCCTCTGTTTCGCTCCCGAACGCATGAGGGAGGCTTTTCCGTCGCAGCAGGACGCGAAATTCCTCATGGCGGCCGGGGAAATCCAGGCTCGGTGATCGCGCGATCAGGCGCTCCGGCGGCGCTACGCTTAAGTGCCCGCGTAAAGCTTCACGAGCCTGTAGAGGAATGTTCGTCCGTCATAGACGGACTGCACTCGCACGCGCTCATTCAGGCCATGGATGTGCCCGCCGTCCGGATCCACAAAGATGCCATCTACGCCGTAGGTAGGAATACCCGCCGGGTTCATGAACTGGGCGTCCGTAGCGCCGGGTTCGAGCGCCACGATCACCGGAACCCCCGGCCATAGCTTGGCGGCCACGGTGCGGATCGGATCCATGATGGCAGGCGTCAAAGGGGCGGGGGCGGTGATTGGACCGCGGACTTCCGGAATCGATACAGACACGCCAGGATCGTCGGCCAGCGCCTTCAGCTTCGCCTGGACCGATGCGATGCTGTCCCCGGGAAAGATGCGGCAGTTGATGTTGGCGCGGGCCCGCTGCGGCAGCGCGTTGGTCGCATGCCCCGCCTCCAGCACCGTCGCCACGCAGGTTGTGCGGAGCATGGCGTGCCAATCGACATTGCGATCAAGTATCGCGACCGCCGCCATGTCCTTCGGGTCGGTGAGCACCGCGCGCATTGCCGCCGCTTGCTCGCCGCCGACGATATTGGCCATCCCGCTGAAATAACCGCGATTGGCATCGTCGAGCTGGACCGGGAATTCGTAGTGGCTGATGTGATCGACGGCGCGGATGAGGTGGTAGATCGCATTGTCCGCCACGGGGCGCGAACTATGGCCGCCGGAATTGGTGCTCTCCAACACGAAGTTCTGGGACGTCTTCTCCGCAGCCAGAACTTCCAGGGCAATATGGCGGCCCTGCGCATCCAGAACGCCGTTGACCCCTTCGGTCAGCGCCATTCTGGCGTCGATCAGATCGCGCTCATGGCGTGCGAGCCAGCCGGCGCCGTTGAGCGAACCGTTCGTCTCCTCCCCGCAAGTGAGCGCCAGCTTGATGCTGCTCCTTGGGCGCAGGCCTTCCTCGCGGTAGCGCACCATATTGTCGACCCAGATGGCGGCCTGCGCCTTCATGTCGCTTGCGCCGCGGGCGTAGAAATATCCGTCCTCTTCGATCAGCTTGAACGGATCGCGCGTCCAATCCGCGCGCTTCGCCTCGACCACGTCTATATGCGCGAGCATCAGGATCGCCTTGGCGTTCGGATCGGTGCCGTGGAGGACCGCCACCAGCCCGCCCTCCTTCGGATGTCCTTCGGGCACGAACAGGTGCAAATCGGCATCCGGATAGCCTGCGGCCTTGAGGCGCGCCGCCATGCGCTGGGCCGCGAGTGTGCAATCGCCGGCGGAGAGCGTGGTGTTGGTCTCGACAAGCTCCTTGTAGGTGTCACGGAAGCGCGCGAGGCCGGCATCGTCCGGTGCCGCGTAGGCGCTGGACGCCATGAGCGCCGATGCCGCCAATAACCCCAAGATGTGCTTCATCATCGCCCCCGTGTTTTCCCACCTTCAGGCTGGCAGGAAAGGGCGCGCCGTCAAGCTTTCCTCGCGATGGCGGGAATGCCTGGGCTCAGGCGCCCGTCGTTTCCGCGCCAAGATAGGCGTGGATCTGCGCGATGACGGCGGCACCTTCGCCCACCGCGGCGGCGACGCGTTTGGTTGAGCCGCAACGGACGTCGCCGGCCGCGAATACGCCTTTGCGGCTCGTCTCGAGCGGGGCGCGTTGATCGCCGCCGGTGACGACGAAGCCCTTGGCGTCGAGATCGACACAGCCGTCGAGCCAGTCGGTATTCGGATCCGCGCCGATGAACAGGAACAGGTGATTGAGATCGCAGTGATGCTCGCTCCCGGTGGTCCGGCAACGGAAAGTCACCCCCTTGAGGCCGGTTGCGCGATCGCCGTCGAGAGCGACGACTTCCTTGCCGATGTGGAGCGCGACGTTGGGCAGCGCCTTGATCCGATCGATCAGATATTTGGACATCGTCTCTTCGAGCGGGCGGCGCACGAT
>Ga0070658_10000411_pt1 | contig 37211 bp, 29 predicted proteins | sample KBSC13metaG_FD_64664 | JGI IMG/M metagenome (GOLD analysis project Ga0070658, IMG submission 64664) | Corn rhizosphere microbial communities from Kellogg Biological Station, Michigan, USA - KBS C1-3 metaG | ecosystem: Host-associated > Plants > Roots > Rhizosphere > Soil ... | reverse complement strand
CAGTCTTCCATCAGCAACGCTCCAGAGGTTGACTGTGCCATCCAGACCCCCGGCTGCGAGAAGGTGATTGTCCGGTGAAAAGGCGATGGAAGAGACGACCGTGGCAGACCTCGTAAAAGTTTGGACCACCCCTCCGGTGAACGTATCATGGACGCGGAGTAGGTTTTGGTCTGTAGCGAGAGCGACAAGGGTGGCATTCTTGGAGATCGCGCTTGCCGACAGCCCCTGATAGTGGAGCCGCAACGATTTCGCCTTCGTTCCGGTTTCTGTAGACCAGTGCCGGATAGTCCCCTCGAAATCTACCGTGATGAGAATTTTACCGTTCGAAGCAAACGCGGCAGTGCGGATGCTGCTCGCTTGATCCGCCAGAGTGTGAAGATCCTGGTGCAGTTTTCCCCACAGATAGCGCCATTCGAATCCGCGATAAGATGCAAGACCTTCGGCCCGGCAGTCTTGTAGCAGTTGCTCCGCACGTCCTCTATTGCCTTCCTCGTAGGCACGTTCCGCAATGTTCATTTTGGTCGTATAGAGTTGACGATTGGAGTTGTCCTGTTCCTGACGCACGGCGATCAGGGCATTGTTCGCTTTTCGCTCCGAACGGAGCGTAAGGTATAACATGGTCGCCATACTGGCTACAATAATAGAGGCGAACAAGAGCGTGCGCAGGGCGCCGCGTCGATATGCCTGGGCCTGTCGGCGTAGTTCGGCATCAGGCATATTCTGGCGTATCCATCCAACGTCGAAGACGCGTGTATAGATCCGATTTCGCACCACCATCCTTCCACCGGCTACACGCGTGATGCCGGAGAGGCGTAAGACCTCACAGAGGGGGGCGACCGGATCGTATTCGACAGGTTTATGCTGTCGCAGAATGCATCGGTACAGCTCCAGCAGAGTGGCGAGATCCTCCCCGCTCTTCAGCAGTCGATCCCGTACAAACGTCAAGTTGATTTCGTTCTGTTGTGCATCTCGCGAAAAAAAGAGTTGACTGCACAACCGATCCACATCTTCGGCTGCGAGGATGGTTGCATCGGAGGCGACAACGGCGCAAAGCCGTTGTGTCAGATAAGGTTGCCCCCCTGTCCAATAGAGGATTCGCTGCATGAGGTCGGTCGCATCACGACCTGTCACGGAGATGCCGGGGGCCAGGATAGCCGCCTCCTCCAGAGTAAAATCGTAGAGTTCGATACGCTTACCGATGTTGAACGGAGTAATTTCGCCGGTCTGGATCAGATCGGACGGAGACGCTACCCCCAACAGGCAAAATGTCAGGCGAGAGCAGTCAGGGTGCTGTTCACGACGGTTATAACAGGAGCGAATACCGGCAAAGAACTCATCTGTCTTGAAAGCAAGGCTGCGCACCATATCGATCTCGTCGATGAACAAGACAACCTTGCTCGGATTCTGAGCGAGAACGACCTGTTGAAGAGCATCCAGCCATCTCTCTAAAGGCGGCAGCGCGGCGTGCTCATACCAGAAATCGTCCAGGTCTTCCTCGATTCCCAGGGCCTGTCCGATGCGGTTCAGGATTCCCTTGTACCACTGCTCGACCGTCACGTTTTGTCCGAGAGAGGTCAGATCTACGACTGCCGCCCGTATGCCTTCCTCTCTGAGACGCGTTGCAGTGCGAACCATCAGAGAGGATTTGCCCATCTGACGGGATGTGAGGATATAACAGTACTCATTTTGACAGAGGCTCTTATAGAGCAACTCATCGGCCTGACGCCGCACATAGGAAATGGCATTTCCAGGCAGCGTGCCTCCGGTCACATAGAAGTTGGCCTGGAGTATCATTTCAAGTAGGCTCCCAGATAGTTCTTGTAGATGCGGCAGCGGAAACGACAGTTTTCGGGTTCGCTGCCTGCCAGCACGCCTGCACTCCGCAGACGGTAGAAACTTTCCGCCGAGGGGCAACCCTTGCCCTGCAAGAGATCGAGCACCGCCTCACAGAGTCTGCGATCCTGGGAAAGAGATTGCATCAGTCTTTGGAGATGATCTCCATAGCAACCGTCATCGCGCAATGCCTGTTCTTCGAATGTCTCCATGCTCAACGCACGTGCAGTCATCTCATGCAGGCCGCGCCTTACCAGATAGGGATTGCCTCCGACCAGCAGCATGAAACGCGCGAGGGGGTCCGGATGGCCCAGAGGGTTGCCATATTTCCGGTTTAACTCGTCTACCTGCCCGATCGTGAAATCCTCCAGAGGCAGGCGGGTGCCTACGTTGAAAGGAGACTGGTTGAGATCGGTAATGAAGAGATGAGCTTCGGTGGCATAGACGATAGCAAGTGTCACCTGATTCCAGGGACTGGACGGATTGAGGGCACGATCATTAAACCAGGAGCGAAACAGACCGAAGATATCGTTTCGGAAGGGATAGGCAAAAAGACGATCCACCTCGTCCAGGCCCCATACGATCGGTGCGGACACCTTTTTCAGCACCTCGCGTTTCAGATAGCGCTCGAAGTTTTCGTTTGGCCCTTCGCTGCTCCTCCAGGTGTCCTCCGGTGTTCCTGATAGATCGAGTTGCTCGGTGATACTGCGCGCAAGCGCCATAAGCAGGGCGTCCAGAGAAGTCCAGTGTTGGGCGCTGATGCGTTGGAAGTCAGAGACAACGATCGCATCCCCTATCAAGCGCGCCTGCTGTAGCCCACGGGCCAGCAGCGATGTTTTGCCGGTTTGACGCGGGCCTTTTAGCAAAATCAAAGCGTCCTTCCTGGTAATCGCTGCCTGCATCGCACTATCGGCAGCACGGACGACATAGTAGGAAGAGTGAAGCGGAACGGCGCCGCCGACAGGTTCCAGTCGCGCCTGATCCTGCGGCACGAGATCGGAGTCGGATACCACCTGTTGCTGAAGCTGGTGGTAGAGGCGTGTCATTTCCATGGGCGGTTTCAACTGAAACCGCCCATGGAAGAGATCACGGCATTTCCGATAGACGTTCATCGCGCTAACCCGCTCTCCGCTGTTGGCAAGCGCCTGCATCCAGTGCGTCCAGGCCCACTCTTCGGCTGGATTCCCGTTGACATACTGCTGCAAATAACCGGCCGCCTCCTCGTTCTCACCCTGTAACAGGCAGGAATGCGCCACTTTTTTCAATGCCTCTCGACGCTCCTCACGCCGTTTTTCTCGCGCCCGGATCACCCACTGCTGATCTTCCGGATGGCCCTCCTCCCAATTCAGAAGGAGAGGGCCGCGATAGAGTGCGAGCGCCTGCCTCAACGCCTGGATGTTGTCGGAGGCCACGGCTTGATCAAAGGCGACGACATCCACCTCCGCTCCCTCCAGATCCAGAAAGAGGCCGCCTTTCGACGACTTCAACCTTTCCCCCTGTTCTCCCAGCAACGACCGCAGATGGGTAACGCTCTGGCGCAGACTCTCCAGGCTGCCGGTTTCGGGCCAGAGAGTCGCGGCAAGAGACGCGCTCTGCAGCATCCTACCGTGGTTGAGCGCGAGGAGGGCGAGGAGGCGTTCCGCATCACGCACCCGTAGGCCTGTCATCGGAACCCCGTTCAGATGGGCTTCAAAAAAACCAAACAACCTGACCAAGAAACCGGGGGCTGAAGCCTGGAGCATCCGCAACTTTCTCCTTATAGACACTGTATCAATTCATTTTCCAACTGCATATTATCATCTCACTGCGAATTATCCTCGTTTGTCACAAAAATGTCACGCTTGTGTACGCCGATCTTTGAGAGAATGCCTGCTGTAAGTTGCATCTCGCCAATGGCAACACTCTTATACTGGCTTCGAAAGCGATAAGGAGAATTCTGATGTCACGACGTTTGAAAACCCTCATGGTATTGGCAGGCAGCCTTGCCCTTTTTCCACTCAACGTGATCGCTGGGGCACAGTCTGCCAGTCCGGCAACACGTTCCCCACGCCCCACATCCCGTCAACCTTACTTCATCATCTTCAATGTACAGGATCGTACATTCTCCTATCGTCGTGGTATGCAAGGGGGAGCAACGATACCTATCTCAGGCGATTTTGTCGTGCGACCCAACGATCTCGTCTACTTTCGCGCCGTAAACTATGACGCCAGCAAACTCAAAGTCAGAGTGTCGTACCAGCCCGTCCCGCCCAACCGTATCGCATTGCCCAGTTCTATCTCGACCCTGCTTCCGACGCTTTCCGCAAGTGATACAGCAGGAGCCCAATTGCCCTCCAACTCTCCCGCACCAGGGAGCGGCAGCGAGGATTCACAGCCCGGTTCCGGCAGTACGGCGAATCGTCTGTTAGATCTGCTTGCGGCGGCAGTCTCAGGATACAGTGCCGCGAGCACAAGCCCGGAAGATATCAAGGCTGCTATAGCAGACGTACAAAATAAAGCTCGCACCTACCTGCGCGACTATATTTTGACCGATCCCGCTGCCAACAGGGCTGTCGCAGAGGAGCTGATTCCCAGGCCCGAGAGAATCACGACGCTGGATGCGGCATCGCTGCAGGAGCAGGGCGTTCACTATATCTACCTTATCGCGGCGGCAAAGGCGAAGACACCAGGGGCACCGCGAAACCAACATGTCTATGACCGGTATATACAGGCGGCGGAAATTTGGCGACATATCACCGACGGAACCATTTTCGATGCTGCTATTGGTCCGGAACTGGCGGATGATACCGTGGGACAGATGGTCTGGAAAGTGGAAGTCAGTGACGCGGCAAACGCGGATGCAGCGGTGTCGCCCTACAGACTCACCATCACGAAGAAAGATATTCGGAACCTGGAATTCGCAGTGAGTGCCAACATTGTGGGATCTTTGTTGCAAGACTCGGCCTACTACAAGGATGCGAAAGGCAACATCGCGCTGTCGTCTCGTAATGAGGTTGCGCTTACGACGGGCCCCTTCCTGCATGTTCTCTTTCCGGGCAACAGGACCTTTCGTCCCGCTGTCAGTTTTGGCGTGACGGCGGAAACGACTCCAAAGTACATGATCGGTGGGAGTCTGATTGGTGGATACGATCAACGTATCGTCTTGACTGCCGGCCTCATTATCGGTCAGGTTCAGCGTCTCGGGGATGGCCTCAGTCTTGGCGGGGCGACTCCGGCAGACGGCAATATCACCAGGCAGTCCGTCACGCGTAGCGCCCTCTTCTTCAGTCTTGGCTTTAAGTTCTGAAGGAAGAAGCGTCTGGGGAACGTGGTGCCTCCGCCACGTTCTCTCCTCCTCCGAGGCATAGCAGGCGGAGTGGAACCGTTGGGAACGACCAAAAAGAAGAAAAATCACGGCAAGTGAAAACAGGATAGATCGCGGATTTGACTGCGGGTAGGGCGTCTGGTAGAATAGCCCGGCAGGTATCAGGGAGGAGACACGAAATGTTTGTTCGAAGGGATATTTACAAGCTCTTAACGACAGGACCGGAAGTGGCGTCGCTGCGACGCGGGGTCACGCAAATGCAAACAAAGGCTGTGACGGACCCGACAGGATGGGTTTATCAAGCCAATATGCATGGAACGGCGACTGTACCAGCCGATCCGCATTGGAACGGGTGCCAGCATGGGTCCTTTCTCTTCCTATCCTGGCATCGCATGTATCTTTACTACTTCGAACGCATTCTACGGAAGGCGTCAGGCGATCCCACTTTCGCCCTTCCTTATTGGAACTACACCAAGGCGGAGCAAAACCTCCTGCCGGAAGTCTTCCGTCTGCCCGGTGATGATACCAATAGCCTGTTTACGCCTGAACGCTCGCCTGACATCAACGCAGGGCATGGTCTCCGACCTTCCGATGTGGATTATGAACGTGCCTATAGGTTTACGAACTTCTTGTCGCCGCCCGGCTCAGGCGCTAGTTTTGGCGGCATGCGGGTCACAGCGCCAATGCACTTTCCCATGGAAATGAACGGTCAACGGATCTTTGGCCAACTTGAGAATCAGCCGCACAATCAGATTCATACGCAAGTCGGTGGACGTACGGGGCTAATGAGCGATGCAAACTCGGCCGCGCGGGACCCCATTTTCTGGCTGCATCACGCGAACATCGACCGTTTGTGGCAGGGATGGCTAAACCGGGGACCAGTACGCGTCAACCCGACCACAAACTCCTTTTGGATGACCTATAAGTTTCACTTTTTTGACGAAGATGGCATAGAGGTGACTATGTCCGGCGCCGATGTGCTGGACATGACCGCGCAACTGGGCTACCAGTACGAGGAGTTGCCCGGACCCTCCCCCCTGGCGGCCAACTTTCAACTGTTCGGAGGACAAATCGCTATGCAGGAATCGCAGCCTGTCCGCTTGTCTCTCACCGCACAAAGCCCTTCCGGCGTCGTTTCTCTGGGAGCCGAGCGTATGAGTGTTCCTGTTCTCATCTCCTCTCTCGAAGAGGCCAGACATGCGCACCCTCTCTTCGCTCAGCAGACCGTTGTGCCTGCGCACCGGATCATCATGCGCCTGGAGGGGATCGATTATGATACCAACCCAGGCCATACTTACGAAATATATCTCAACCTGCCAAAAGGGCAAGATCCGGAGTATACGGACTTTCATTACGTCGGAAATCTGGGCTTTTTCGCGATGGACTCTGAGCCGCATAGGATGGGGGATACGATGCCAATGGGGCATAGCCATCGGCGCCACCGCATGAAGGGAGTGGTGAGTTTCGATATTACAGACGTTGTGGGCGCGCTTCAGGAATCAGGACACTGGAATCCGGAGGCGATGGACGTTACCTTTGTGCTGAGCGGACTCCTGCCGCCGCCCGGCAGTAGTGCGCCGATAACAACCGTAGAGTCCGGAGAGCGGGCACGCATCGACCGCATCGTCATCGCTTCAGAGTGACAACTTCTATCTCGATTTCAAAGGGGGTTCTTCTATCATGGGAATTGACATCTCACACCACAACGGCGCAGTGAATTTCGCTGCGGTGAAAGCCGCGGGGCATAGCTTTGTATGGATCAAGGCCACCGAGGGCAACGGGTACGTGGATCCAATGTTTCAACACAACTGGAACGCCGCAAGTAACGCAGGGCTGATCCGTGGAGCCTATCACTTCATGAAGAGCGGTGCGGGGGGACCGTCCCAGGCAGATCACTTCTACCAGACCGTTCACAATGCAGGCGGCCTGAAAGCCACCGACATGGGCCTCTGCCTGGACTACGAAGACAGGCCCGGTATTGCGGCGATGGGCAGTTCTGCGGCGGTCGCGGAAGCGCAGGCGTTCCTCCAGCGCCTGCAAGCCATCTCCCATCGCCACCCGGTAATCTATCTGGATTCCTCGATGGGTACCAACGAGGTGCATGGCGCATTCGGCCAATACCATCTCTGGCTTGCCAACTATAACGCCGAACTCTCCCTTCCTCCCCAGTGGAGCGATTGGGCCTTCTGGCAGTATGATGACCATGGAACGGTGAACGGAATTCCTGGTGCAAACTCTGTAGACCTCGACCATTTCCGATTCGGACTTGCCGGATTGCCGTCGTGGTGCGCAGAAACGATCATCCCATGACGCCCGACGAGGAGAAAACAGCAGCCTATTCCTGCTGAAAGAGACGATGCCCCGCAGAAGAAGCCTCAATCTTCTGCGGGGCATCGTTCTCTTGCAGACAGTCAAGGAGATCCTGCGTGGTGACAACTGCCTTGCCCCATTCCGTCCTTATGGTTTTGAGTCACAGGCGGGAAAACTCAGGGAGGGTTTCGGCGAAGTGGCAGGCGGAGAGGTGGCCGGGGGCGATCTCGCGCAGGGGCGGCTCTTCGGCGCAGACAGCCTGCGCGAAGGGGCAGCGCGAACGGTAGACACAGCCGCCGCGCGCTTCCCCCTGGCTGCCCGCTCCGGCGTTCGATTCGACCGGAGGCGCGACGACGTCCGGATCCGGGATCGGGATAGCGGCGAGCAGGCTATGGGTGTAGGGATGGCGGGGATTGATATAGAGTGACTGGCTCTCGGCCAACTCCACGATCTTGCCCAGATACATCACCGCGATACGGTCGCTCATGTGGCGGACGACGGTGAGGTCGTGGGCGATGAAGAGCATCGTCAGGTTCAGCTCGGACTGGAGTTTGAGCAGGAGGTTCAGCACCTGGGCCTGGATGGAGACATCGAGCGCCGAGACCGGCTCATCGGCGACCAGGAGGCGCGGGCCTGCGGCGAGGGCGCGCGCAATCCCGATGCGCTGCCGCTGCCCGCCGGAGAACTCGTGCGGAAAGCGGTCCCGTTGATACGAGCGCATCCCGACCAGTTCCAGCAGACGCGTCACCTCTGTCTCGCTCTCCGCCTTATTGGTGATCCCACGCGGCTCCATGCCCTCTTTCAAGATCTGCCCGACCGTCATGCGTGGATTTAAGGAGGAGTAGGGGTCCTGGAAGACGATCTGCATCTCGCGCCGCATCGCCTTCAGTCCATCGCCTTTGAGGGTAAAGAGATCCTGCCCGTGGAAGACCGCGGCGCCGCTCGTCGGCTCCAGGAGGCGCATCAGCAGGCGACCGGTCGTCGATTTGCCCGAACCGCTTTCACCCACCAGCCCGAGCGTCTCGCCCTCGCGCACCGTGAAACTGACGCCATCCACCGCCCGCACGACGCCGGGCGATCTGCCCAGGAAGTCCGGGCGCAACGGGAAATGCTTCACCAGGTTTTCAACGCGCAGCAGTTCGCGGGTCTCTATGGCTGTCATGCCGTCACTCCCTCTTTGACCGGCACCGGTTGTGTAAACCCGGGCTGTACCCAGCAGGCCGAGGTGTGCCCGCCCTCGACTTCCATGAGAGGCGGCTCCTCCTCCGCGCATTTCTGCTGCGCCCAGACGCAGCGTGAGCGGAAACGGCAGCCCGTCGGCAGATGCAGCAGGTTGGGAACCGAGCCGGGAATGGTGGGGAGGGGCTGTTTTACCGGATGGTCCAGGCGCGGCACCGCGCGCAACAGGCCCTGGGTATAGGGATGCCGGGGATTCTGGAAGATCGAACGCATGGAGGCTTTCTCCACGATCTTGCCCGCATACATCACCGCGACATGGTGGCAGTTCTCCGCCACGATACCCAGATTGTGGGTGATCAGCAGGATCGCCATGCCGTTTTCGGCCTGAAGTTTGCGCAGCAGCGCCAGGATCTGCGCCTGCACGGTCACATCGAGCGCGGTCGTCGGCTCGTCGGCGATCAGCAACGCCGGATCGCAGGCGATGGCGGAGGCGATCATGACGCGCTGGCGCATTCCCCCCGAAAGCTCGTGCGGATAGCTATCGACACGCCGCTCCGCATCGGTGATCCCGACGGAGGTCAGGAGTTGGACCGCTTTGGCGCGGGCCTCGCTCTTGCTCATCTTGCGGTGGAGGCGGAGCGTCTCCAGCAGTGGGTCGCGCACCGCGTAGAGCGGGTCGAGGCTGGTCATCGGCTCCTGAAAGATCATCGCGATCTGCTCGCCGCGCAGTTTCCGCATCTCGTTCATGGGCAGATCGAGCAGGTTCTGGCCCCGCATCCGGATCTCGCCGCCGACGATACGGCCGGGATGCGCGACCAGACGCAGGAGCGACAGCCCCGTGACGCTCTTCCCACAGCCCGATTCGCCGACCAGTCCGAGCGTCTGCCCCGGCAGGATCTCCAGATCGATGCCATCGACCGCGGGCGCGATGCCCTCATCCGTATAGAAATGCGTTCGCAGCCCGCGCACTTCGAGCAGCGATGCAGGTGTTGCCGATTCCACGCTTACCTCCGCAATTTGGGATCAAGCGCGTCACGCAGGCCGTCCCCGAGAGTATTGAATGCGATCACGGTAATAAAGATCAGAAAGCCGGGGGCGAGAATCCAGGTCGCACGCGTCAGTACCTCTAAATCACGCGCCTCGTTCAGCATATTGCCCCAACTCGGAACAGGATCCCGGATGCCCAGGCCGAGGAAACTGAGGCCGGCTTCTGCCAGAATAAAACCGGGAATGGCCAGTGTGGCGTTGACGATAGCGATGGTAAAGGTGCTCGGCAAGAGGTGGCGGACGATGATCTTGAAGTCGGAGACTCCCAGCGCCCGCGCCGCCTCCACATACTCCCGCTCCCGCACCGACAGCGTGATTCCCCGTATGACGCGCGCCAGTCCTGCCCAGCCCACAAAGCTGAGAATCCCGATAATCATCAAAAAGGTGACTGCGGGCGGGATTTTCGTGGGCAGAATCCCCGCCAAGGCGATCAGCAGGTAGAAACTGGGAATCGACTGCAGAACCTCGCAGAGGCGCATCAACACGTTGTCGACCCGCCCGCCGTAGAAGCCTGCCGCGCCCCCGACCAATAGCCCGATACTGAAGGTGATCGCGATCGCGACCAGGCCGATGCTCAGAGAGACCTGTGAACCCACCACAAGACGACTGAAGACGTCCCGGCCCAGATGATCGGTGCCGAGGGGGAAGAACGGAAAGTCGCCCGAGGTGCCGAACAGATGGATCCGCAGCGGCACGATCCAGAGCAGCTTATACGCGAAACCCGTATTGAAAAGCCGGATGGGAGCGCGCACGGTCGGGTCGGGCACATACTCGTCTTTCGCGTCCTTTTTCATCCCCAGCGCGTAGGGCTGAAGAGAGAAATGCCCGGCGGCATCGTGCCACACGATCGGGGTCGGCGGATGATGGTAGAGGGCAGGGCGAATGTCGGCGACCGGGTAAGGAGAGATAAACTCCCCGAAAATCGCCATCAGATAGAGCAGACAGACGACGATCCCGGCCGCCATCGCGACCCGGTTCCGGCGTAACTGCCCCCAGGCAAGCTGGCCCGGCGTCTGCGATTTGCCGGAACCCTCTAAAGTCTCTTCTTGCGGAGCCGGAAGCTCACTCATGGGATAGCCTCCTAGCCTCGACCTAATTTGATGCGTGGATCGGTAACCGCCAGCAAGACATCGCTGAACAGGTTGCCCAGCAACAGTAGTGTGGCGCTCATGACGAAGCTGCCCATCACCACATACTGGTCGCCGCTCTGCACGGCCTCCAGGATCAGGCGGCCCAGGCCCGGCCAGGACATCACGTTCTCCACCAGCGCTGCGCCGGAGAGCAGCCCTGCCAGGCTGAAGCCGAAAATCGTGATCAGTGGATTGATGGCGTTGCGGAACCCGTGCTTCCAGATCACAACCCGCTCAGAGAGACCGCGCGCGCGGGAAGCCGTGATGTAGTTTTCACGTAACGTATCGAGCAGGCTGCCTCGCATCTGTCGCATGATGCCTGCACATCCGCCGATTCCAAGCACCAGGGTCGGCAGCATTAGGTGTCGAGCGACATCCCAGAGCCGTTCTGACGGGGACATCAGGTCCGCGTCGGAACTGTGCATGCCACCGATGGGAAACCATCCGGTCTTCTGGGCGAACAGCAGCAGCAGCAGCGCCAGAAAAAAGCCGGGCGTCGAGATGCCGGCAAAGGCGAAGAGGGAGACAAACCGGTCGATCCAGGTGTTGCGTCGCACGGCGGCACAGACACCCAGTGGAATCGCCACTCCCCACGAGAAGGCGAGCGCGCAGATCGACAGCAAAAGCGTGTTTCCCAGGCGCTGCATCATCAAGGTCACGACCGGAATATGGTAGGCGAGGGAGTAGCCGAAGTTCAGGCGCAGCGCATTGAAGAGCCACAGGAAATACTGCACCAGCCACGGCTTATCCAGGCCATACTCCGCGCGCATCTGCGCCACCGCCTCTTTGGAGAGGTTGGGATCCTGGCTAAGCGTCGTGACGAAGTCGCCCGGCGCGAGACGCAGGATCGCGAACGAAATAAAAGAGATGCCGATCACCAGCGGAAGCATGTTGAGCAGGCGCTTGAGTAGAAACCGAATCATAAGGGTCCTCTACTGAGCGGAGATCTCATACATATTCCACCGGAAGCCGCCGAGGGCATTGGGCTTCATCCCTACCATACGGTTGCGAATGGCGCCCAGGCTTTTCGCAGTCACAAGGAAGATGATCGGCTGCTGTTCTCCAACGATCTCCTGGAACTGATTGTAGAGAACCTTACGCTTGGCTGTATCCGTCTCTTTCCCTGCTGCCGCAAAGATCTTATCGATGTCCGCTTCCCAGGGAGTGGCCGGCGTCGCCTCCTGGGGATTCCACACATGCATTCTGCCGGGAGAGGTCCAGATCGACTTACCGGTATAAGGCTCGACGCCGCCCGTAAAGCCAAGCACGACCGCCTCCCAGTCGAAAGAACCGTTGATTTTGGTCACCAAGGCGTTGAACTGCATGGGCGTCACATCCACTTTGATTCCGACCTGTTTCAGGTTGTCCTGGATCAGGGTGCAGATGGCGGCGCTGATGTTGTTGCCGGAAGCGGCAAAGAGCGTAAATTCGACCGGATGACCGGCGCTGTCCACCAGCATTCCCGTTCCACTCTTATCGGTCATCCCCAGACCCGCCAGCAGTTGTTTTGCCATGGCGGGATTGTGCGGGTACTTTTTGACATTGGGGTCGTAGAAGGCGGTATTCGCGGTGGAGACCGGCGACCAGAGAGGCACTCCCAGCCCACGGAAAACAGTCTGCACCATCGCATCACGGTCGATAGCGTAGGAGACGGCCTGACGGAACTCCTTCTTGGAGAACCAGGCGCGCTTATAGTCGGGGACGGCGGTCGCCCTGGCGTTCTGATTGAAGCCCAGATAGGTGAAGCCCCAGGTCGGCCCATTATCGACCGTCTTATAACCGCCGCTCGCTTCGTCGGCCTGCATCCCTTTCCAGTCTTCCGGGCGCAGGGCGACATAGTCGGTCTCTTTCGACTTAAACTTCAGGATAACGGTATTCAGATCGGGAACGACCTGTGTAACGCCGCCATCGAAGAACGGCAGCTGTTTCCCGCTGGCGTCGAGTCTCCAGTAGTAGGGATTGCGCTTGAAGGTCAAGCTTTCGCCTACTCTGTACCCGGCCAGCGTGAACGGACCGGTACCGACCAGTTCGGCGGGGTTGGTATCGACGCCCCAGGTGGAGTTGAACTTGCCCGCCTTCCAGGCCGATTCCAGTTTGTGCTTGGGGAGGATCGGGAACTGTGCAACCTCGAAAAACACTCCCAACGGCTCGGGCAGGTCGATCTGCACCGTCGAATCGTCGATCTTCTTATAGGCCCAGGGTTTCCCATTGATCTTCATCACATCACGCAGCGTGGTATCGACCTTCTCATCGAAGATGACACTCAGCGTAAAAACGACGTCGTCTGCGCTGAAAGGCTGTCCATCCGACCATTTGATACCCTGGCGGAGTTTGAAGGTCCACGTCTTGCCGTCCGGGGAGGTTGTCCACGACTCCGCCAGATCCGGATCGATCGCCAGAGTCTTCGGATTGCGGCTGATCAGTCCATCGAAGACCTGGCTGAGCGGAATCGAACTGGACGTCTCTTTGGATATGATAAAATTGAAGGTCTTCGGCTCTGCATTCGTCGCATCGGTGAAGCGTCCGCCGAACTTACCGGTGGCGTCCGTCTTCAGCATCCCCGCCGTATCTACTTTTACGGAGGGCGTCGCGCCTCCTCCTCCGCCTCCATTGGAGGCGTTCCCGCCATCGGATTTTCCGGTACACCCGGCCATTAACAGAGGCAGCAGCAGCAGAGCGATACGACTACGCCCGAGCCGCGTCGCGACGATGGATGACATTCAGCCCTCTCCCTTCAATCAGAACCCACAAAAATAGATAGCGGTCTATTCGGGAACCCGGCGTCTGTTTCCTCCTCAGTGCTCGCACGAAATGGCGGGAGAACTTCAGGGGTTACGAGGCCGCGCACGCGAAATTGGCCCTTCGACCGGGTTCCGGACACACTAATTGATCTGATAACGGACGCGAACTTCTATTGTGACAGCGACTCTCGCGGCAATTTTAACACTTCGTGACGCGATGTGTCGGAAAGAGCGTATGTCAGAAGGAGTGGAGCGATGCTATCGCGAAACATGGGACAGTAGATTCAACGGTCGTGTCGAACGGAGGGAGATTTTCAGGATGATATTGTTGAAGGACGGGCTGCCAGGCGTTTCGCGTAGCGGCGTCTTTTTGATGGGCGCGCTCCTCTGCCTCAACACGGTATGTGTGCGGGCAGACGAGAAGTCGGATACCAAAGCGATCAAGGGCGTCTATGAAACGCACACGAAAGCCTTTCGTAACAAGGATGCGAAAGCGATCTTTGCCGGCATGACCCCCGACTGTAAATTTGTTGACAAGGGCAATCCCTACGGCCTCGCACAACTGAAATTTGCCTACTCCCAACAAGCCCCCCGTATTCAGGTCATCAAGGAGTATCGGGAGGATCTCAGCGAGTTTCATATTCAGGGGAAGAAGGCGACGGTAAAAGTCCATACCACGTTTCTAGGCAAGGTCGCCGACCCGCAAGGCCGTGTCCACGATATAGAGCAGACAGGCGGTTCGATAGATACCCTCGTCAAAACCTCCGCCGGCGCCTGGAAACTCAAACAGAGCGACATCCAGTTTGAGCGCGCCCTGATGGACGGCAAACTGGTCGGTGGGAGCCGTTAATCGCCTCTCCTTGCCTTGGTTTAAGCCGGACTGCGGCATCCCGCTGAGATCCGTTAATTTCGTTTCGATGTCTATGGAGGACAACACTATGCAACGTCCGGTACTTCCTTTGAGCCTGCTCGCGCTGTTTTTGGGCGGCGCGGCGCTATTCGCCGGTCAGACAGGCGGGACCGCGCCGAAAGACACCCCTGTGCGGCACGGCGAAAACACCCCGACCTACAATAAAGACATCGCGCCGATCGTCTACAGCCGCTGCTCCACCTGCCATCATACCGGACAGGTCGCGCCCTTCTCGTTATTGACCTATTCAGACATGAAAAAGCGCGGCACGCAGGTCGCCACCGTCACGAAGTCCAAATACATGCCGCCCTGGAAAGCCTTTGGGGACTGCTCCTTCCGCGACAATCGCAGCCTGACCGACGCGGAGATTGCGACCATCAATCGCTGGGTCGAAGCCGGGATGCCGGAAGGCAAGTCCGCCGACCTGCCGCCCGCCCCGAAATTCACCGATGGCTGGCTCCTGGGGAAACCCGACCTGATCGTCAAGATGCCCAAAGCCTTCCGCGTTCCTGCCGAAGGGCCGGATATCTATCGAAACTTCACCCTTCCGCTCAATCTGCCGAACGATGTCTACATACGCGCCATCGACTTCGAGCCGGGGAAGCGCACCGTCGTCCACCACTCCCTCTTTTTCTTCGATGCCACCGGCAACGCCCGCAAAAAGGAGGGGCAGGATGGGCAGCCGGGCTTTAGCGGCGGCATGGGGTCGGTTTTTGCGGGCGTGCAAGGAGGAGGAGTGGGCCTTCTCGGCCTACTGATCAACGAGGGAGGCGGGCAGAAAGGCGGCAGCCCGATCGGCAGTCTGGGAGGATGGGCGGTCGGCGCGCAACCGGTGGCGATGCCCAATGGTCTGGCCTACTTCGTGCCCAAAGACTCGGACCTGATCCTCTCGACGCACTTTCATCCCACCGGCAAAGTGGAAGAGGAGCAGTCCTCGGTCGGCCTCTATTTCGCCCAGAAGCCGCCGACGAAACAGTTCGCCGGAGTGCAGTTGCCGCCGCTCTTCGGCGCCCTCAGCGGGATCGACATCCCTGCCGGAACCAAAAACTACACCGTAGAAGACGAATTCACGCTGCCGGTCGATGTCAAGGCGTTCGGCGTCTCCGCCCACGCCCACTATCTGGCGCACGATATAACGTTAATCGCGACGCTCCCGGATGGTCGCAAGAAGAACCTGCTCGCCATCCCGGACTGGGATTTCAACTGGCAGGATCAGTATATCTACCAGCAGGACGAATCCCTGCCGAAGGGCACGATCCTCCACTGCCGTATGATCTACGACAACTCCGCGCAGAACCCGCGCAACCCCACCAGCCCGCCCAAACACGTCAAATGGGGCGAACAGACGACCGATGAGATGGGCAGCATCACGCTCCGCCTTGTCACCAACAACGAAAGCGATCTCCCGGTTCTCCAAAGCGCCTATAAGGCCCACGTATTGGAGGTGGTCATGAATCGGTCCAAAGGTCCCGGCAAGCGTCCCTGATCGTCTGAAGCGGAATCTAGTAGAGGAAAGGATGGACGAGGATTTTGCCCGTCCATCCTTTTTTGTCTGAACCGGGATTTGTGGGATTTAGGGATTAACTATGATTGTTAGTCCGGCAATCTTCCTCGTCTTGAACCACGATTTTCGCGATTAGATGTCATGAACTTCGTTCAGCACCCCACATGAAAATGCCGGGTTGCTCATGTAGACGAACGACGAGTTCTAAAGGCAATTTTCATATCAGACGATTAACACGATTTTCTGTCTGCTTATCTTCTTATCTTCCGCACATCACCTCGATCCCTATTCAGCAGACACGATGGAGGGAACAAGAAGATGACCGGCGGATAGAAATCATAGTTAATCCTAAAATCTGCTAAATCCCGGTTCAGACAGCAGACTGACTAATACAGAGGATGCGGATCGATAGAGTAGGTCTGCATGAATGCCGGGAACGCGTATCAGATGCGCTCCGCGATCCCGATGATCAGATAGGCGGCGGGGATCAGCATCGCCTGCGCCAGGACCGTTCCGGCCATCCGGCTCCCGACCAGCCAGACGACCGCCTTGCGGAAGTAAGGCTCTCCCACTTTGCCCTCCACTACATCGTCCGACAGTATCGAGAGATAGGGATCGATGAAGACCGCGAGCAGGATCATCGAAAGGCCATTGATGATGCCGGCCAGACTGCTGGCAGTCAAGCGCAGAGAGGGATGAAGATACCCGGCATACAGAGAAGCGAACACGCCGACCCCCGAGACCGCCGTCGCCACGATGTTGAACAGAATAACGGGCATTGGCAGGTTGGGGCCTTGGGAAAGTTGTGTCAGGTTCTCTCGCTTCGGAAGTCGGGCCGAGTGGGCCAGATAGTTTAATCCTGCCCGCGAAAACCCGTGGGAGAGCAGGCGAAACACCGAACGATACTCTCCAAAGGCGAGCACCGCCCGCCCGAATACCCTCTGGAAGGTCGGAATCAGCAGCGCTCCTGTCACGGTCGCAAGCGTACTTGCAAAGAGCAGCCAGCGCAGGTCCGTCGTGATGCCGGTATGGGCGCTCATCAGCAGAGAGTGCTCCACCCGCTTGGAGAGCAGGGGCGCTTGAAAGGTGTTGGAGGTTCGCGAGACCAGCACCAGAATGTTGAACAAGGAGAGCGAGACGGCGATACGCCCGGTACGCGTCCCTGCGATCCGAACCGAATACGCCAGCGTCGCGATCAAGTTGATCACAAACGTCAATCCAAATATGAAGAAAAGCTGGCGATCCATACGCCTTCCATGTCCCTTTCAGAGATCCCCATTTCTGTGCAGTCGAGAAGGTATTTGCTCCCTCTCCGCTTGCGGGGAGGGCTGGGGTGGGGTTCACCCAAGACATCCTTCGCTTGCATACCAGCGAGCGGAGATGTTGTCCTGTTGTCCGTCCTCAATTCCCGTCGCTCTCTCCCCACATAAACCCTCGCGCTTCAATGCCGCTTATGAACTCTGCGGTGGAGAGCGTCAGCTCCGAGTTACTGGAAGCCTTCCCGGAAGTTTTGAACACGGATTGCCACAGCCCGGAAATTCCACGACCTTTTTGGGCGGGGCCGACCAACATCTCTTCCAATAGATGGCGGGCCGCTTCCAGATCCTCTGCCCCGGCAGGATCCGGCACATGAAACACCAGCCGATCGACACCGCTGCACTGGGCCGCCAACAGTTGCAACAACGCCATCACGACACGATTGCCTCCATAGGCTCCACAACCCCAAAACCCGGTGTGAATGACCACTTCCGCGGAGGGCTTATCTGTGGTGCGTGACTCGGAGCAGGCTGCCGAAAAGCCGGTGAACGCCGTCGTTAAAATGAAACGAATCTGTTCTTCGGTGTAGGCGCCCCGGCCATAGGAGGGGGCTTCCATCGCAATCAGATTGGTGAGGGTGGGAGGATCGATCCGAGTAGTGCTCTGAAGGATGGTCTCCGGGCTTGCCAGCGCAAACTGGCGTCCATAGAGGCCGCGCGGTCTGCCCGCCTCTTCATTCCTACCCGTGGCAACTGCGCCGCGCCGCTCCGCTCCCATAATCAGGATAGGAGTTGGGACGCCGTTCTCGACGGTGAGCGGTCGGATGCCTGCACCCGGCAGCGCTTCCAGCAGAGAAGCGAGCGCCGGATGCTCCGCGACCTGGATCTCGTCCTGCGCGAAAACGCCCAGGCCGTACGCGCAGAAGAGGTTGGAATGCGCAAAATTGAGATACCATTCCACTCTTGGAGGATCTAGCGGAGTAGGCTCATAACCGAAAAAGCCCTCTCTGGCTTCCAGCGCCGTGTGAAAGTCGGCAGGACGAAATTGGTTCGGTAGATCGAACGCCTGCCAACGTGTAATCTCCAGGTGACCACCATGAAGACACCCCTTCGGGCAGACATAGTCGAAAAGGATCTGTTTGTTGACATGGTGAAACTGTGGCGGATGAGCAGCGACCAGTTCCTGAGTGTTAAATGTCTGTCGTGAGATCAGGTTGTCTTCAAGAGAGGGCATTGGATCTCCGTTACGTTCTACGGCGGATACATTCATTGGTTTTGTGGGGCAGCATTCTAGGAGCGCTTCCTCTCATCCTACGGTTCACAGCCAGCGCGGTTTCAATAGTAAGTTTTGCAGTTTGCGAACCTATCGACTTTCAGGTCGGTCAGTTATATTGTAAGACACGGACTCGATTTAGGACAGTCTTCCCGAATTGTAGGGAACAAGGCGGAAGTATGGCTGCAATCTATCAGGGCGCGTGTGACACTTGTGACTATAAGACGGGCCGTTTCGCGGACTGCTATCTAGCGGTTCGATTGGATAACGGAAATTTTAAAGTTTTACATCACCCAGGAGAGAAATATGCGTTAGCGGAGGCAGGATTTACCAGGGAAGAAGCAATAAGTCAGGGACGTCTGGCATCTGTGCAGATCGTAGCGTGTAAGCACTGCGGTCATGTCGCAAAACGTTATAGAGTAGCCAATTCTCAAAACTGCCTGGTCAGTTGCTTGATCGCGGTTCTTCCCTATGTTCTATTGTTGACAATGCAAACCGTGCCTTTCCTGGTCCGATTGCTCTGCGCGTATTTTTTGTCTCTACTGATCATGTATCTATACGAGAGTTGGTTGCGACTATGGGATTGGGACACACAACAGAAACTACCTCAGTTAAGAAACTGTGCGCACTGCGCTGGAAAAGAGTTTGCGGAACTACGAAAATGCCGCGAATTGCTCTGTCCTCAATGTAACCAAAAAACTCTGCGCTATAAGATGGTAGCAATATCCTGAAATTATTGCTGGCCAATGAAGTCTCCTACTCAGAGTGCCTGGCGAAGCCTGAGCGGGTAAACTCCCCTCATCCCCCGCAACCAGAGATCTCGAAAGAATGGAGAGGTGGCCCCAAGCGCTTCAGTCTTTCGGTCAGCCCTCGTATTCAGGTACACTATTCCAGTTGTCTTCCGCTATCATGCCTCCGTCCTCGGAGCAAAATCGACCTTCTTTTATTTTTTCAGGAAGCGACACAAAGGAACTGTCAATGCGATTGAAACATCTGGTCACGACGACGCTGGGACTGCTCTGTCTGGGATCACGGGTGCTGGCATGGGACGCGGCCGGGCACAGGCAGGTGGCCGACATCGCCTGGGCGAAACTGACCCCCCACGCCAAAAGCGAAATCACGGCCATTCTGATGGCGGGCGATCCGCAATTTCGCCCCGTCAGCGATAAGGAAGAGGATGTGCGGGAGGCTTTCCGCAAGTCCGCCACCTTCCCGGATGTCATCAAGGGCGACCGGACGACTCAGTACGAAGACATCATCCCCAAAATGAATCTCCTGTTCTTCACCACCGAAAAGCCGGATCCCGCCAACAGTGAAGATGTGCTCTGCAAGACCTGGCACTACTTCGATGTGCCTATCCGCGATAAGGGTAACCATCCCGCCCCGGAGTCCAACGCCCTCAATGCCCTGAAGATGGCGCGCACGGAGATCGCCAAACTGGAACGCGCCCCCGTGAAAGACCGCAAGATGCAGGCCTGGTGGCTCTACTGGACCGAACATATCGTCGGCGATCTGCATCAACCGCTGCACTGCGTGAGCAGCTACGAGTATGAGACGGAGAAGGGCGATGCAGGGGGCAATAGAATCCAGGTCATCACCGATCCGGCCCAGCCCGACCGCAAAAACCGTCTGCATGGGTACTGGGACGGCGGCATCGCCCGTGCTATCGGGGAAGATCGTCAGAACAACCTCTCCCCCACCGTCGAAGAGGTGTCGGCACGCTGGTCCGCCGATCCGATGCTCAAGCCCACCGGCAAAAGCGCCTCCAACCTGGATGTCAAATCCTGGATCATGGCGGGCGCGAAACAGGCCGATACCCTCGTCTACAAAGACCTGAAACCGGATGGCCCGCTGCCCGCCGGTTATGCGGAGATGCAGGTGCGACTCTGTAAGCAGCAAGCGGTCTTGGCCGGCGCCCGCCTCGCCAATATGCTCAACTCCCTGTTGGGCAAGTAAGCGCTCCGGACAGACCGACACCTACTCGCGCCGCTCCTCACGCAGCGGCTTCACATCTCTGGGGACCTCTTCGGCGCGTACCGACTTCCATTCGGTATCGAAACTGCCTTCATAGCCGAAGAGAGGTCCCCAGTGCGCATTGTTCACCGCAACGCGGATCCGGTACTTCTCCGTCGGATCGTCGTACCACTCGCACACCTCCGCGATCCCCGAAAAGAACATCGGAAAGCGAAACCCCAGGAAGCCCTCGTAGACGCGCTGCTCCCCGGAGCGCAGCCGCAGACCTTTCGTCGCCTCATCCACGGAGACATGAATATCGACGGCCAGATGCTGGTGCGTTCCCAGATAGTCCACGATGCAGTTCCGCTGCGGGCTGTAGATCATGGTGGCGTCGAAACGCCGCTCTTTGCGGGTCTGAAACGTGCGAATCCAGGTGACCGTCTCACGCCCGAAGCGATCCACATAGGCGTAGTTCTGAATGGTGAAGGGCACCGCCTCGCCCTGCTCCGGAAACATGATCCGCCGCCAGGTGCCCATCGAGAGAAACGGTAGGGTATAGGGCTTGCCGTGCCAGATCCGATCCATAGTGCCGGTACCGATAGCAGCGATCTCATCTCTACTGCTAAAGCCGAACCGCTGCTGAATCCTGGGATGCAGGCGACAGAAATCCGCACCCAGAACCTGTTGATAGAGAGAGGTCATGGCTGCTTCTCCGGGCGTTGGCGGCGACAGCCACGGGCGCTGGGCAGATCGTGCGCCGTGAGGAGGCCGAGGACAGCGAGCGCGCTCATGGCGACACTCAGCGAAACCGGGTTGAACGGCGCGACAAAGATGCGCGGCTGGCTCACCAGAGCACCCGCTCCCAGGACTCCCAGTCCCAGGATATTGAGCACGAGGAGAAGCCGGGAACGCCAGAGCCAGAGGAGAAGGCCGCCGAAGAGAATCTCCCCCAGACCGACCAGACTCAGGATCGTCGGCTCCATGCCGGGGAAGAGATGCGTGTGCTGAAGCAGGGTGAGTTCGCCGGTGTCGCGGAACAGCAGTTTCGGAACGAGTCCCTGATAGATCCAGAGGAACGCCAGCGTCAGCCGCACCGTGGCATACACGAGGCTTCGCTCCAACGCCGCGGTCGGGTCGATGCCCTTCTCCAGCCAGAGGCGCAGCCGATCAAAGCTCCAGGCCGTCGCCCATCCCATGAGCGGCCGGAACACCAGACGGTCGAACCACTGGCCCAATACACCGAAGCGCGTCTGATAGTGGTACTGGGTCAGGAAGCGGATGCCTTCCGGGGTCGGCACATACTGCCAGTAGCCGGAACCCTCCTGGATCAGAGAACGGGGATCTTCCGACCAGAATTTGAGCGCCGAGGTACGGACATCGTCCTTCTCCCGGCTGCCGACGGTCTCGCCCGTGCCACGGATCTCCATCCCGAACCCGATGCGGGTCGCATAGAGAAACTGCTGCGGCTGCGTGATGTCCGGGTGCGGCAGATAGGTGATGGTGCTGAAGCGCAGATCCCAGAGCGCGTGCTCCTCCGGCGTCTGCGTCGCCTTCCAGAGCTTCTCCATCTCCGCCTGCATCAGAATTTCGACATAGATACTCATGCGCACACTCCCTGTGCCGCCTGTCCGGGCGCTCCTCTCTATCATACCCTCTCATACGATGGTTCAAGTAGGCGCTTGCAGGAAAAGGGAGTGGAGGTGCCGTATCAACAGGCGTTCCGGCCCTGATGCCGTGCACCTGGAGGAGACGAAATCTGATGAGACTACGCTTTATCCTGCCCCTGCTGGCGCTCCTGCCGGTACTCTGCGCCTCACGCGGCTCCCGCAGCGACGATACGCCGATGCCCTTGACCGTTCCTGCCTTCACCGCCTACAGCGAACCCGACCCGGAAGCCCTGAATATCGGCCCGAAAGGTCTGACCGACTGGACGCTGGGCAATGAAAAACTGGTCTGGTACGGCAAGTTTACCAATCGAGGCCAGCTTATGGTTCGGGCCACCGTGCATATCGGCCCCCTCGCTGTCTCAAAATTTCAGCTCACCGTGGGCGAGCAGACACGCGTTGCGCAGGGAACGAGTACCGACCCGCGCGAAGTCATCACCCTCGATTTCGGCCGGGTCACTATCGACGAGCCGGGCTATCAGAGGATCGAACTGCGTGCCCTCGAAAAGACCGGCCCGACCTTCGCGGATGTGAGCGACCTCGTCTTGACGGGACCTGCCGCCGAGGGCGCGCAGTTCAACAGGCCCCCCGCGCAGCGAGGCGCGCCCTCCGTCCACCTTCGCTACCCGACCCCGCCGGACGCACAGGTGGTCTGGTTCTACAACGAAGTCACCGCCAAAACCGATCCCCTCTGGACCTACTATATGGCGTGCGGCTGGCATCGCGGCTACTTCGGGATGCAGGTCAACAGCCCGACCGAACGCCGTGTCATCTTCTCTGTCTGGGACAGCGGCACGGAAGCCAAAGACCGCAGCAAAGTCGGTGACGACGATCGCGTGAAGCTCCTGGCCAAAGGGGAGAACGTCTTCGCCGACAGCTTCGGCAACGAAGGCACCGGCGGGCACAGCCATCTGATCTACAACTGGAAGACCGGCCAGACCTACAAATTCCTGGTCGCCGCCCAGCCCGAAGGCGACGCCACGATCTACTCCGGCTACTTCTACTTTCCCGAAAAACACCGATGGGGCCTCATCGCCCGATTCCGCGCCCCAAAAGACGGAGCCTACCTGCACGGTCTCTACTCCTTCGACGAAGACTTCAACTCCGCCAACGGGCAGCAAAAACGCCTCGCCGAGTTCGGCAAACAGTGGATCAAAACGACCGATGGCAAATGGACCGAACTCACCAGCGCCGTCTTCACCCACACCGGCAAAGACATCCGTACCGACTACGACGCCGGAGCCATCGGCAAAAACTTCTACCTGTCCGGCGGCGGATACGCGGACGGCAAAGTCAAAGCCCGCGACACCGTCCAACGCCCCACCAGCGGCAAACCTCCCACCGGCATCAACCTTCCATCGTCTCCCTGAACAGGAATCACGCAAAATGAATGACGCATGCGGAGTTTTACGAAGCCTACCAAAAGAGAGAATCGCTGGATCTATCTCGTAATCCGGTCGTCGGCTGGTTTGAAACAGAATAGACGACAATGTCTATACATCGGAGGTAAATCGCGATGATAACGTTGTTGGAGTCGATGCTCGCTCCGCTAAATCGGGAAGCGTTGCAGACCTTGCTGCTTAATCTTGCCCGCAGCAGACCCGAATGGGGCGCAGAGATAGAGAAGGAGATTGCAAAACTTCCGCCATCACCGACACCCCCCTTCGTCCTGGCGGGAGTCGGAGCACTCGCCGTCGCTCCTGTTCCGCTCGCACCAACCGTGATACGCAAGCAGGTACGTAATGCTCTGAAAGCCGCTTTGAGCAGCGAAAATATCAATTCCTGGGACGATGACGACTCAGATCGGATCATGGAACTGGAAAGTGGTATCACTCCACTCATCGAGATTGCGGATGCGTCTATTGAGGCAGGCGATGGGCGTGCCGCGTTTCCGACCCTCGAAGCAATTACAGACGAACTCATAGGCGAATGGGAACGTGTAGAGGATGTCATCAGTGAGGCCAGCGAACTTTTCGAAGATTTAGGGCGCGCATGGGCAGAGGCTCTGCTGACAGTGGAATTGACCCCGGAGGAGCGACAGGACTGGATCGATCGCCTGGAAACGTGGCAGGAGGCAGGCGACACTTGCGGAGCCGACCGGGGATTAGCGGTAGCTGTCGAGGCGGCGAAGCAGGGGTGGGACTATCCCCCACTCGTACGCGTGCTCCAAGGCGAGATCACCGACAAGGGAGCCTGGGAAGACGAACCGGAGGACTGTGCGGACGAACTGGCAGTCGCCCGCCTGAACGTGCTGGAACGACAGGGCCGATGGCAGGAGGCGGCCTATCTCGCGGAAGCCGAGGGCCAGTATGAGCGGCATATGGCTCTACTCGTTCGTCTGGGACGGGCAGAGGAGGCGGTGGAAATTGCCCTCACTCTTCTCTCCACGGCGGCGTCTGCGCTGACACTGGCGAAAGTACTGATCGAAAACAACGAAATCAACCGGGCGCTTCGCATTGGCGAACATGGGTTGAGTCTGCAAGGTCCGATCTCTCCGCTGGCGATCTGGTTGCGCGATACCGCCCTGGCAGTCGAAGAAAAAGCCCTGGCGATCCGAGCGGCGATGGCTGCGCTTCGGGAAGCCCCGAACCTGATCGACTACACGCGACTACAAGAGATTGCCGACGAACAGTGGCCTCCTCTCCGAGAGGAGATCCTGACACGCCTTCGGGCAACACGTTCTTTTGATGCTGCCAATCACGTGGACATCTTCCTCCATGAAGGCATGCGGGAAGAGGCGCTCCATGCCGTTCATGACAGTTGGAACTACGATCTTGTCGCGCGCGTGGTCGAAACCCTGACTCCCGAACTCCCGCTGCAGGTGATACCGATCTGCGCGCATCAGGCAGCGAGGATTATGGACGCAGGCAAGGCGGATCGTTATCACTATGCCGCACAATGGGTCGAGCGCGCACGCAACGCCTACCGTGCGGCCGGCCAGGAGGAACAGTGGCAAGCCTACAAGGCCGGTCTTTTGGCGACCCACCAGCGTAAATACAAACTTGTCCCCATGCTGCGCCCTCTTTAAGTCTGAACCACGGTTTTCACGATTTTAGGAGTGGCTGCAAATGCAGAACCTCGAATGGCTGATTGCCATGCTTCCGATACACATAAAAGTCCGTGTCAGTCGTAAAAATGCGCGGTCGGTTGATAAGCGCATAGAGCGGACCGGCATCGCAAAGGATCACTTCGTATGTCCCTGCTGAGCGAATTTTGCGGCGATCAATCGACCGACCTCGTTTTCCTGTGAATTGTTGAGAGGCTGGCCAGGCTCAAAATCGGTCTTATCCACTTCGGCCAGAAAATCCATCAGCGTATCGTTGAGATCCGAAACGTCGCTATTCGGCATTTCGTCCGGCATAATCACTGCTTTCAACCGCCCTGTGAGCTTGCCGACGCGAAGTTGCGCAGCAATCTCTTCTGCGGTTCCTTCATAGATTTGTGCTTGCACCATCTTTTCTTTAACCTCCGATTCTTTGTGTATTATAATATGCGTCGGTTAGATACATGTCACTTACGCGTTGCCACGGAGTTGGTCTGGCATAGGGATGGGATTGCCAGCATCTGTTTTTCAACCACCCGATCCATCACTGGTTCGTGGGGCACGGATTTGATCTCATAGAGCCGACCGACCGGCGTTTTCATCAAGGGGTGATCCAGGATAGGGTTGGCAAGTCCCGTGGCCTCTCGTAAACGCAATACCGCAAGGATTTCCACCGGATACAAAATATCGACAGGGCGTTCAAACTCAACCACATCGACCTGGGTGAATTTACTCTGTTTCACGTGGGCGTCGCATGCATCCAAGAGGACTTTTTCCAGAACCGATATATCTTCCGTCTGCCACAGCGATAGGAGTATCTCGTACTCTTGCATCGGTTGTAGAGGCAGGCCTTCCAGCGGAAACGGTTTCTCACTCCACAGGGCATAGAGGCTCAGAATAAAGGGAGCAACGCGAGTTACATGAATCGCGTAGAAGGCGTAGGCGATCTGGTTGTCGTTTGCTCTATCTATACGTGTTTCCGACAGACAGGCTCGGGCCATCTCAGCGATCCTGTCCGCCTCGGCCCAGCATCCCAGTGTCAGTGCATTTGCCAGAAGAAGGGCTACCTGCCTGAAGTCGATTAACGTAGATGTCACCCCATACTCTTTGTTCACCATATAATGGGTTCCCTGACAATAGAGGTAGGCAGCATCGTAGTAGACAGATTGGTAGAGCAAGTCCAGTGCTTCCAGGCGGCCTTCCATAAGTCCTGCTATTCCCTCTGTTTTGCATGTGAACGCATGAACGGAGAGTGGAGAGGGCAAGCTACCCCGGAATGTACCGCCCGGTTCTGCGGCAACTTCCAGGGCTTTCATAACGGCAGGTTTAGCCGGCGCACGCCCCGCAATATTTCGCTTCAACGCAAGAAAATAGCGTCTGAGGCTCGGGGCGATTTTGTCACGTTCTATAGTAGGCATCTCCGTCCCTCCCTATATGTCTGAATTGGGATTTGTCGGATCAAAGGATAGACTAGAATTGCTTGTGCGATCATCGTTTTCTTCCGCGCTCATAGTTCTCACTATTCAGGGAGGGTAATGAACGGAAAGAGGTTGGATCTTACAGCCCCAAAATCATAGTTAATCCTCTAATCCGTTTAATCCCGGTTCAGACGCACCCTTGCGATTGCCTGATGCCAACGAGCGTGGCGAGCTTCACGCTCATCGACACTGAGGCGGGGCGTAAAGGCTGCCTCAGCGCGCCATTGGGCGGCGATCTGCCCCGTATGCTGCCAGAAGCCGACCGCAAGGCCCGCGAGGTAGGCGGCGCCCAGCGCAGTGGTTTCGGTGACGGCGGGGCGGATGACGGTTGCGCCCAACAGGTCGGCCTGCATCTGAAGCAGGGCGTTGTTGGCGGTCATGCCGCCATCGACACGCAGTTCCGGGATGGCGAGGCCGCTGTCGGCGCGCATGGCGTCCAGGACATCGCGGGTCTGGTGGCAGACCGCTTCCAGGGTGGCGCGCGCGATATGGGCGCGCCCGGTGCCGCGTGTCAGTCCGAAGAGCGCGCCGCGGGCGTCGGCATCCCAATAGGGCGCGCCCAACCCCACAAAGGCAGGCACGAACACCACACCGCCGCTGTCCGGCACTGAAGCCGCAAGCGCCTCGATCTCCGAGGCGTGCCGAATGATCTGCAACTCGTCCCTCAGCCACTGCACCGCCGCTCCCGCCACAAAGACACTCCCCTCCAACGCGTAATTCATGGCCGGGTACGGCAATGTTCCCTGCGAATCCAACTCCCATCCAATCGTCGTCAACAGTCCATGTCGCGATGACTGGGCCATCGGGCCGGTGTTCATGAGCAGAAAGCAGCCCGTACCATAGGTGTTTTTTACCATGCCGGGCGTGTGACAGGCCTGTCCGAAGGTTGCCGCCTGCTGATCGCCCGCCACCCCCGCAATCGGGAGTGACACCCCGAACAGCGAAGCCTCTGTCTCTCCATAGAGATGGCTGCTCGGCCTCACCTCCGGCAGCAGCGCCCGCGGAATCTGCAAGATCTCCAGCAGCGCATCGTCCCACTGCCGGGTATGGATATTGAAGAGCAGGGTTCGCGATGCATTAGAGACATCGGTAGCATGCACGCGTCCGCCCGTCAAGCGCCAGAGCAGAAACGAATCCACCGTTCCAAACGCGATCTCTCCGCGCTCCGCCCGCTCCCGGAGATCCGGAATGTTATCGAGCAGCCAGCGGATCTTCGTTCCGGAGAAGTAGGGATCGAGCGGTAGACCGGTCTTCTCTCGAAAAAGCGGTTCATAGCCATCCACCCGCAACTGCTCGCAAAGGGAAGCCGTCCGCCGATCCTGCCAGACAATCGCATTGGCGACCGGTCGTCCCGTCTCTCGCTCCCACAAAACCGTCGTCTCCCGCTGGTTGGCGATCCCGATTCCTGCAATCTCCGAAGGCGCCACATTCTGCGCCCGCAGCAGCTTCGCGACCACGCCCGCCTGACTTGTCCAGATATCCTCCGGCGCATGCTCCACCCATCCCGGCTGAGGATAGTGCTGCGGAAACTCCTGCTGCTCCACCCCGCACACCTGCCCCGTATCATCGAACAGAATCGCCCGCGAACTCGTCGTCCCCTGATCCAATGCCAGCATAAAACGCTTCATCGCATCTTCACCTTTCGCATCCTCTCTCGAATAGGCCCTCGTCGATTTGACGAAGTATAACACAATGCCTTGTCGTCGTCAAAACACAAAAAATAGTTTTCGTGAGAAGTGCAACTCTTTTGCTCGGGCCTCTGTCATCTTCATTGGAACGCCCGAGGAGGGCGAAATAACTGTAAGACCGCGAAAGGTCAACCGCATTGAAACTCAGAACCCGACGACAACAGAACTCCTGGCAGAACGAGCGCGCGTCCGTAAATAGGACGAGTGGCGAAAGCATACGCCTGGACGCGAATCTGGGAGAGAACCGTCGGAATCAGGGGAGCAATAACGTGTGGCAGAGTAACAGTAATCGGATGGGACGTGGGAGAGAGTGTGTGCCGGACTGAACAGGTCTGACAGCAAGGCACACGCCACCTTCCCACCCTCCGAAGCCCGGACGGTGGGTTTTGTTTTGTAAGACGCGTGCCGGGCTAGCTCAATCGGTTAGAGCGCTTCCCTTATAAGGGAGTGGTTCGGAGTTCAAGTCTCCGGTCCGGCAGAGATGCGTAAAAAGGAAAGTTTTATTGCCTGGTAGCGTAGCGGTAGCGCGTCCGCCTGTTAAGCGGAGGGTCGCTGGTTCGAATCCAGCCCAGGCAGTGGTTTGCGATGGAGAGTTGCGTGAGTGGGAAACGGCGACGTTGCTAACGTCAGGCCCCGAATAGGGACAGAGGTTCGATCCCTCTACTCTCCGTGTGCGAAGGTTTGTGGGGGAATAGTTCAATGGGAGAACATCCGGCTCCAAACTGGAAGGTGTGGGTTCGATCCCTGCTTCCCCTGTCTGCATCCTCGATGCAGAATTGACGACGTGAAGGTAGATTGTTCGGGCCGCCAGTTGTGGGTTATCGGAACCTCGTACTTGCCTGGAGTCGCTCTGTAAGGAGTCGATTCCTGGAAAAGAGAGGTCTTCCCGAAAGGGATGTATCCACAACATAAACTTGCCTGGACAGTTTTGTATGGCGGTGTAGCTCAGTGGATAGAGCGCGTAAACCCGTTCCCAACCCTTGCCCGATTCGGGCCGATGGCGAATGGTTATCCCTACTACGGACGATGTCGCGAGGTTCAAGTCCTCGCCACTGCCATGGTTTGATTGCTTGCCTGATCCTCATGAGGACGATTGGGCCGAAAGGAGACGCAACGATGCGCTATAACAACGTTTTTAATCGGAATAAGACCCCGCAGTCTCAGCCGATCCCCAATTCGGGACAGGTTCCGAACTCGGCGGGTGGATACGCCTGGGCGGTCAACGACTGGACACGACTGTCGCGCTTCCTGGTGCTGGGCAGCGAGGGTGGGTCCTACTACGCCACCGAGCAGAAGCTGACCGTCGAGAACGCAGAGGCCGTTCGACGCTGTATTCAGGCCGATGGGGCGCGCACGATCCAGGAGATCGTCGCGATCTCCGATGCCGGACGCGCGCCCCGCAACGACCCGGCCCTCTTCGCCCTCGCGATGTGCGCCGCATACGGGAACGACCCGACTCGTCGGGCCGCCCTCGACGCGCTGCCGAAGGTGGCGCGTATCGGCACCCATCTGTTCCACTTTGCCGAGTACGTCAACGGAATGCGGGGCTGGGGACGCGGACTGCGTGAGGGCGTCGCCCGCTGGTATGAGGGGCAGCCCAGCGGCGCGGCTCTGGCCGGCCAGGTCGTGAAGTACCGTCAGCGCGACGGCTGGTCTCACCGGGACCTGCTGCGCCTGTCGCACCCGAAGACCACCGATGCGGTGCGCAACGCGATCTACAGTTGGGTCGTGGATGGCTGGGAGGACGTCGGCGTGGAGCCGCATCCGGACCCGACCCTGCGCACGCTCTGGGCTTTCGAGCGGGTGCAGAAGGCGACTAGCGAGGCGGAGGTCGCGGCACTGGTACGCGAGTACGAACTGCCGATGGAGACCGTGCCGACCGAGATGCGCGGCAAGGCCGTGTGGGAGGCGGTGCTGCCGCACGCCGGACTCACCTTCCTGATCCGCAACCTGGTCAACCTGTCGCGTGTCGGCATCCTGCGCAAGGGCGCCTGGAGCGAGGTCAAAGCGATCACCGACCGCCTGACCGATGCGCAAGCCCTGAAGAGGGCGCGTATCCACCCGATCCAACTGCTCTCCGCGCTGACCGTCTACTGCGAGGGCAACAGCGCCCGCGGCGGCGAGGGCTGGGAGGTCGTGCCGCAGGTCGTCGAGGCGCTCGATCAGGCCTTCTATCTGTCGTTCGGCCATGTCGAGACCGCCGGGAACCGCTGGGTGCTGGCGCTCGATGTCTCCGGATCGATGGGCGGCGGGCAGGTCGCGGGCGTGCCGGGGTTGACTCCGCGCACCGCGTCGGCGGCGATGGCGATGGTCACCTACAAGGTCGAGCCGCAGGTCGAGGTCGTGGCGTTCTGCGATAGGATGACGCCGCTCACGCTGACCCGCAATCAGCGTCTGGACGACGTCCTGAAGGTCACCGGCGGACTTCCCTTCGGCGCTACCGACTGCGCTCTGCCGATGCAGTGGGCGCTGAAGAACCGGGTGCTGGCCGACACCTTTGTGGTCTACACCGACAGCGAGACCTGGTTCGGGAAGGTGCACCCGGCCCAGGCGTTGCGCGACTACCGGCAGCAGACAGGGATCGCGGCGCGGCTCGTCGTGGTTGGAATGGTATCGAACGGCTTTACCATCGCCGACCCGAACGACGCCGGAATGCTCGATGTCGTCGGCTTCGACACCTCGGCCCCCGAGGTGATCCGACAGTTCGCCGCCAGGAGCCTGTAGAACAACAAGTGAAACGAGAGTGAGCGGAGGGCGAAACCGAATCTCCGCTCACCTCGTCTAACACAATAGATGGGGCCGAATGAGGAGGGTTATCCTTAAAGCATAGACTCCTCCTCAACTCACTTGCCTCGTCTGCTCCCTTAACTCTTTATTATCATTTGGTGGGGCCGAACGTCGAGAGTTATCTCTCAAATGCCTCTCGGCTGCTCACTCGTCTCACCGCCCTTGTTCCCGGAATTCAAACTCCGGGAACCTTTTTTTGCCTGATTTCGCCCTACTAGCGGCGTTGTATGGAGCAAAATGAGGCCGGACGACGCTGCAATCGACCCAGGAAACATGCGCGAGCTTCGCAAAACCGAGTTGTTCTTATCGGTGGAGGTTGAGGAAGCGCATGGTGGGATCTATCTCACTACAGAGGAAAATAACGATGAACAGACACTTTACGATAACCACCGTTCTTTTGGCAGCGGGAATTGTAGCTCTCTTCAGTACGAACGTGCAGGCGCAGAACGACAGGGGAAGGGTGAGCGCGGGGGATCGCAAATTTGCGATGGAAGCCGCTCACGGAGGCATCGCCGAGGTGAGACTGGGCGAACTTGCGGAGCAAAAAGGGTCCAGCGAATTCGTCCGACGCTTTGGTCACAGGATGGTCGAGGATCACGGCAAGGCCAACGACGACCTGCAATCGGTCGCGTCCAACATGGGCCTCACACTCCCCACCGAACCGAATGGTGAGCAGCGAGAGTTGATGGCGCGTCTGAGAAGACTTCATGGCGCGGCTTTCGACGCCGCCTATATCCGAGCCATGAAGATGGACCACCAGATGGACATCGCGGAGTTCAAAAAAGAGGCGAGGATGGGCAGAGAGGCCGGCATCCGAAGGTTTGCCTCCAGAACGCTTCCCATCATCCAAGGTCACTATCGCATGTTGATGAATAGAAGGATGATGTAGCCCGTCCTTACCGGCCAGAACACCGATTTCAAAGGCTGCGCCACAAGGACGCTGCCGATCGTTGAAGGCCGTAATAAGATGTTGATGAAGATGTAGGGCCTATCCCCCGACCCCTTCCTCCGTGGGAAAAGGGTCGGGGGTTATATCACGCCAGAGGAATCTGCGCGGTGAGCAGGGCGTCTCGGACGGCGGCGCGAACACGCATCTGCTCGGCGGGCAGGCTGCGGGGATCGGAGGTGACGCCGATCCGCAGGGTGACGACGGTCGCGGTGAAGGCGGAGATGCCCAGAATATGCGGCGCAGCCTTGAGATGGTGAGTATCGACCTGCGCAAAGAGATCCTTCCCGGTCGTGTCGATGATCTCATAGACCCTGCCCATATCCGCAGCCGGGGCGACAGTCACCTCGATAAAATCCTCGACCGGATTGCGCGAAAGATTGGTCACGGTGCCGATATCGCCGTTGGAGAGAATGTAGACCTTCCCCGTCGCATCCTGAACCTTGGTGACCCGCATGCCCATCTCGATCACCTGGCCGGTCACCGTTCCGATGGTGACCGTATCTCCCACCACATAGACGTTATCGACGATGATGAAAAATCCGGAGATGACATCCTTCACCAGCTTCTGCGCCCCGAAGCCGATCGCCAATCCGATCACGCCCGCCGTGGTGATAAAGGGCATGATGTCGAAGCCGATCGCTTTGAAGAGCAGAATGCCGAACACGAAGAACAGCACATATCCGATCAGACTCTTCGAGAGACCGCGCAGCGTCTGAAGTCGTCCGGTACGTTCGTCCGAAAGGCCCATGCGGTGTTCGCGTGCGAGCATCCCTCCCAGAATGCCATCCGAAAGGCGAAACAACACCGCCCGCAGCAGCATATAGACCACAACGATCGCGACGATCTGGAGCGCGGCGGTAAGCGCGTTATCCGCGAGTCTATTCCATTGGAGTGCCCAGAAAGCAGACGAAAAAATTCCGGGAGTCGTCGGGGGCTTCATAAACGTGTTAATCTCTTCCTATTTCTACGCGACTTCCGGATAGTCTGTGCGCCAGGAGTGCTGTGGCTGCCAGCCCAGCACACGCTTGGCCGCCGAACAGTCGATCAACGCGCGATAGGGCGCATCGGCAAAATAGGAGTCCGGGTCCTGATGCCAGGGCAGTTCCGGATAGTAAGTCTCCTTCAATACGCGACTGGGCGTCATCGAGTTCGTATCGTCGGCGCTCAGGAGAAAGGCGTCGTGCGTCACATTCTCCACGGTCAGGCAGCGCAGTCCGGCATCCACCACATCCCGCACATCCACATACGCCCAGAACTCGTTGCGCCCGCCCTGATCGGAAGGCGCTCGCTCAGGTGTGTGCCAGGGAGCGTAGTGATGCGGAGAGCTGACGAAGGTCGGCCGCAGCGCCAGCGTCACCAGCCCGTATTTGCGGGTGAAGGCGAGGCAAGCCTCCTCCCCGAGATGCTTGGAGAGCTGATAGGGCGACATCGGATGCCGGGGATAGGCGTCGTCGAGAGGTGTATAGACCGGCTCCCGGTGCCCCCCCACCGCGCCCAGCGCGTTGATGCTGGAGTAGAACACCACGCGCGGCACCCCCGCCTCCACGCAAGCCAGGAGGATGTTCCAGGTGCCCTGCACATTGATGCTCAGAACCTCATCGCTGCGCCCATGCTGATCGCTCGGAAGCGCGCCCAAATGGATCACCGCGTCCATCCCCTGCACCATCTGCCGCATCGTCAACATATCGCGCAGATCCCCGACATGGTGCTCCCCCGTATCCGGCCCCTTCTGCGGAAAACGATCGAAAGTCCGCACCGTGTGGCCCGCCGCCCGCACCACCTCCACCTGCTTTCGCCCAATCATCCCCACACTGCCCGTAATCAGTACTCGCAACTGCTTTCTCCTGTCTGAACTCGGATTTTCAGGATGAAGGGATTGACTATGATTTTCAATCCGTCCATAATCCTGATCCATCTCCTTCTGCTTGTCTAAACCATCATTCAGCGTGCGAAGACGATGTTCAGATCGACAATCATAGTTAATCCCCTAATCTGCTTAATCCCGGTTCAGACGAGGCCCTATCTCGCCCGCTTCCAGCATTGCGATCAAGGCGGAGTCTTCCGGCTCCAGAGGCAGATCGACGCGCCCGCGCTTGCGGCTCGACTCGTAGGTCGCATAGATGACTTCCGTATGCTGAATCGCGTGGTCTACGGAGAGCAGGGGTTTGTAGCCGGGCTGGTCGAGCGCATGGATCAGATCGGCGCAGGCGCGGTTGATGGCGATGTTGCCGTGAATGCCTTCCTGCGTCTCGATGACGCGCCAGTCCGTGTCGCCCTTCGCGCGAAGGCGGAGCGAGGGATTGTCCCAACCGATCTCCAGCACACCCTCCGTACCGATCAGCCGGATCGCGGTACCGAGGTCGGCCTCAAAGCCGGTGATCAGCAGGCCGCGCACGCCGTTGCGACATTTGAAGTGGCAGATCGCCTGATTCTCCATCGTCGCGCCAAACACGATATTGTCCGTACGACTGTCGATCTGCCCGATCACCCACTCGGCAGGTGTCTCGTTATTAAAGAAGAAAAGCATATCGAGCCAGTGCGTACCCCAGTCGAACATGTCGCCGCACTGCGCCTCCATCCGCTTGAGCTCTCCGATGGTTCCAGCCGTGAGTTCTGCTCTCGCGCGCTGGAACGGCTCCAGGAAGCGGCGCTGATGGTTGAAGGTCAGGATCGTGCCGTTGGCTTCCGCAGCCGCCTTCATCCGTTTCGCATCGCCCCAGGTGGTCGCCATCGGCTTTTCGCAGTGAATCGCCTTCACACCCGCTTCGGCCGTGGCGACGGTCAGTTCCGCGTGCAGATGCGGCCAGGTGCAGATACTGACGATCTCCGGCTTCTGCTCAGCGAGCATCGTGCGGAAATCCGTGTAGACTGTCGTGTCGATATGCTCATCGACCAGAAATTGGCGCGCGGCCTCCTCACGGATATCGGCGATCCCGACGAGATCGACGCGCCCGGTGTCGCGAAATCCTTCCCAGTGAGGATGCGCCATTCCAAAGCCGGTTGCGCCTTCCCATTTCCACGGGCGGCCCGTCCCGATAATGGCATAGCGATAACGTTCAGAACTCATAAAACTTCCTTTGCAGACAGAGGCGCCATGGTGTGCAGTCTCGACAGGATAGGGATATGCGCTGACGGGTCGGCATTGAGAAGGAGCCGTCCTCTCTCGCTGCGTTGGAGACACAGGGAGAGCCAAGAGGCAAAAGCGCAGCCTCTATTTCGGAGAGTGCAGGGCAGATTCCTGCCGGGCACGCGAGGCGGGTGAGAGGTTGAGGGCAGGAGAGGAACCGGGCGGGCGCGCGTCGAACCTGATGCTGTAGAGTTCACATCCCCGCGCGCACGGTTTGCGCGCCCCCGGAGCATCCTCTTGATTACAAAAGACCTGCTTGCCGCCCCGACCGATGTCGGCACAATGGGTGTCTGCCAACTGAAACGGTTTTGGTCCCGGACAATCGCCGCCCAGCAGGGACAGCGTGTGGAAGGCGGCATGGAGTCCCTGGACCACCTCGTCCTGCATGCGCTGGGTGTGGGCCTGGAGCCGACGCTGCAATACTTCCGTGAACAGCCGACGTTTGAAGCGTTTGAACGCTGGATCATCGCGACGACGGGGGGCGTGGATCCGGGGCGGATCGCGCGCATCAATGGCGCCGTCACCGGAACCCCATATCCGGAAGAGATCACGCGCTGGCTGGAGAGTGTGGACGCAAGCGAAGCCGTACTATCGGATGCGGACCTGGCGTTCTGGGAGGAGAACGGCTATGTGGTGCTGCACGACGCCATCTCCCCGCAGGCATGCCGCGCGGCGGAGCAGGCGCTCTGGCAGCATCTCGGCATGCAGCCGGACGATCCGGAATCCTGGTACACACGCCGCAACAATGGAATCATGGTCCAACTCTTTCAGCATCCGGAGTTTGAGGCCAACCGTCGCTCACCGCGTATTCACAAGGCGTTCGCACAGCTCTGGGGAACCTCCGACCTCTGGGTCACCACCGATCGGGGCGGCTTTAACGTGCCCGAGCGCCCCGGCTGGGAGTTTCCAGGGCCGCATCTGCACTGGGACGTGAGTCTGGCGCAGCCGATCCCTTTCGGAACCATGGGCATCCTCTACCTCACCGACACGCCTCCGGAACAGGGAGCCTTCACCTGCGTCCCCGGCTTCCAGCACCGCATAGGAGAGTGGCTGGCGACTCTGCCCCCAGACGCCCATCCGCGTCAGCAGGACCTGCACGCTCTAGGCTCCCGCCCCATCGGAGGAGAGGCGGGCGACCTGGTCATCTGGCATCAGGCGCTGCCACACGGCAGCCGGCCGAATCGTGGACAACGCCCCCGCATGGTGCAGTATATCTCTATGTTCCCCACCCACGTCGAAGAACAACAGGAGTGGATCTAAGCGCTTCTTAGAGCATGTTCAGCAAACCCGAACACCCTGGAAATAATCCTGTTCATCCTGTAAATCTTGTTAATCCTGTCTAAAATGCATCTCTCCGAACTGGCTAACACGTCTCCGGAGAATCACAGATCAAGGCCGTGATTCTATCCTGGTAGCGTGTCAGGATCAGGACGCAGGAGGGGAGAGAGCGATCTTTGTCGAGGAGGGCCTTGCGGACCTGCTCCGGCTCCAGAGGAACATCGCGCTTTTTGACGACTTCGACCCGTCGGCCCAGTTGGCGCAGGCGCGCGCGTACCGTCTTCTCCTGGTAAGGCAGCCAGTCGAGAATGCGGTAGGCGGTCGCAAAGGGAGTCGGAACGCACGCCTCGGCAGTGAGGTAGGCGATCCCCGGGGTGATCTGCGCCGCGTTCGTCAGGGCCGCGACCTGCGGCACGAGATGCGCGCGAATCACCGCCGGGTCCGGCTCCAGCAGCCATGTATGGGGCGCAGAGAGGAGAGGAGCGTCGCAGGCAAAAGGGGTGAGAGTGACGGCGGGAGCGTTCGCACGCAGAACCGTCGCGAGATAGAGGCGGTCGCCAGCCGGAAATCCTGTGGAACGAGGCGCGGCAGGCAGGCCCTCCGCGAGGAGGCCGAACCAGAGCGCCGCCTCCTTACATTCGCCGCGATCGGAAAGAAACTCCACGCGGGCATCGAAACGCTGCAAAGTCTCGTCGTCCAGTCCAGGAGAGACCTTGACGCATAGCGCGGGAAAGTGGGCCTGAAGCGTCGTCAG
>Ga0070658_10000407_pt1 | contig 37344 bp, 35 predicted proteins | sample KBSC13metaG_FD_64664 | JGI IMG/M metagenome (GOLD analysis project Ga0070658, IMG submission 64664) | Corn rhizosphere microbial communities from Kellogg Biological Station, Michigan, USA - KBS C1-3 metaG | ecosystem: Host-associated > Plants > Roots > Rhizosphere > Soil ... | reverse complement strand
CGTATTTTGGCGGCGCAGACTACTGCCAGACTGGCCGATTTTCTCGAGCGCGCTGGCCAGACCTTCTGGATACCGGGTAACGAGTGCACCTGACGCATCGGCCAGGTACTCACGTTGTCGCGAAATAGCTAACTGGATCATAGTCGCAACCAGCGGCGCCAGGATCGCGCCAACAATACCGACGATAAAGAATACCTGACTGCCCTCTTCGCGGTCGTCATTCCGGAACCAGGTCATGCGCAACATGATATCAGCGATCAGCGAGATAACTGCCGTCAGCGCAAAAGCCACCATACTGACGCGGATGTCATAATTTTTGACGTGGCTCAGCTCGTGGGCAAACACGCCCTGCAGCTCGGTGTCAGTCATCATGTCGAGGATGCCGGAGGTGGCGCAGACCGCCGAATGCTTGGGGTCACGGCCGGTGGCAAAGGCATTTGGTGCCGGGTCGTCCATGACAAACACCCGCGGCATGGGGAGTCCATCGGTAATAGCCAGATTCTCAACGATACGCCACAGGCGTGGATTATCGGACTTCTGGATCTCCTTGGCACCGTTCACTGCCAACGCAAGCCTGGAGCCACTATAGTATGTGATCATCGCATAGATGCTTGCACCGATCAGGCCGCCATAAAACATGCCGGTGCTACCGCCAACGTATTTGTCGAACAGCCAGACGAGCCCGGTGACAAAAACCACGAAAACCGCCATGATAAAGATGGTTTTTCGTTTATTGGCAGCAATATCAGCATACATAAGCGATCGTTCAGTCTGGGTTTAGAATTTGACTTCGACAGGGTTCTGCAGGGCAGCCGCGGTCGCGTCATCAACCTCGAAGAACTGTTTGTCAGCCTTGAAGCCGAGCATGCCGGCGAAGATGTTGGTTGGGAAGGTCTTGCGCTTGGTGTTAAAGTCGCGGACGACACCGTTGTAAAAGCGGCGTGAAGCCTGGATCTTGTCTTCGGTGTCAGTTAATTCTGCCGACAGCTGCTGAAAATTGTCTGAAGCTTTCAGCTCGGGATAAGCTTCGGCGACGGCAAACAGGCTCTTCATGGTCGATTGGAAGTCGCCTTCGGCTTTGGCGGCCTGCTCAGGCGTGGTGGCGCTCAACGTGGCGGCGCGAGCAGCGGTGACGTTCTCAAACACCTGAGATTCGTGCGCAGCGTAGCCTTTGACGCTGCTCACGAGGTTCGGGATCAGGTCGGCACGGCGCTTGAGCTGGACGGTGATATCACTCCAGGCTTCAGAAGCCTGTTGGTTGAGTCGGACTAGGCTGTTGTACATCGCGGCGCCCACGACGACCAGCAAGATGACAACGATCAGGATAATTACGGCAATCGACATCAGATTTACTCCTTATAGTAGTACTTCCAGTATACAACAATAAGCGCTGGCCGGTATGATACTTAATGTGTATACGACGCCCAAAAAACGCCGCCCGTCCTACCTCAAGATCCTGGGGTGGTTAATTATCGTGGCCGTCATCCTCAGCGGCTATAGCTATTACGCCCTTGAGCGTCCTCTGCCCGACCTCCAGCCGGCCGTCAGCTCCCTGAAACTACAAACCGGCACTGGCCTCAGCCAGCTCACCTGGCCGACGACCGGCCAGGCTGCGGTCGCCGTTGACGGCACCCCGATACTCGAAGTCCACGGCACCCAAACCCCGACCCCGACTGCCAGTGTCGCTAAGGTTGTCACCGCCCTGACCGTACTGCGGCAAAAGCCTTTGAAGCCCGGTGAACAAGGTCCGACAATCACCCTGACCGATACTGATGTCGCGATTTATAACACGTACGTGGCACAGGAGGGCTCAATTGTTCCCGTCAGCGCCGGTGAAGAGATCACTGAGCGCCAGATGCTGGAAGCCATCATGCTGCCCTCAGCCAACAACATGGCCGATAGTCTTGCCATCTGGGCTTACGGATCCCTCAGCGCCTACCGAGCAGCCGCGCAATCATATGTTGGCTCACTGGGGCTGAAGCAAACTACCGTCGGCACCGACGCCAGCGGCTTTTCACCAACCAGCACCAGCACGGCCCACGACCTCGTCAAACTTGGCACTGTCGTCATGGACAATCCCGTGCTGCGCGAAATAGTCGGCATGAGTACAGCCACCGACGTCCCGGGCCAGCCAAGTGTCGAAAACGTTAATTTCCTGCTCGGCCAGTCCGGCATCATCGGGATCAAAACCGGTAACACCGACCAAGCCGGCGGCGTATTCTTGTCCGCTTCCACGACCACCGTCAATGGCAAAACCGTCACTGTTGTGACTGCCTTGGCTGGCGCCCCTAGCCTGTTCCAAGCCCTCCAAAACAGCCTGTCACTGATCGATAGCGCCCACGCCAACTTCGCCGAAGCCAAATTGCTGGCCCAGGGCGCCGTCGTCGGCGAGTACCACCAACCCTGGGGTGGCATCATCCCGGCCGCCGTGGCCACCACCCTCAGCGATCAAGCCTGGCGCGGTACCACCCTGACCGCCAAGGTCACCCTCAATCCAATCAGCCCCAACGCCCGCAAGGGCCAGACCGTCGGCACCGCCGCCAGCAGCCGCACCGCCTTCTCAACCAACGTCCAAACCGACGTCATCCTACTGACCAGCCCCACCGAACCCTCCAAACTCTGGCGCCTGACCCACCCTTTCTAAACTCAATAAAAAAAGACCAGCCACGCTGATCTGTTTTATATGGTGGGTGATGAGGGACTCGAACCCCCGACCCTCTCGGTGTAAACGAGATGCTCTAGCCAACTGAGCTAATCACCCTTATTTGATGCGCCGCAGATGTGATCCACGCTGAGGCTCTTGCGGTTCCGGTGCTCGGACACCGGTCGCGATCTCAGCGATGCGCTCAGGAGATACTATCATAAATTGACGGTCGATGCCAGAGGTCTGGTCGCGAACGACATTCCGAACTGCATTGTAACCCAAATCGCGGCAGACAGTCTGAATGATACGCGACTTACCGGTAATTTCCATCAGTGCGCCACGATTCAAAAGCCCGGTCGTAGCAGCCGAAAAGCCATGAGCGGCTTCAAGTACCGACAACAATTCGGTAGTTGATGATCCATACGTGAAGCCTGGTGGCTGAGCCCAGATTTCGGCCAGCGGTTTCTGCTCTCCGCGAGGCTCGAAGCACAAGGCGCTCACCAGCTTGCCGGCGGCGTTGTGCGCCAGATACATGTGGCTACTCGGAAAGGCTTTGCGCCACTGCTCGTAGAAGCGATGACTGCGCTTAGCCGCAAATGCCGGATGGACCGGCAACGTCGGCGCTACCAATTCACCGAGCTGGCTCACCAAATCATAATCGGCCTGTACTGGATTAATGACCACCGAGATGTTTTTCTCATTTAGATAGTCTACCGCCTCGGCGGCGATCGATCCTGGTTCAAGGCGGTGCGCCTGCTCCTCAAGAGTCGTAGATTGACGAAACATTTACATATTATACCATAATGTGTCAAATGCTGCTATCTGGGGTCACGCTGTTAATCTGCAAGCGTTAGACATGTAGTTCGGGAATCACCCATTCCGCATTTTTAGGATGCGTCAGCAGATCGGGATAGTACATGAAGAGCTCTTCGCCAGGTTCAATGGTTGCAGCCGCATATAAACGCCACTGTTCGGTTGCAACATTTGGCTGGCGAGCATGGTTGATATACCAAAAGACTGACATCACTGCGAAGTCAGCTGGAGCCAGATACAGACCCGACTCCAGTAATGGACAATACTTCAGATGCGAGTCTGGTATCTCAGTTATTTCCAATCGCCGACATGGTGCCGGGGATGTCGCTGGTCGTAACGGAGTACCTTGGCTGATCTGCTCCGTTGCGAAGCAGCCTACGCCTGCGGACTCGATGGTTGAAGGTTGTAGCATGTATGCGCTCATCGCTCTATTCAAACCGGTTGTATGCCTAAGTGCAAGCATAAGAGATACTCACCATATGCAAATAAAAAGCCCTCGTGTCCGAGAGCTGCTTATCTTGGTGCGGATGAGAGGACTTGAACCTCCACAGGGTTGCCCCCACTACCACCTCAAGGTAGCGTGTCTACCATTCCACCACATCCGCGTGATTGAAACTCCCGCTATTCTATCTGTTATTGCTGAAAAACTCAAGAGATAAACTATCAGACGCAATGATACAATCAGGTCATGAAATTGCTTATTGTTTCCGGCCCTGAGGCTAGTGGCAAAACCGCCATCGCCAACGTGTTGGCCGAACGGCTTGGGTATGCCTACCAGAGCAAGGATGCTATCAAAGAACCGATGTATGACAGTGGCGAACATGATACGAATGATTCGGCATGGTTTGAGGAGCGGGCCAAGCAAGCATTTTTCGATCAGATCTCAGCATTCGTGACTACAGAGACAAATGCCGTTATTGAATCGAATTTTATTGGCCACGATCGGCAGCGACTGATTGATTGCATTGGAGATGCTGATGTAGCCGAGATTTATTGCACAGCCCGCGGCTTTACATCATTTCGGCGATTCGTGGCTCGGAATGAATCAGGGCGTCGGCACAAAGGCCATCATGACCGCAAATGGTATTGGAATATTTTTTGGCATGATGTCGCCCGCATATTCGATATTGAGTGGCCCTATCGACCACTCGGCTTATCGGACAAATCCGCACGCCTTGATACTACTGACTTTTCAAAGATAAATTACGAGCAGCTATTAGAATTTGCCAGGAATTAACGACAGCGCTTTGACTGCCGATGATCCTAACATATTACTAATTCTTGAATTGCCGCCGCACTGCATTGTAAGTTGCGATGATGAGCGGCGATGCAACCAGGGTCGCACCCATCACACTGATTGCAACTTCTTGCTTTACAGCCTGATGAGCGCTCTCATAGGTTGATAGCCCCGGGTACGTCGTCTCACATGAGCCATGATAGCCACAATATGTGTCATTGTGATAAAAATCGTCATATTCCCTGTAGGCTAGGTACCCGAATCCTGCACTGGGCAGCAAACAGCAAAGCACTAGCGTCCATGATAAAGTCCACGACATGAATGCACTGCCTAAAATAAATCGTAAGCCGAGTGGGGAATCTGGTTTCATGCTTAACTCCTGGGTAGGTGGTCGTAGACGTGGTCGAGGGCGAAGTCGGCGCGGACCATGGCTTTGATGTCCTCGATTGAGGAGCCGAATTTGACGCCGGGGTTGAGGGTGCCGTAAGGGTCGAAGGCTTGCTTGACCTGCTGTAGCAGGGCGTAGGCTTCGGAGCCGTAGAAGGCTTCGAGGTATGGGGTGCGCAGGCGGCCGTCGCCGGATTCGCCGCTGATGCTGCCGCCGAGGCTGACGATCAATTTGTTACTGTCTTCAATGATGCGGAAGGCCTTTTGACGGTCGCCGACCTGTGACAGGTCGAGTTTAGGCTGGGTGTGGACGATGCCTTCGCCGGCGTGGCCCCAGAGGTTAACGGGCAGGTCCTGGTTCTCGAGGATGGTGCGCATACCGTCGAGGTACGCCCGCAGGTTCTCGAGTGGTACGCAGCCGTCGCCGATAACCGGTACCGCCCTGGCCTGGCCATCGTTGACACCAATGATGGTACTGGATGACTGGCGGACTTTCCAGAAGAGCTGTTGCTGCTCGATATCAGCAGCGCGCTGGAAGCTGCTGGCGTATTTGCCGAGGATTTTTTCGGTGCGCTTCAGCTGACGCTTGGCATGCTTGTCCATCACGTCGAGTTCGATCAGCAGGGTGATGTCCGGGAATGGTGGCTCGAGGACTTCACGCAGCTGGTTGGGGTTCTGCTCCTGGATGTTGCGCAGCAGGTCGCCGTTCACGAACTCCAGGGCACTCGGTGGCTCGGGCAGTTTGCGCAGGTCGAGCACAGCCGACTGGAAGTGGTCGAGGTTGTCGAAGTGGGCCATCAGTAGTGTCGTCTGTGGGTTGTGCAGCTCAGTTTCGAGCACGGCTTCGGTGATGATGCCGAGCGTACCCTGGCTGCCGACAAACAGTGGAGTCAGGTCAAAAGAGCCGTCTTTGCGGCGGACATCGGCCAGCGCGTAACCGGCGTTGTTTTTGGCGACATTTCGCTCCAGTTTGGTGATTAGGTCCTTGTTTTCTTCGATCAGCGTGTCAATGGTGCGGTAGATTTCGCCTTCGAAGCTGGACAGGCCGAGCTTGCGGTTCAGTTCGCGCTTGCTGAGGCGCCCGGTCTCGATGACTTCGCCATTGGCCAGCACGACACGTAGCGACTGGACGTACACACGCATGTCTCCGTATTTGGTGGATTTCTCACCGCTGTCATTATTTGCGATCGAGCCGCCGACCGTCGAATATTCGAGTGAGGATGGGTATGGCGGCAGAAAGCGGCCGTGAGTGTGCAGGGTTTGCTGCAATTTACCGAAGTTAATGCCCGGTTCAACGGTCACAGTATTGGACTTGGTGTCGAGCTCTAGGACGCGGTTCATATGGGCTGGAAAGACCAGCATGATGCCGCTGCCGAGGCTGGCGCCGGTTTGGTCGGTGCCACTGCCACGGGCGGTGATAGGGATAACCCGGCCACGCTCGGCCAGCTGCCAGGTGAAGCGGGCGGTTTTACGGACATCGTTCTCGCTGCGCGGGTAGGCCACCAGCGCCGGGGCGACGGCCAGGATACTGCCATCGGTCGCGAAGTAACGCCGGGCATCGGTGCCGGTCATGACTTCGCCTGTTAAATGTTCCTGTAAATAGTGAGCGACTTTACTCATTGCTACCCTCAATCATAGCACACCCGGAGGTGTACTGCTTACGGTTAGTAGGCGTAGACAGTGGCCCAGTCGACCAGTAAATGGCCGTCTTGGGTACAGGTATTGGTCGTGGTGCTGTCACAGTTGCTGGTCACTTCGGTCTGGAGCTGCCATCGTTCCGGACCGGCGTACACGTAATTGGTCGAACTATACAGCAATTGGCCATCAAGGTAGTAGTTACGCTTGCCTGGCAACCATTCCTGGGTGTAGGTGTGCCAGCCGGTCAGGTCAGTGGACTTGTTGTAGTAGTCCTGGGAGCGGTTGGTGTCCGGGCAGTTAACGGTGTCTGTATTGTAATGAGCAAAGGCATTCACGCTCGTGTTACCCAGGTTTGTTTCAGGGAAATCACTTTCGGCGCAGGTCCATTTGGTGTCATCCTTGGGCCAAAGCAACCAGGCGACGTAGAACTCGTTCAGAGCGGTTGAGGTCGTCTTGAAACGGACTTCGTAGCGGCCGTAAGTCTGGTAGCGGGTGCCGTCGGGCATCACCGGTCCAGGGTTTGCGGAAGTCGGCACGCCATTGACGGCGTGTAAGTAGTAGTCCAGCGTACCGTCGTGCACACTCAACGTCTGATCCGAACGGTAGTGGTGAACATGGTCAGTATTGAGGTAACACTTCGGGTAGGAAGTCCAGGAAGTACCCTGGTCACCGACATACTGAACGGCGTCAGCGTTCGAAGGACAGCTCGTCAAGGTGCCGCTGTCATTCCAACTGCCGAGGGCCAGGTTTTTGGTGAAGTCTTCCTTCAGGATCTGGTGCCAGGTGTGACCGCCACTAGTCACGTCACCAACCGGCATTGGTACGCCCGATGGTGAAGCAGCGACCGGGGCTGCTGTCACTGCTACAGTAGTGGTTGCACTGGAGATTCCACCGGCACCACTACAACTGAGGTTGTAGGTTGCATTGGCAGTCAGGTTGCCAGTTGATACCGAGCCACTGGTGGCTTGCGCACCGCTCCACGCGCCGGAAGCGGTACAGCTGGTGGCATTGGTCGAGCTCCAGCTCAGCGTTGAGGCAGTACCCGAAGCGACTGAGGCCGGTGAGGCGGTCAGGCTAACAGTCGGTGCCGGATCGGCAGTCGTCACGACATAGCTCAGAACCAGCTTCAATAATGTGGGCGTCGCAGCCGTATCGGTCGTCGACAAATTGGCCTGGAGTTGCAAGTAACGCGAGTTGAGTAGCCCGCTCAGGCTGCCACTGACTGTCACCCATGAAGACCAGTTGGTCTTGTCGTTGCTGGTTCTGGCCTGGTAGCTGATGCTGGTGCCAGTTGGCAGGCTGCTGGTAGGGGCAATCGAAGACCAGGCTACTGATGATGTCGAGCTACTGCCCGTGTCGCCATCATAGGTCAGCAAAATGTTACCACTGGGAGCATAGGTTGTCTGCGTCGTCGATCCGTAGACATTAAAATCACTCAGCCCATAGCCTGAACCATTGTGTGTTGTGCCATATACACGAATGTAACGGCCAGTCCCACTCAGACCCGACAAATCATCACTGCCACCATCGCCAAGCCCATTGGAACGGTAAATCGTACTCCAGGTCGAATTGTCCGGCGAAACTTCAAGAATGTAGTTTTGGCTGTAATTAGTGCCGTTCCAGTTCAGGATAACTTCGCTGATATTATAGACAGCGCCGAGATCAACGGTAATGTACTGCGGATCGTTAGATTGACTTTGCCAATGTGTGGACGGATTGCCGTCATTAGCGTATCCCGCACTATAGACGGTCTTATTCTTCCCCTTCCCGGAAGTGAACGTGGACGAAGCAGTAATCGGCTTACGAAGCGCCAGATCGGTACTACCAGCCGTGGTTGTTGACGATGAGGTGGTTGTGATCTGAGTCAGCGTCACGGCATTATTGCTGATACCAGTATTCGAGAGCGTGCCAGTACTCCAATCAGCCTGCGTGCCCCAGGTTTTGGTGACAGTGGCCGTTGAGGCAAAGCTGCGGACCAGGATGTAGCCGCCAATCAGCACAAATAAAGCCATGACGATCAGCGCCGAGCTACCACGCCAGCTGGCTGAACGGCCAATTTTAACCTTATGGGCTGGCTCGGGAGCACCAGCCGCGTGAATCGTTGGAGTATCATCGACAACTGTTGATTTGTCGTTCGGGAGAGTTTGATCAGATTTCATATTTGTTTTCCAAATTACAGTTGCTCAGCGTCACATTGCGTTACCTCTAATCATTGTGCAAATCGCAACTAAAGTCAATACGCTTACGCTTCAGAGATCACAGGCATCCATGGCTTGGGGTTTAACTTAGCCTAAAGCTTCGCGCGGGTTTTTTACGCAAATCGATCTGAATAACATTGCCCATGAGCGCAATGGCGGCCAAATCACGCGTCATGCGCTCAGCCTTGCGTTCACTCTCCGCCCGGACTCGACCCCGATCCCGTACACTGGCGCGATGTCTTCTAAATGAATGGATAGCACTTGCAGCAGTCAACCCGGCCGCCCCTATCATACTTCCGAAGAATGGCGGAAGCGTGGTGACGTCGGCTAGCTCAGAGCCGAGAATCGCTCCCGTAATAGCACCGTAAGACAAAATTTTACGCATATCTAACGCTCGGTTTACATCGGAGCCGAGAAGGCGTAGCTCTTCCAACCGATCCATGGTGGCGAATTCGATAAAGTGCCCTGACTCATGCAAAAGAATGTGATTGTGCGCGGCCGACAATAGCGACAACGATTGCCTTCGTATCTCCGGAGCAATCTCACTCCTGGCCGTCAAAAGGCAATGGGCGATAGTCCGGGGATACAAAGTCGTTCTGTACTGTAAGCGATCAAACTCACCAAGCTTCGATTGGCCTGGCAAGAATCCTGCCATGACCGGTTCCGTGTACGGCTTGTCTGAAAACCCGAACACAACCTGCTTGCCATCAACCAACTCATCGGAGGCACCCATTAGGCGCAAACCATAGGCGTAACTTTCAGCATCAAACTCAAAATCTTCCAAATATGGTCTAAGCTGCGGACTGACAAAAACCTCGGGACCTGCTGCACTCATAATTGAAAACAGTGTATACCTCCCCCTTTCCGACGCAAAATAAAAAGCCCTCCTGGTTGAGGGCTGCTTATCTTGGTGCGGATGAGAGGACTTGAACCTCCACGTCCTTGCGGACACTAGTACCTGAAACTAGCGCGTCTACCATTCCGCCACATCCGCGAATGATCCGTCCTATCTTATCTGTTTTTAAATAAAAACTCAAGGTGCAACGAAATAGGTGCTACATGGCTTGAATAATGCGGTTGAGCTTCCTCATCGGCGCAAATATGTTCTCCACCTGTAGGCGCGCCTCCTCCGTGGTACCCTGAACCCCGTTGGTTGCTTGAGCGCCGAGATATTCATGCAAACCTTTCATGTAACGTTCTGGTGAGATCACACCTTGTGCAAGCGCCTCAGTCATTATCGAGACCACTACTGATTCTTGTGATTCGCGTTCTGCTTCTGCCATAGATAACTCCTTAGATGAAGTTAGTATACACCTAATTGTTGGTGACGCGGGCCTGGCGGATTTCCCAGTTCTGGACATTGTAAAAACGGTCGGCAGCGCTGTTGATGGGGTGCTCGACCAGGCCGGCAACGGTGCCGTTGGTCAGGTAAAGCACACGCGGTTGGTAGAGGCCGATGGCCGGGGCGTCAGCCTGCCAGTTTTGCAGGAATGGCTTGTATTTGATGATACGCAGTGATGGGTTCAGACGAGTGCGGCCGGACTCGAGGGCAGCATCGACGGCCGGATTCTTGTATTCGGACAGGTTGAGACGGTTAGCGGCACGCAAGTCGGCCTGCGAGGAGTCCCAATAGACGAAGACATCCGGGTCAGCACCGATTGAGATGCCATACAGCAGCGCGTCATAGTCGTGCGAGCTCAGGGTGCTCTGGAAGCTACTGCTGTCCTGCAACGATACATTCACGTTCACACCAGCCTGACGCCATTGCTGCTTGATTAGCTCACAGACGCGGCGGTATTCGGGAGTATCAGCGGCGGTCAGGCGAATCATCAGCGGCTTGCCGTCCTTGGTGCGGATGCCGTCCTTGCCGACATGCCAGCCGGCCTGCTCGAGGGCCGATGTGGCGGCCGAGACATTGAATGGAGCCTGGGTCAGCGTTGAGTCATAAGCAAACTGACCTTGCAGGAACGGCTCGCGAACGGCGCGTGTTTGATAATGTAGTGATGTAATGATTGCCGTTATATCGGTAGAGCTGACCAGAGCTTGACGCACTGCCTTATCCGACAGTGCGCCAGTTGAAGTCTTGAAAAAGACCATGGTTTCGGCCGTCAAAAGCAAGTTGTGCTTGACCAGTGACTTTGTGCCCATGAGTTCTTTCGGGACATCATTCAGACCCTGGGCGGCAGTCAACTGTTTGGATTTGAGGTCACGGATCAGCTGGTCGCGGTCGGCATAGGCCCGGACAACGAACGATTGCAGTTTCGGCTCGCCGCCTTGGTAGTGCGCAAACGGCAACAGTGATACCTGTTCTTGCTGGGTGTTAGGGTCATTACCGTCGACGGCAATAGCGTGCCAGGCAAACGGACCGGCGCCCACTGGATGCACGGTGTTGAAGTCGGCTGAGCGCAGGTCGCTCGGCAGCACTTTTGCCAGCAGATGCTGCGGCACAATGCCAGTCGTCAGATTATAGGGGAACGAAGCCAGCACGCCGGGAAGCGTGAAAGAAATAGTATGTGCATCAGGCGTCGCAATCTGAATACCCTGCCAGCTGCTGAGCAGCGGCGACTGCACGTCAGGATTCTGAATGGTCTGATAGGTAAACGCGACATCTTTGGATGTCAATGGCTGGCCGTCCTGCCAGGTCAGGTTTGGTTTGAGATGCACCGTGTAGGTCGTGCCGCGGGCGTCGACCGTGTAGTCGCTGGCCAGATCACCCAGCAGTTTATTCTGGGCGTCATAGGTAAATAAGCCGTTAAAAATCAGCCGCGAAACCGTGGCGTCAACGGCGTTAGTTGCAAATAACGGATTGGCTGTGGTGAACCGGCCGAGCACACCCTCGCTGTACATACCGCCGGGGACTGGTTTGTATGATTGGTAATAATTGCTCAGCAGCCCGGTCTGGACCAACACTCCGCCGATGAGCAGCACTAGCAGTAGCACCCAACCGATAACGAAACGGCGGACTTTGCGCAGTCGGCCGATGCGGTCGAAGACATGCTCTTCGATGGTATGTTCGGTTTGAGCGCTGAATTGTTCGACCGTGCGTTGGCCCTTGCGGACTCGCTTACGAAATCGCCCCGAGAAAAACCGAACGCGCATGCCCTACCTTTCCAGGTTATTTAACGATAATGCCGGCCAGTAACGACAGGGTAAAGACCAATGCGGTCACGATGGTGATCTGGAAAATCGTCTTGTCAGTGCCACGCCGGGTGGTGTTGACTTCACCGGCACCGCCGAGTCCAGCCCCCAGAGAGGCACCACGGGTCTGCACCAGGATCAAAATGGTCAGTAAAATTGTCGATGCAATGGTGATGTAGTTATAGATACTCATGATTCTTTCGCCAGTATAGTTGTTACCAGATAGTTTACCAGACCGATGACCATTCCGGCAAAGACTGCCGCCCAGAAATTGGTGATGTGCAGCGGCGTATAGAGTTTGCTGACCAGATAGACCGTCGCGCCGTTGATGATGATCATGAACAGCCCCAGCGACAGCAGCAGCGCCGGTAGCGATAGTACCACTAGCAACGGCTTGATTAACACATTGACGACGGCCAGCACCAGACCGCCGATGATAATGACATGGGCTTCACTGTTATAACTGATGCTGGCGCTCAAAAAGCTGGCGGCGATCCACAAGCCAAGACTACAGACGAACCAACGCAGCAGGAACTTATACATAACCACCAGTGTAGCCTAGCGCAGTTGCCCCGACAACTTGGCGCTGAGGACTTTGGTACCCTTTGGCGTGATTAGGACATCGTCCTCGATTCGGACGCCAATACCCTCCTCGGGAATATAAATTCCTGGCTCTACGGTCAAGACAACACCGGTCTCTAGCGGCCGATCATACTCGCCGGCGTCATGGACATTGAGGCCCAGGAAGTGCGAAGTCGCGTGTGGATAATAGTGACGCACCGCTTCGTGCGAGATAGTTTTAATCAGCCCAAGCTCGCGCAGCTTTTCGCCCATGTACTGCTCGATTTGCAGTTCGTAGTCGTGCAGCAGCACACCCGGCTTGAGGAGGCTGAGTGCATACTGTTGGACGTCATAGACTGCGGCATGCACCGCCCTCTGGCGCTTCGTCGGCTGACCCAGACTAACCGTGCGGGTGATATCGGCTGCATAGTGCTCAACTTCGGCACCGATGTCCATGATCAGTAGATCACGTTTGTGCAGCGGACCATTATTCGCAACATTATGCAACGTCACGGCGTGCTCACCACCGGCCACAATCGGCTCGAAGCTGTGCCCCGAAGCACCACGAGTGCGGAACCCGCGACTGATATCGGCTTCGATCTCGTATTCGTGCGCATATTTAGCTAGTTTTGCGGGCTTGCTAACATCTTTGAGGGTCGCCAATGTCGCATCGATGGCGGCCTGGATCGCGCGCAGTTCCGGTGCCTGCTTAACCATCCGCATCCGAGCCAGGTGCTGGCTGAGGTCGAGGACTTCGATATCCGGCTTTATCGCTTTGATGCGCTCTATCAGAGCCGCCCGTGCCGGATTGGTATACAGTCCATACGCATCGATATATGACGGGGGTGCCGCAATGGTAGCTACATGCTTGACCTTTTTAAGACGTTTTGCCAGTTGCTGCCAGCCTTCTTCCCCATCGTAGACCAGTTGGATACCGGAGCGCTCCGTCAGATCAGCGGCATCAATCGTGCCGTCAAATGCCTGCCGGCTGTCACTGCGGCTGGGGACGATCAGGTATTGTCGATCCTTATCGAGCACCAAGGTCAGATCGGGTTCATCAATGCCGGTCAGGTACCAAAAGTTAGCATCCTGCGCGAACGGGAAACTGCTGTCGCCGCCACGCTGCAGCAGGCCATTGGCCGTAATCACGATCGGCGCCGTGCCCTGAAACAGTTCGCGCAACCGCGTGCGATTGCCCGCAAAAAAATGACTTGTGAAATGTGAGGCCATGAGACTTAAAGTATAGCAAATACTGTCTAGCCCAAGCTGCTCATGCTTGCATTTCACTTAGGGAGCGGCGTACTGTTAGACCAAATGCAGCAGTTTGACCACCTCCTCGCCGCCATACCCGATCCTACCATCCAGCCCTTGCCGTCACTGTCCATCAATAGTGGTCTGCGCTTCGAACTACATGGCTCTACCATGGTCGCACAGCGTGATCTGGCGGTTCAGCACCTGGGTGAGCTACTGCGATTACGCTATGAAGGCGGTTACCACTTCAATGATGGCATCAGCCGCCGCTCGGTCAGCTGGCTGACGCTGCGTGACGAACGCCCACTACAAACTAACAGTCCAGTTATCGCCGGCTACGCCGAAGCGCTTGGCGGCTGCACGACGCCAACCAAAATGAAAGCCTTTGTCATCAGTCCCGCCCACCGTGAACTGGTCTACCAGACCAAAGGCAGCCTGCACCGCTACCGGCTTCCCGGACTAGCCTACCTGCTCTCCAGCGAGGCAACTCCACAGAGCGTGCGCCTATCGATTCAATTCTGTAATTTGCCACCCGGTGAGCTGGAAGCGGCCGAGCGAACCATGAAATACCGTCCAGATAATGATTACTCGGTTGAGGATTCAGTCCTCTATCTGCGCCAACGTCGGCAGGAGCAACCTACGGTTGCAAATATTGCTTTACCACCACAGCCTTAGCCGCTCCGATCGCCGCAGCAATTTCTGACTCCGAAGCCTGAGTGACACCACGGACAGAACCAAACGTCCGAAGCAATTTCTTTTTAGTAGTCGGACCGATGCCCGGAATTTCATCGAGCAAAGAGCTGACCTGTCGCTTTTGTTTCAACACCGAATGATAACTGACAGCAAAACGGTGCGATTCATCGCGGATGCGCTGCAGCAGTTTGACTACATTGGTGCTGTGCGGCAGATTCACAAGGATGAAATCTTCCGACTCGGTTGCGAATCCACCGAGCTTATGCAGCACATCTTCATTGAGCTCAACATTGCTGCGGCCTCTGGCGATGACAATCTGCTCTTCGCGTTTAGCCAGACCGATGAATGGCAGTTTGTCACAGCCCTGCTCGTCGCGGGCTTTGATGGCTGCATCGAGCTGGCCTTTACCACCATCGATCAGCACTAGATTGGGTTTGCCCCAGGCTTTGATATTTTTTTCACTGAGCCGCCGCTTCAGCGTCTCGTTCATGTTATAGAAATCGTTGTTATGATTGATCTTAGTCTTGAATTTGCGGTATTCGCTTTTATTGCTGACGCCATTCGTGAATACCACCATACTGGCAACCACATCTGTACCCTGCATATGACTGATATCGTAACCCTCAATCCTAAAGGGGTAACTCGCTAAACTTAACACGTTAACTAATTCGTTTAACGCATGGTCTTTACTGATATCCATAAACTCTTTGTCGCTGAACAGCACCTGTTGGCTAAGGCCGCGCAGCGCGAATAGCTGGTTACGCAGTTTGGCCGCCTGCTCGAACTCAGAAGCCTTGGCAGCCCGGTGCATATCGCGCTCCAGCTCCTTCTCAATCGTTTTGCGCTTGCCTTCGATGATCGCCATCAGCTTGCGCAGATTAGCCCGATAATCCTCGAGTGAAGTCCGGCCTTCTTCCAGCCCCGGATCGAGCCCCAAATGGTAATGCAGCGTCGCCCGTTTTTGACCCGGTATCTGTCGCGTGGCATAAGGAAACACCCGGCGCAGCAGCTTCAGCGCCTGGCGGATCGTCGTCACCGAATTATACGGCCCATAGTACCGGGCACCGTCATCGAGCGGCCGCCTTGTCGTGCTGACCGTCGGATATGAATCATCGTAATTGATACGAATGTAGCTCATCGCCTTATCGTCACGCAGCAGGATGTTGTAGCGCGGCATGTAGCGCCGAATCAGTTCGGCCTCCAGGAACAACGCTTCGATCTCACTATCAACTACCATCCATTCAACATCAGCAATCTCGCGCACCAGCGCCTCGGTTTTCGGGTCACGACCGCGAGACTTCTGGAAATACTGCCGCACGCGGTTATTCAGCCGCGCCGCCTTGCCAACATAAATAATCTCGCCCTTGGCATCCTTATGGAAGTAGACGCCGGGCTCTTTGGGCAGCTCAGTCAGCTTGTGTTTAACAGTCTCGGTCACGCTTATATTTTATCACTGGCAAGCCTGAGGAGTTAGCGGCGGCCTTTTTTAGCGCGAATGACTTTCTGTAGGTGCTGATAGTAAGCCCGGTCGGTTTGGCGGATGTCGTTAAACGAATCTTTACTGCCGTCGTATGGCGCTACATAAAACTGGTCGTGGGGGCGGCGAGCTGGCAGCAAATCTTCTGCATGAATAAGTGCTTCAGCCATTTTGTACTGCTCACCGAGGCTAGGGTTCAAGCGCAAATCAAGCACATCTCCCATATCGAGCAGGTGGGCAATTCGCTCGGCCTGCAAAATGTCTTCCTGGGTGTAGGTGCGCGGGTCGACTTCGCTGGTTGGGACAATTCGTAGGTCATGTCGCTTTAAATCCTGGTTGAGCGCCTTGACCATCTCATCTAGAGCCGAGGGGTCATGACTGGCGACGGCATCAATGACATCGCCTGCAATATGGCCGGCAACAGTAGCATCAATTTCAACTCCCGGATCAGATTCAAACTGTGACATTTGGTATATTATACCATAACAAGTCAAATTTGAGAAGTTATCGTGACGGTCAGGCGCTCTTAATTGTCGCTGTCTGAGCTATCGCCGTGGTCGTGATGCTTGTGACCGTGGCCATGACCATCGCCCTGATCTGTCCCGTTGTCATTACCCTGGTCACTCGAGTCTGATTGTGACGACTGATCAGTCTGATCAACCTGAGTTTCTGAGCTTTCATCAGTCTGGGTTGTTGTATCTGTGGCAGTGTCGGTGACTGAAGTTTCTGGTGCCTGATCCGTCGTTGATGTGTCAGGCGCCTGAGTGGTATCAGTTGGCGGTGTGGTAGGCACGACTGGCACGTCCTGGATTGTAGGCGCCTGTGCGACAACTGGCTTGTGGACTGCGATCAGGACACCACCATTTTCATTGTGGTTTTCTTTTAGCAGTTCGGCGATCGACCAGGTTTTGAGCGTGAATTCGTAGCGGTTCGGGTCAAGGATATTGACGGTCCCGTCGGCATTCATGCTACGGATCGCGATCACGTGGCCGCCGCTGGTGCCTGGCGTATTGACGTTCTTGTCCTTGACGTTCATGACGATCATGTCGCCGGCTGCGAGCGCCGCCTTGATGGCTGCCTCACCACCGCCACTAATGTTTGTGGTAGTCAGGCCCCAGTGCTCTGGTGCCGCGCTAAAGGCGGCCGTTTCAGTACCGCTGTTATTACTGCGCAGGTTGTTGCTGACAATCCAACTACCGACCTCGTTCGGCAAAATACGCTTACCCAGTTGGCTGCTGATAACTGCCGCGATGGAGTCAGGGGCGCAACCACCGCTACTGTAGGTCTGGTGGTAACCAGGGTTCGCATACAGCATCTGGGCCCATGGGCCATTGTGCTGGTTGAAGTAGTAGCTGCCATCGGCCAGTTGTTCAGGAATGGTCAAGCTGGCTTCGTACTCGGCGATTGACTGGCGGTGACCGGCTGGGTCGAGCACGTTGATTGCAGCATCATAGCCACTGATCAAATGGTCGAGGCCATTAGTGCCGCCATTCACGTATTTACGCGCCAGTGCCATATCATCTTTATCTAGCGCTTTGCGGATAGCTTCAGCCCGCGGCTTTAGGAACCAGGCAAAGATACGCACCGCGTTAGCCGGGTCTAATGCTAAATCCGGATTGTTGACCAAGTCAAGATTGAGATCGATGCTGGCCTGAGTATAGTTGTGGCGACCGGTCAGTTGGATAAAACCACGGCCTTTGTATTTGTGGCCATCGCCCGGTTGTGTGTTACCCAGGTCTTTACGGCCTTCATACTGCTCGCCACTGTCACCTTCCGGGATCGGTACGAAAGCACGTGTTTCGGCATTGAGCGTACCCAAAGAATAAGCGATCATCTGCGGATCGGTCAGCCCCTGCTCCTTAAGTGCCGCCAGCAGCATTGGAGTGTACTGGGTAATGTGCGCATCAGACGCTTCCGGCAGGATAGTTTCCATGACGGGGGTTGTCAGTTTGGCAAAGAGAGCCTCGGCATTGAGATTTGGTTGCGCGTTAGGAGTTGGTGGCAGTAACAAGTCGTGCTCATTTTGAGTACTGGCAGTTGCGGGCATCATTTCGTTGACCCCGCCCAGAAGCGCGGCTACCACATGCTGCTGTTCTGCAGCGCTGTAGCTGTGCCCGTGCATGTCAAATAAGTTGGCCTGGACTTCTTTGGCAATGACACGCTGGTCAGCACTGAGTGGAACAGCTCCAAATACGCCTGGATAACGGGCGGCCAGCTGCGCGTTAGCCAGGCCAAGGGCGGCCTGGGTCATCTGATCGGGCGTCAGACTAATTTTGGCGTTGCCGACCCGCTCATTTATGGCCTTCTGCGCCAGGCTATCCACACGACGGATAATTGCTTCGTTGGCGGTGTGGTGTGCTTTGTTGCTTTCCAGGCTAGAAGCGTGCTGCATTCCCAGACTCATCAGGCGCTGTGCGTACGCCTTGCCATTGGCAATAACGGTTTGGCGCGCTTCACCGGCGGTAGGCTTGTTGGCAGTTCCAGCCGGCGCCTTGGCTGACGGAGACAAACTAGCACTGCCCGCACCGGCAATCTTGGCGATTGGAAGCATATTGGCCGAGAGGGGCTGAGCCTTACTGTCCTCACCAGCTGATATCGAAACGGACGCTTTGGGATCAGGTGCACTCTCGCCACTGAAGCCGGTTGCCATGGCGCCAATGGCGACCGCACTGGCCGCAGCCAGGGCTGTGCCCTTTTTGATTTTCTCAATATCAAGCGTACCGCAGACCTCCAAAAATGATTGTTTCAGCAGTTCCGGATCAAATGTCAGGACAGGCGTAGACTCACTGTAGTCACGGGCCGAACCACGCTTTTCAAGTTCACGGTAAGCTGAAGCAACGGCCTTGGCAACCCGTTCAGGAATTGGCTGGAGTTGATTATTACTAATTGCATCAACCAGAGCGTCACGTGTTTTGACGAATTTGGGCTGGGCGTTTTCGGCCTTTGGCAGCACCAATGGTACATGCCGCTTTACAGCCGGCATCTCGGCTTCTTGGGCAGCTGGCGCTACCTGGATCTTAACTTTTTGCAGTCCGGCGGCGACTTCGTCAAGCGGGCGCACCGGCTTGCCATCGATGACTGCCTGGGTGTATTCACTGAGTGCCTCAAACGTGGCTTTAACCAATTTGTCGAATTGCTTTGCCTGATACTCAGCTTTGATGCTTGCCTGGTTTTCCTGGAAATAATCATAAGCACCGCGCAAAGTCGCGATGGCCTGCACGGGATTGATCTGCGCCTCAGCATCGGAATATGGTAATACGCCGGCAACATACTCAGCCATCGCCGGATTGTAGCGGGCCAGCATCTGCGTCTGAAAGCGCGTTCCCTGGTAAGCAAAACCCGGATCGACAAACGGTGCGACATCAGCCAATGCTTCAGCCGGAGCATAGCTGAGATCGGAATACTGGGAAGCGGTTTCAACGTAAGGAGGCATATTATTTTTCCTTGCTTAGCTCAGCGATATCGACACGGCCGGTTGGGCCTTCGAGCACCACATGCTGCTGCTGATCGGTGGCCAGATTAACGAGTTCAGCACTGACGTCCGGATTGATCTGGCAGTCTTTGTCAAAGTCACTGGTAAGATCGATCTCGGTCTTTAAAGCACCTTTGGCGTGCTTGATTTCGCTGTGAATATCGGTGATTGGTTCGCCTTGGTAGAGGTGGACAGAAGTCGGGTCGATAACGGTTTCACGAATAGGCTGGTTCGGCTTGGTTTGCTCACTGTAGCGGACAAAACGGATATGGGTCGGCTGGGCGGCGACAGTGCGCAGGAAGTTAGCCTTGTCGGTGCCACCAGGAATTGAAGCGTCAAGAGCGATTGCGTTCCGGAAAGCCTGATTGCTCAGTTTCGCAACGCCAGCGGTAATAGTTGTATCAACAACAGGTTCGCAATGCGCTAAAGCGGCGTCAGTGGCGCGCTGCTCGGTAAACGTAGCACGATCCATATTGGGATCGGCGCCGAGCAGGCCAATCATGTCAGCGACCCCATCAGCCATAGAAATAAGAGCGCCGGTATCACCTTCATGCTGTACTTTCGGCGTGTTAGGGCTGTAACCAGCAGCGGTTAATTGCCCCTCGGTCGGATCAGCGGTTTCGGCATACAGTTCATCAACATCAACCGTAACTAACGGATAATATTCAGTCGGTTTTTTGCCTGTACCGTTGTGGCCTGTATCGAAATGAAAGGCTTCAGGATGGCCCATGGCATTGACGGTCTTCAGGACAGTAGTGCTATTGTGTGATTTTGTGCCGATCCAGGTTACACCAACTGATTTGACTGAAGTATCGAGTTTGGTAGTGCTTTCAACCAGACCATAGCTAAGCTGCTGGTCACCGGTAACTTTGACATCTTTTATCGCAGTGCGCGAAACCACATCAATCGTCGGCTTCGGTGCGGCAGCATGGAATAGATTCTTGACATCGTCGCGAATGCCATCAACAGTATTGAAACCTCTGTACGTAGCATATCCAAACACACCACCGGCAGTCAGGGCCAAAGCTGTCAAACCACCTACTACCGTGCGGAGACGACGGGTTTTAGCTTCTTCGATTTGGGCGTTAGCGGCCAATGCATCGGCGGCATTCATCTGTTCGATAGCTGTATCTTGAACAGATGGCTCGTCATTACCACGGAAGTGGTCGAGTCCGGCTTCTACTATCTTGGCACCGGCAACTGCTGGTATCATGTGAGGCTCCTCTGCGGAAAGTAACGTAGTAAACGTTTTTGCGAAACAGGAGGATATAAAGCGTTATACCTTCGTGTTTTGCAACAACTGAGGCATATTACACTATTTTATTGTTTTTGTCAATATTATGATTTAACTAATATACAGGACTGACAATAGGATTTATCGGCAACCATGCATTCTTCACAGATCAGGGTCAGTTTATTGCATTGCAGATTAGCACAGTTTTCAAAGTTGCTGGTTTTGGCACCGCAGTGGACGCAAGCGGCAATGTCTTTGGCTTTGTCGGAGAATTTCATGCCCATGCGATCATCAAAAACGTATAACGAGCCTTCCCACAGACCATCGTCCTTATAAGTTTCGCCGTACTTCACGATGCCGCCATCAATCTGGTAGACGTCTTTGAAGCCGCGGTTTTTCATAAGTACGCTGAGTACCTCGCAGCGGATGCCGCCGGTGCAGTAGGTGACGATCGGCTTGTCCTTGATGGCATCGTACTTAGGGTCTTCCAGTTCGGTCTTGAAATCGCGGGTGTGGTCGACGTCGGGTACGATAGCATCCTTGAAGCGGCCGACTTCGGCTTCAAAGGCGTTGCGGCCGTCGAAGAAAATAACGTCATTGCCATGCTTTTTGACCAGTTCGTGGACTTGGGCTGGTTTGAGGTGCTTACCACCGCCCACAATGCCCTGTTCGTCGACTTTGATCTCATCAGCTGCGCCGAAGGTGACGATTTCGTCGCGGACTTTTACGCTGAGTTTTGGGAAATCCTGGCCGGTGCCGTCGGACCACTTGAATACGGTGTCTTTGAAGCCCGGGAATTGTTTGGTTTCTTTAACGTATTGCTTGAGAGTTTTGAGATCGCCGCCGAGGGTACCGTTGATGCCATGTGAAGACAGTAAGATGCGGCCTTTGAGGCCTAATTTTTCGCAGAGCGTACGCTGCCACAGCCGAGTAGTTTCCGGGTCGCTGATGGGCGTGAATTTGTAGTAGAGAATGATCTTCTGCATGCTTCTATTTTACATCCTATGCGCAGCCATGATCAGCACGACAGCCAGTAGTACAGCAATTATGGTAATTAGCGAGACATCAATAACTTTGCGATTGCTCGCCTGTTTGGATTGACGCTTGGCGTCGGCCAACTGCTGGGCGCGCGCCTGGGCAATCTGGGCTGGCGTTTCATCTATCGGTGCCACCCCGGCCTGCTGCAACAGTTTTTGCAGGCTCTGGCTGCGAGCGCCTCCGGACAGGTTTTTGCGCACCGTATCACGCAACTTAGGATCGCGTTCGAAATCGATTTCACGCTCGATCAGCTCGCGTCGGAAAGCCCGGACGACATCACCCCCGCGAAGATACTCGGTGACAAGACGACGCAGGCCGCGCTCGCTGATCAGGTGAGTTTCGTAGACATTGCGCAGTGTACTGCCCTCGACGATGACTTTTTCGCTCAGCGTCAGCAGTTCGTTGCGGGTCAGGGTTTCAACCTGTTTTTCAGCGTTGTCGAGGCTGATGCGCGGCGCTTCTTCCTGGCGGACCTCGCGGATGGTTTCGGCGGCGACCAGGACTTTGCCGATGCGCTCCTGGCGCGGTGCCAGCTGTGGTTTGCGGTGCAGCTCTGGTGCGGGTAATGGGCGTTCGCGGCGCTGGGATGCCGGCGAGGCCACCTGGCGGACGCGGGCCCGAGCAGCCTCACGGATCAGACCTTCTTTAGTTGCCAGGTCTTGTTTCAGGTGCGTCACTTCGCGTTCCAGCTTTTTCTGAACTGGCAGCAGCTTCTTCTCAGTTTTGATGCGACCACGACGACGGCCGATCAGATACCCAACAATACCGCCGACCAGCACATCGCCAAAAGCCCTTGAGCGGTCATAGTACGGAATATATACATTGTGGGTTACCGGTATCGGAGCAGAATTGGCCGCTGCAACGGTAACAGGAACCGGTGCTACGGGTGGAACATTTGGATTTGGTGGTAGTGTCGGGCCTCCGTTTGGACCAGTAGGTGGGGGTGTGTGGGATGAACCGCCAGCGGCTGCGACCGGCGCGGTGGCCTCGTCTTCCTCAGCATCATCGTCCTCCGGTCCGACTTCAGCCAGCGTTTCGGTGGCAGCAGTTTCAAGATCCAGGCCTTCGTCGACGATGCGGTCATAAAATTCCTGGGCCGCTTCATGTGCCGCGACCTCTTCCGGTGTCATATCAACCGGCTCCTCAGCCACCTCGGCCCGGCGCTCGGTTGCAATCTGCTCAACGGCATATTGGCTGTCCTCAGAGCTTAGTTCAGTAGTTTCAGCCTCTTGTTCAGGTGCATCCTGAGGTGACGTTTCAGTCTCAGTTTCTGGCTTGTCGAACATGCCTTCGAACAGGCTTTTTTTGGCTTCCGGCTGCTCTTTTTCAACCGCTGGCTGCTCGACGAGGATGCTGCCAAGGGCTTTTTTGCGGCTGTCTTTTTTGTCCTTGTCCTTTTTGTCAGATTCTGGCGGTTTAGGCCCGCTTTCTGCAGCGGGTCCCAGGCCTAGTCCGTTAAAAGGTGAATTTTCCATAATTTATAGTGGTGGTGAGTTTGCGCTCACAAACACTTTAGTATACGATGATATATAGCATTTAGCAATTTCGCATGCAGCGAATATAACCGGAGGCGGCACCTATGTTTACAATTCAGACTTCAGCTATAGCCGCCTATCCGGTGTGCTAGCTCTCTTTTTCGACAAACTTTTTACAATTACAAACCACAATCGCAACGCAGGAGGCGTTGTGCTATGAAATCCAAATCTTTCCGCGTACCCAAATTTTACTTAGACCATGCCCGCAAGTATCCTCGTCTGCTTGCAGGCGCTCTGCTGAGTGTGCCATTAACTGTGCTCGTGAACGGATATATTCCACCTTTGATCGTTGCAAGCGTGTTGCAGAATCTCAGTCAGTATCATTACCAGCGTAGCCAGTTATGGCCGGCGTTTGGCCACTCGATAGTGCTTTACTTCATGCTTTTACTACTCGGGATAGGGACATGGAGACTAGTGGATTTCTTTGCCTGGCGATTGGAAGCACGGATTCAACGCGACCTAGCTGAAGAAGTGTTCAACTGTATGATTCGCCAGACTGCAGATTTCCACGCTAATAATTTTGGTGGGTCGCTGGTATCGCAGAATAGTAAGCTGCTCGGTGGCTATATCCGCACTGCGGACACAACCTTTTTCAATGTCTATCCGCTCGCCATCGGACTCGTCATGACCAGCATCATATTGTCGTTGAAGGCGCCTGTATTCGTAGTACTGCTGGATGTTTTTGCCGTAACTTACATAGCTGCAGCACTGTATCTGTCGCGTCATACCCAAAAAGTCAGTGCAGAATACTCAGCCGCCGAGAGCCGCCAAACCGGCTTCCTGGCAGATGCCATTACCAACGTCATGACTATCAAAAGTTATGCCCGCGGCGACTACGAACGCGAACGGTTTCATGAAGCTACTTCCGATTCTTACCGCCGTCTGTTTGCGTTCGCCCGCGCGCACAGGCAACAATTGAACCGGCTCGGTTTGATGAGCCGCGGTATATCAGGTATGTCGCTCGCCTTGGCCGTCATTTCGGTCATCATTTTCCGGACTAATATCGCTGTCATGTTTCTGATCTTAAGCTACACCGGCCGTATTGTTGACCAGCTGTTCGATTTCAGCAACACCGCGCTCCGCAATTATGCCCGAGCTTGGGGGGAGGCCGCTGATATGGTCGACATCTTGGCTGCACCGTCCCTCATACAGGATGTAACTAACCCCGATATGCGGCCCGTTGAAGACGGAAGCATTACTTTCCGCGACGTTACATTTCAGCATGCAGGTGCCACTGATGTACTATTTGAAAAATTAAATTTGGATGTGAAGCCTGGCGAAAAGATTGGTCTGGTGGGCCACTCCGGCTCAGGAAAGACGACATTCACGCGTTTGCTGCTGCGATTTTCTGATATTCAAGGCGGCGAGATCCTGCTTGGCCGACGCAATATTGCCCAGATCACACAGGATACGCTTCATGCGAGCATTGCGTACGTACCGCAGGAACCCCTGCTGTTTCACCGCACCATTGCCGAAAATATCAGTTACGGAAAGGAAGGTGCAACAGATGCAGAAATTAGAGCAGCATCCGATGCGGCTCACGCCAGTGAGTTCATTGATGTCCTTCCCAAGGGATTCGAAACCCTGGTTGGTGAGCGTGGCGTTAAGCTTTCTGGAGGCCAGCGCCAGCGCATCGCCATCGCACGTGCCATGTTGAAAGACGCCCCTGTACTGGTGCTCGACGAAGCGACCAGCGCACTAGACTCCGAGAGCGAGATTTTAATCCAGGATGCGCTCTGGAAGTTAATGGAAGGTCGTACCGCAATCGTAATTGCCCACCGCCTCAGCACGATCCAAAAAATGGATCGTATTATTGTCATGGATGATGGAAAAATCGTCGAACAAGGGACCCACTCCCAACTATTGAAGAAGCAGGGTCGGTACGCCAAACTGTGGGCCCACCAATCCGGAGGCTTCCTCGAAGACTAAAAAACGGCCCCGTGAAGGCCGTTTTTTTAAATCAGGTGTAATGGTTTACTCGCCTTTTGGCTCGAATTCTTTCTTGCCGCCCGGCTTGCCTTCTTCGGCCTGGCTGTCGACATCACTGGCGGCAGTACCGTTTTCGGCTTCGACATTAGGAGCATCGCTCGGATCGGCGTCACCACCAGCGGCATCATTGGCGGCTGCCAGCGCACTTGGTTCGTAGACAGTCGCAATGGCGTGCTCGGCTTCTACCTGAACGACGACACCTTCTGGGATGATGAGATCAGCCACGGTTGCATGGTCACCGACTTCAACCAGCTTCTCAGCGTTGTAGTACAGGACGTCGGGCAGTTTGCTGGCGATGGCTTCGACATTGACAGCATCGAGCTGGCTCAGGACGAGCAAACCGGCGCGCTCAGCTGGTGAGGCGTCGTTACCTTCATCGTAGGTGGGCTGAATTGGGATCTCGGCTTGAACCTTCTCAGTCGCGCTGACTGCGTTGAACACCAAGTGCTTCAGCATGTGCTTTTTAGGATCAAAATCAGCGTCCTTGATCAGCGCAGTATATTTCTTGCTGCCGATCGTCAGGGCAATCGGGTGGTGCTTGCCGGCCTGCTGCCAGACCTTGAACATCGGCACGTAGCCGGCCTGGACATTAACCGATGGCTTACCATGGTCGTGAATAACCGCTGGTACTACACCGTCTTTGCGAAGGTGCTTTACAGCCTTACCAGTAACATCGCGGGCTTCGAGGGCGAGTGAAATCGTGTCTTGGGACATAGTCAGAAACCTCCTATTAACTTCTCTATCGAAGTACTAGTATAACAGATACGACCCCAGTTTGAAACTGGACGAAACGCCCCCTGCCCTATAAGCTAAAGGAATGATAAGTGTCGAACATATCGTCCATGCCGGTGGCCTGCCCCTTCTGGGACTGATTATCTATGCCGAAGTCGGTCTGTTCCTCGGTTTTTTTCTGCCCGGCGACACCCTGCTAATCACTGCCGGTATTTACGCCCATGAAGGTCATCTACCCATCCTGGGCGTCATAGTAGTTTGCGCAATCGCCGCCGTACTCGGCGATAACACCGCCTACTGGATCGGCCGCCGCCTCGGCCCGGCTGTCTTCAAAAAACCTGACGGGCTGATCTTCCGCCGCGACCACATCGAAACCTCAGAAAAATTCTTCGAAAAGTACGGCGCCAAGACCCTGTTAGTGTCGCACTTTCTGCCTATCGTCCGAACATTCACACCGTTACTAGCGGGTGTCGGGTCGATGCCTTACCGTCGCTTCCTGACCTTCAACATTATCGGTGATACGCTCTGGGCCATTTTGGTTTCGTTGCTCGGCTACTACGTGGGCAGTCGCATCCCGAACATCGATAACTACATCCTGGCCATCATCGTCTTCGCGGTCGTGGCTTCATCCGGTCCGACCATCGTGCACGCCATCCGCCTACACCGCCGCAAAAATAAATAGTTATTTTTTCTTCTTAGATCGCAATCGCTTTGTATAGTTGTTTTGTATTACTACAAAAGTTAGTTCCGATCCAGCGACAGCCCCAAGTACAAATGTGGATAGCACGTAGGGTTTTTGATTATTTTGCAATATAAAAGCATCGCCCATCCTGCACGGTCCACCTGCATTATTTTGCGTTGATGATGTCTCTGTAGCAGGTATATACCCGCCAAAACAAGATTTATAAACATATCGGCCAGCATATTGATTATGGCTATTTTTATAGCCTAGGAATGCCAACATTACTGCTGCCAATAGTATTACTAACATTATAATATTTATTTTTTGATTGTGTTGCATGCTCTGAATCTACCACAATTCTTAAATCTCGGCGATAATCTTTTGCTAAATTTATTATTTCGTTCTTATACTGCTAGTGTAATAACCTAACTATTTGGATGTAACGTAATGGACATAGAAAACTCTCAATCGGTTTACGCTTCAGAAGAACGCCAGATTAATCAAGCGCGAGCATTTCGCCGGCTGATCGGAGCGGGTCTCGCAGCACTAGCAATTGTCACGCCTGCAGCAACTACCGAACGCGAAGACTTTACAGAGCACAGCAATATTCACTTACAGCATTCGACCACGTTCAATAATAATTTGAGTTCAAACTGGGCAGGTTATAGCGCAAGTACACCAACTTTCCTCAATTATATAACAGCTTGATTTTATTGTACCCTCGTATACTTGCCCATCAAACGGTGAGCATGATGTAAGCATGTGGGCTGGTGTTGGTACGGGGACCAATACTGACCCCCTTTACCAAGCAGGGGTACGACTAGAATGCACCGATGGTACCAGCAGCTCACATGTATGGTGGGAGGCTTACACCCCAAGTGGCGGTGCTGGTGCAGCAGAGCAAGACTATTCAGGTCGAACTGTCAGTGCTGGGGATAAAATTGTAGTCCAAGTAGCTCCCTACTCTGGCAGCTCAACCAATGTGAATCTAGCTGTTTACGATTATGGGCCCACTCTGTCAAACGGTTCGTTCAATTGGATAGCATCTCACAATATCGTGTTGGACACCCCGGCTGCACCGTCGACTGTCGAGTGTATTGTAGAGCGTCCTTCAACTAGCAGCGGCTTTACGGATTTAATAGATTTTGGCACGGTAGATTTTTCTACTGCGAGCAGCGGCTCCCCAAATCAAGCATGCAATGCGACCGCAAATGGTATTGATCACGCCATCGCTAGCAATACTTACACATACAACCATGGAGTCACAGGTACAGCAATAGATATGCAAAATAGCGCTGCTACGACATTAGCTTCAACTTCAGCACCTTCTACTACTGGCTATTTCGATGTGACGTGGCATGCCGGAAGCTAATGTAAGTTAGATTAGACCATCGAATCCACCGTATAGTGAATGAATAAAAGCTTCTATCGTTTAAATTCTGGGGGAAGTTAAGAATTAGTTAAGATTTGCGGATTATTGTTTGGGTATGAGTGAAACTATGCCCGAAATACCAGTGACTGAACTGTCAGAGGAAATCAAAAAGGAATTGGCACGGCAGGCATTGCGAGACACGGTGCCGCCCTATGATGACGACACCTATGGCATGCTCGTCGAGCTCTAAAGCATCGTTTTGAGGAATTGGCCGGTGTAGGACTGAGCAACTTTGGCGACCTGTTCAGGTGTGCCTTCCGCGACGACCATACCGCCGGCTGAGCCGCCTTCAGGGCCCATGTCGATGATCCAGTCGGCGTTCTTGATGACGTCGAGATTGTGCTCAATGACGACCATCGAATTGCCGGCGTCGACCAGGGCGTGTAGCATGTTGAGCAGCTTGTCGACATCGGCCATGTGGAGGCCAGTGGTTGGCTCATCGAGGATGTACAGCGTGCGGCCGGTTGGACGGCGGGAGAGTTCGCTAGACAGTTTGATGCGCTGGGCTTCACCACCGGACAGCTGGGTTGCCGGCTGGCCAAGTGAGATGTAGCCGAGGCCGACATCTACCAGGGTCTGCAGTTTGCGGGCGATTGATGGGATATTGCCGAAAAAGTCGAGCGCCTGCTCACAGTTCATTTCCAGCACATCACTAATGGTCTTGCCTTTGTAGTGGATCTCTAGAGCTTCGCGGTTGTAGCGTTTGCCATGACAGACTTCGCAGGGGACGTAGACGTCGGGCAGGAAATGCATTTCGATCTTGATGATGCCGTCACCCTGACAGTTTTCACAGCGGCCGCCCTTGACGTTGAAGCTGAAACGACCGGGGCCGTAACCGCGAAGTTTGGCTTCAGGCATTTGAGCGAACAGCTCGCGGATCGGTGTAAATAACCCGGTGTAAGTGGCTGGATTGGAACGCGGTGTGCGCCCGATCGGTGACTGATCGATGATGATGGCTTTGTCGAGTTCTTTGATGCCTTCGATGTCATCGTGCTTGCCGGGGACGGTACTGGCGCGGTGCAGGCGAGCCAGCAGTTCTTTGGCCAGGATGTCGTTGATCAGTGATGATTTACCAGACCCAGAGACACCGGACACGACGACTAGTTCGCCAAGCGGGATGGTGACATCGACATTGCGCAGATTATTTTCGCGCGCGTTTTTGATGACCAGTTCTTTGCCATTGCCCTGACGTCGCTTCTTGGGTACCGGAATCGATTTACGGCCCGAAAGATACTGCGCGGTCAGGCTATCCTTTTGCTTCATGACGTCAGCTGGGGTGCCATTAGCAATGACTTTACCGCCGTGAATTCCGGCGCCTGGACCAATGTCCAATAGCCAGTCGGCGGTACGGATGGTGTCTTCGTCATGTTCAACCACAATCACCGTGTTGCCCAGCTCTTTGAGGTGTTTCAGCGTCTTGATCAGGCGTTCATTGTCGCGCTGGTGAAGACCAATGGATGGTTCGTCCAAAACGTACAATACTCCCTGCAAACCTGAACCGATCTGTGTCGCCAAACGAATACGCTGAGCTTCACCACCCGACAGCGTCGTGGCGCTACGGAGTAGGTTCAGATAATTCAGGCCGACGTCCTGCAGGAACTGGAGACGGGCACCGATTTCCTTGAGGATCATTTCAGCAATCTTGGTTTCCTTGGCGTCGAGCTTGATGCTACGGAACCAGTCGAGGGCATCATCGATAGATAGGCTACAGACGTCCATGATCGACTGCTCACCAACGGTGATCGACAGCACTTCGGGCTTCAGACGCAGGCCACCACAGGCGTGGCACGGCTTTTCCTGCATGAATTTCTCGATGTCGCGGCGGATAAAATCGCTGTCGGTTTCCTTGTGCCGGCGCTCGAGGTTGGTTACGACGCCCTCGTAGGTGGTTTCGAACGAGCGGCCGAGTCCGAGCGATACTCGGTACTTCTCCTTGCCGGTGCCATACATGATCATATTGAGCTGGTCGGCGGTCAGCTGCGACGTCGGCACGTGGAGGCTGAAGTTGTAGCGGTCGGCCACGGCCTGCAGTTTTTTCATGTACCAGTTATCGACATTGATGCGGTTGTAGGGTCGGATTGCACCCTCGGCGATGGTGAGGTTGCCGTTCGGTATTACCAGTTCGGGGTCGACTTCCAGGCGGGATCCAAGGCCAGTACAAACCGGACAGGCACCGTGCGGTGAGTTGAACGAAAAGGTGCGCGGCTCGAGCTCGGGAATGCTGATTTCAGGGTGCTGCGGGCAGGCATACATCAGGCTGTAAGTCCAGGTTTCATCATTGTCGGCGTCGAGGATGACGACTTTGCCTTCAGCCACATCGAGCGCCTGCTCGATCGACTGCACCAGACGGCTGGCACTCTCTTCGTTGTTAACCAGGCGGTCGACAACGACTTCGATGCGGTGGCGCTTGGCCTTGTCGAGCTCCGGGAATTCGTCGAGCGCATAGACGACACCATCGACACGGACGCGGGCAAAGCCGGCACGCTGGTACATTTCCGGGATGTGCTCGAAGGCACCCTTTTTGTCGATGACAACCGGCGCGAGCACCAGCAGACGCTTATCAGCAGTCGTGGCATTGACCTGGTCAACGATGCCAGTAATCGTCTGACGCACCACGGCGCTACCGTCGACTGGGCAGTGTGGCACGCCGATACGGGCATACAGCAAACGCAAATAATCATAAATCTCGGTGACGGTCGCGACGGTCGAGCGCGGGTTACGGGAGGTTGATTTCTGGTCGATAGAAATCGCCGGGCTCAGCCCATCGATCTGATCAACGTCGGGCTTTTCCATCAGACCTAAGAACTGACGAGCATACGACGACAGCGATTCGACGTAGCGGCGTTGCCCTTCGGCATAAATCGTGTCAAAGGCCAGGCTGGACTTGCCCGACCCACTTAGACCTGTAATAACCACTAGTTTTTCGCGCGGAATCGTAACATCTATGTTCTGCAGGTTGTGTTCACGGGCACCTTTGACGACGATTGAATCGGACATATCCCTCCCAGGAATTAGGCCTCGTATTATACATAAAAATTGCTGATTTTTCTAGACTCTAGCATACAGACAAAACAATCAAAACAAGCTTAAGCTTTAATACTATATTGTTGACATATTAACAAATAGGTGTATAATCCCGATTAAATCACCTGGTATTTTCCGGGGTAACAGAGGCACCGCATGTATTCATTCATCGTTTTAGGGATTCTTCCAGGCACCAATTTTCAAATCAGCTTCGACATGTGGCTGGAGTTTGTGACGAGCCTGACTATTGGACTGTTCACCATCTTTATCGGTCGTATACTCCTGCATCTAGTGCAGCACCGCGACGAGCTGGTATTTCTGCCGGCCAGCCGGACACCCCTCTACGCTAGTCAGCTGCATCTGCGGGCATAATCGACTGCCCGTACAGCTGTAACTCTTCGAGCAAATACTGTTGCTCACCACTGAGCTTGTCATCGGCGGCCAACTCACTCAGCCGCTTGAAATACTTGGCCAGCTTACTGCTCTGCTCACCCGCCAACAGCTGCTGTTTGCAGTGGGCTTCCCAGGCAGCACGCTCGACGTCAGTCAGTGATTTCGGATAATTGCGCGCCTTATAGAGCGGCAATAGACTTTGTAATCGCTCATCCTTGAAATCAAATTGCGTGACATTCAATTCATCCCCGTTAGCTGACCGCACCCGGCGCATCGCCTGCTTATCCGCATCTCCAAAAAATCCTTCGTACAACCGGGCATCGACCGTCAGCGGATTGTCGATCAGCGCCGTTTGCTCGCGCTCGGTATCCATCTGCTCAATTGCCTGGAATAGCTTCTCGGTAAACGCTTGATGTCCAGCCTTCAGCATTTCACGGTGCTTGGCAATCGTCTCCAACCTCAGCCCCAACCGCTCCTGGGTAGCCTGATCTTTGATTACGCCGAGCGGCGCAACTGCTGGACAGTGATTATGCTTCAGTGTTTTGACAGGCAGGCGCACCGCGTATGGGTCCGGTGAATACTGCCAGGCTTTGATCAGCTCATCGACAGACATCTTCATGAACGGCGTGGGATCGTAACGCAAATCGTAGACCAGGGTGTGCTTCTGCTTGGTTTCGGCCAGCTTGATGACGACTGAGGTGTGCAAGCTATTGCTGGGGTAGCGTCCGGAAGTGTAGACGAATGGCTGGCCGGCATCCACCAGTTCACCGACCTTTTTCTTGGCCCGGCAATCGAGCAGATATTTGAACAGGTCGGGCTGCTTGTCTTTGATCAGCTTGGCAACGGCGATGGTGGCGTGAACGTCGCTCAGGGCATCGTGGGCTTTGTAGTGGTCGAGCCCATTGAGCTTCGTCAGCAGCTCCAGCCGGTTGGTCGGTTTGCCATCCGACGCGAATGGCCACTCGATACCTTCCGGCCTTAGCGCTCGGGTCATGCGCACCACATCCAGCAAATCCCAGCGCGAGCAGCCGTCCATCCAGTGCCACTCATACGGGTCATAGAAGTTGCGGTAGTGCAGGAAGCGCATGAACTCATCATCGAAGCGCACCGTGTTGAAGCCTATAAAAATTGTGTCGGGCTGCACCACCTCGTCATAGAACAGCTTCAGAAACTCGGCTTCGGTATAGCCATCGGTTAGCGTCTGCTGCGGCGTAATGCCGGTAATCATAATCGCGTCGGGCTCCGGCAACACATCAGGCGACAACCGGATCAAGGCGTTGACCGGCTCACCAATCGGGTTCAGATCCATGTCCGTTCGCTGGCCGGCGAACTGCATGATCCGGGCCGAGCGCGGGTTCAACCCCGAGGTCTCTAAGTCATAAAAGAAAAAGCTGGCAGCCATAGTCCTCCCAGTTTACCACCGCCCTGCTACAAGCAGTATAAATTTAAGCTAAAGTTAACATTTAACGCTTTTTATATTCTTTGAAGTAATATCCGACTACAAACCCTAGTGGGGTACCTAATAAACCACCGACTTGGGAAAGTGTTTTATCCATATCGAGTGCTGTTGGTTTCCCAATCCATTGGTTGTACAGGGGTACACCGACTAGAACTACCAATATCAAAATCAGAAATCCCCACACAAAAATTTGAGCGATCAGCGCCCGCTTTTTATCCAAATGTTCCTTTGGATCAAACGGCGCACTCTCAACCTTATGCTCGAGAGCTTCCAGCCGCGCTGAAGCCTGTTTAGCTTGCCCACCCCCTGTCTTCTGAGGGGAAAGATTCATTTAATCGATTACTGCGCTTTCTCTAACTGCTTGCAGGCTATTAAACAAATTTTCAGTTTCATCAATCAACAAGTTTATGCTCTTATAAACATTTGAAATGCTTTGGTCAAGAGCAGCCTTAGTTGCTACATCGGTGATAGTTGCGACCGTTTCATTCATGGTATCCACCTGCATCAGAAGAACACGAATAGCATTGATGTTACCACGAATACTGGTTTGAATAGCACTGTACTGCTGGCGAGTTTCCTGATTCATAGTACCCCCATTTTATTCACTTTATGTAGATGTGCAAGCATGAGCTTATTACAATTTAGCTTACCATAAGCAGCTTAGGGCGCGCTGTGATATTTTCTTAGTATTTGAATTCGCCGGTGCCGACCCGAACGATGTCGTCAGCGTCGATACCCTGACGCACCAGCTGATGCATAATGCCCATCTTGCCCATGATATGGCGCAGGCGCTGGACGGCCTCTTCATTATTGAAATCGGTGCGCTTGGCGAAGTTCTCGATCTTCTCGCCTGAGACGACAAAGGTGTTGACGTCTTTGGTGACAGTCCAGTGTTCGCTGAGGTCTTCAAGCGTGATGATTGGGATGCCGGCGGCCTCTTCTTGTTTTACGATCTTGGCACGCTCTTTGGCTACCAATTGTTTGACCTTGTAAAGCATAGGCTTGAGGTTCAGGCCGGACTGGGCAGAGATAGCGAAGATCGGCGTGCCTTTTTTGGCGACGGCGGCAACCTGCGCGATCAGGTCAGCGGCTATTTCTTCGTCGAGGCCTTCGATCTTGGTGATGGCGATGACTTCCGGGCGCTTGGCCAGGTCGGCCTTGTAAGCTTTCAGCTCATTACGGATAGTCTTGTAGGTGCCAGCCGGGTCCTCATTGTAGGCATCGATTAGGTGCAAAATAACGGCGGTGCGTTCGACATGCCGCAGGAAATCGTGACCGAGGCCCTTGCCGTCGGCGGCACCTTCAATCAGGCCGGGAATGTCAGCCATCAGCAGGCTGTTTTCATTGTCGATGTCGACGACGCCGAGGTTTGGTTTCAGCGTCGTAAAGGCATAATTAGCGATTTCAGGGCGGGCATTGCTGACCTTGCTGAGCAGCGTTGATTTGCCGGCATTCGGCAGACCGACCAGGCCGACGTCAGCGATCATTTTCAGTTCGAGGTTGACGGTCAGTTCTTCGCCCGGTTCGCCCAGCTCAGCAAACTTAGGTGTCTGACGGCGTGATGAGACGAAGTGGGCATTACCGAAGCCGCCACGGCCACCGCTGGCGATAACTGCCGATTCGCCATCGGCAACTAAATCCGCCAGGATCTCGCCCTTTTCATTAGTCGCGATGGTGCCGACGGGTACTGGCACCAGCAAATGCTTGGCGCTGCGGCCGTGCATCTTGGCTGGACCGCCGGGCTGGCCTTCGTCGGCTTTGAGCTCGCGCTGGTAGCGGAAGGCAGCCAGGGTATTCTGATTGCGGCTGGCAACTAGCACGACGTTGCCACCATTGCCGCCGTCACCACCATCCGGTCCGCCCTTAGAGACAAACTTCTCGCGACGGAAGCTCAGTTTGCCGTTGCCGCCCTTACCGGCGATAACAGATACCACTGCTTTATCGATAAAACTCATATGCTTCTTTCTATTTTACGCTACGATTAGTCCCGCAGCAGTATATCCTGGCCATTAATACTGACCTGCATCAGATCCAGTCCGAGCATCACGGTGTCGCCATCCTTGCGGCGCATTTCAACTTCAGAGTCGAAATAAGCCACCGGTTTGAAGTTAAACTTCTCATCGGGAGTGCCAAAAGTAATCAGTTCGTGCTCGTACACTTCATCTTTGTCGCTGCGTGCTTCACCGGTCGCGCTTAGCACATGTACGAATCCTTGGTCTGCCATCACACCTTCAATCCTGCGACTAGTAGCTTCTTCGGGTGCGATCTTGCGGTAGCGAACATCGAGACTGCCGCTACACAGATTGATCGCTACTTTATTGCCGGCGGGAATCTGCTTGAGATTAATCGATCCTTCCTGTGCGGTAATTGCTCGTAGGTGTTCAATGTCAACTTCGCGGGCCGCCCGTTGCAATTCGCGCTGACGCTCGGTCTCGAGCTCGCGTTTTAGTTCTTCATCGCCAAAAAATTTGTCGAGTAGCTGCAATTTCATCACAGGTGACAGAGTTGCAACAATACCCATGACTACTTCGTGACGACGGGCTTCATCGGCAGCTTTGACCGCTTCCTTGAAAGCCTGGCTAATATCAAAGCCGTCTTGTGTGTACCGCTCATATTTGTCGTGAATCAGTTCAGCATCAGCCTTGAATGGTTCGATCCTGGCAAGCTCAGTCCGAACTTGGGTGAGCTCTGCCTGTAAGCGCTGAATTTCTGCTGATTTCTTGCCAAATGCCATAATCACGTGATTATAACATTTTTACGATGTTTTAACAATATTAGCGGTAGATGTAGTGCTGGAAGAAGGTCGAAGACACCCAGTCGGAGTAGCCGACGCGGCCATAGCCCGCCAGACCATTCATATCGGAGTACTTGATCATCGTGCCGTCATCAGAGACAGCTTCAACGTAGGCAACATGACCGAGGTAACTCATGTTGTCGCTCTGAGCCACGGCGCCGACACGCGGAACATTGCTAACCGTCCAGCCACTCTGCGGAGCCAGGTTGTCCCAGGTATAGGCGTTACCCCAGTTTGCAGGTACTGAGATGCGGGTAGCGACATACCAAGTACAGTAGCCGTAGTCATAACCATTGTATCCGTAGATGGCGCTGCCACCGCCCCAGGCATAAGAAGCGCTGGAACTGACAGTGGGTGCGGCTACTCGTACTACAGGGGCGGGCGTAACCATGCCGTCTGGGATGATGATGTGGTCGCCAGGCGTCAGCCCGGCCTGCTCAGCGTCGTTGTAAGCGGCGATTTTGTCGGAGCTGGCCTTATACTTATTGGCTAAGCTGTCGACGGTGTCACCTGAGGCGACGGTGTAAACGATACCGTTGACCGGTGGGATGTACAGGTTCTGGCCGACGGTGACGGCGTCACTCGAGCCGAGGCCGTTGGACCAGCGGATACTGTCGGAAGTAACTCCAAACTTACTGGCCAGACTGGTCAGCGTATCACCGGCGACAGTGGTGTAAGTCTTGATGTCGGCCTTAGATTTGAGGGCAGTAGTGATGACCTGAGGCTTGGCGACGACATTGTCAGTCGTGGGCGCCTGTGTTAACTCAACGGACTGTGAGATGGCCTGACTGGTAATAGCCGTTGATTCCGGCAAACTGCTCATGCGGGCTACCGTCAGGGCAATGTCTGCAGATGATAATTGGTCTAACGGGTTGGCAACGGGGGCGTCAGCAGAAACGCTAGCAACGGATTTTGTACTGGTGGAGCCATGCTGATCGAGCACAACAAAGGCGCTGATAGCTCCCAAAATCAAAATATTAGTCAGCAGGAAACCAGCCCGCACCAAACGCTTACGCGTTGATGAGCGGTTGAGCTTGGTCTGGAGGTGCTGAAGGGTCTTGTGTGCGTCCGGGGTGGCGGTCGCCAAGCGAGTTGTCAAATGAGTTGTGGGATTTGTATTACTAATACAAAGCTCCAAATTATTACACTAGTAACCCGTCAATTATAGCAAACCAGCTAGCTGAGGCAAGGCTGAAAGGTCGATTTTAGCCTATTGTACCCCTGTTAATTGCCGCAGAGTTTGTGGCAATATTTAGCCGTTAAAGCCTGGTGCTCTTCGAGGGTATGAGAAAAGTATGTCGTACCATCATCACCGGCGACGAAGTACAGCCAATCGGTGCCGGCAGGATGGGTTGCGGCCTGCAACGAAGTTTTCGTAACTGTGCTGATAGGGGTGGGGGGCAAGCCGGTATGAATCAGCGTATTGTATGGTGAGTCAAAGGACAGATCAGGCTGCTTACCCGCCGCCACCGAGCCATAGATAGCCGTCACATCCGAACCGAGCATCATGCCCTGCTTCAAAC
>Ga0070658_10000401_pt1 | contig 37648 bp, 32 predicted proteins | sample KBSC13metaG_FD_64664 | JGI IMG/M metagenome (GOLD analysis project Ga0070658, IMG submission 64664) | Corn rhizosphere microbial communities from Kellogg Biological Station, Michigan, USA - KBS C1-3 metaG | ecosystem: Host-associated > Plants > Roots > Rhizosphere > Soil ... | reverse complement strand
GGCCAGAATTGTGGCTGCGCGGCGCTCGGCTGCTGCACGCGTTTCTCGCGGTGCGCGGACGGCGCCACGGCGATGTGCAGCACCACGGCGCTCTCGTGCACGCTGCAGACGCCCCACTGCGAGGGTCCTTACGTGGTGGCGTACGCGGGCGGCTGCTACGAGGGCTGCGTGCGCTCGTCCGCGTGCGCGGGCGGCGCCGGCGGCGGTTCCGGGATGGGGGGCGATGGCGGCCACGGTGGTTCCGGGGGCGCGGGCGGCGCCACCGGCCAGACCTGCAGCTCCGCGCCGCCGCTCCCCTGCCCGACCGGGCGCGTGTGCGACGAGGACATGCCGAACCGGTGCGGCGCCGGCGCGGTGACCGGCCACTGCATCGTGATGCCGGAGGGCTGCACGACCGACTACACGCCGGTGTGCGGCTGCGACAACCACACCTACCCGAACGACTGCGAGCGCCAGCGCGCGCGGGTACAGCTGGCGCACACCGGCGCCTGCGCCTGAGCGCGCCTCAGGGCAGCCAGGTCTGGCCCGTCTCGCAGCTGACGTGGCGCAGGGCGATCCCCGACGGCCTGATCGACAGCACGCCGAACGTGATGGGCAGGTGAAAGCGCCGCGGACCGATCGAGCCGGGGTTGAACATCACCAGCCCCTTGTCCCGGCCGATGAACGGCACGTGCGAGTGGCCGCACAGCACCAGGCCGGCCGAGCACGCGCGCGCCGCGCGGGCCACCTCGGCGCGCAGCTTCGGGCCGTAGACCGCGATGTGCGTGAGCCACGCCTTGAGCACGCTGGTCCCGCCGCGCACGAAGTCGATGTCCATCGAGTCGCTGAAGCCGGGCACGCGCGCGTCGATGTTTCCGCGCACCGCCAGCAGCGGCGCGATCGCCCGTAACGGTGCCAGCACCTCGAGGTCGCCGATGTCGCCGCCGTGGATGATCAGGGCGGGCGACAGCTTCCGGATCAGGTCGGGCGCGTTCGGATGAGGGCGGCCGTGCGTGTCGGCGACGACCACCACGTCCAGCTCGCCCGTCTCGGGGACGGTCACCGCCTGGGACGAATGTGACGCTGCGGGCACGGTGCGAAGAGGTCCGGTTGAACGCCCCGATCATACACGCCGAAGCACGCCGAACTGCCACCGGCCGTCACCGATGAACAGGACGGACATCGCCGGGCTGGCCGTTCGCCGTCGTCCCAGGACAGCGCGGCCGACTCGACGTCATCGAGCGGATCGCCCCCGGCGGCGCGCCGATGCCGAAGCCGCCCCGCCGCCGCTGCTGATCGAGATTCCCCCCCTGGTGCTTGGCAGCGGACACGTTCCGTTGCGCTGAGATTTTGCGCAACGGTTGCGCTACGTAATTGATGACGGTGGCGTCGAGCGCAAGATTTGCGACCGCTTTGCTCGCACAGCGAGAAGATTGCAACGAAATGACTGCGAAAGCATGGGCGGGAGGGCGGGTGGCTCTATACTCGCGCCGCTTGCTGCCGCTTCAACTGGTCGTCGCGCTCGTGGTCGGTGTCGTGCTCGTCGCGATGCTCGTGGCTGGCGTGCGGCCCCTGGCCGGACACGCGGTGGGTCGCGTCGTCCTGCTGGTCGGTCTGGTCGCGCTGCCGGTGCTGCTGTCGGTGGGGAACCTGTCGTACGGGGTCAGCCAGTCCAGCTCGACGCGCTTCTGTCTCTCCTGCCATGAGATGGAGCGATTCGGACGTTCATTGTTCGTCGACAACAAACAGGCGCTGGCGGCGGTTCATTACCAGGATCGCCTGGTCCCGCGCGAGAGCACCTGTTACACGTGCCACAAGGACTACGCGTTGTTCGGTGACGTGAAGGCGAAGCTGAACGGTCTCCGTCACGTGTGGGCGCACTACGTGACGGGTGTGCCGGCCCAGATCAAGCTGTACGAGCCGTATCCGAACTCGAACTGCCTTCATTGTCACGATGATTCACGGCGCTTCGTCGAGAAGGACGTGCACCGCGCCATCTCCAGCCAGCTCTATGCGGGCTCGGTCTCCTGTCTCTCCTGTCACCGGATCGCGCACGACATGGCGAAGGTCGACGCCCACCAGTTCTGGCAAGCCCGATGATCCGGTCCATTCGCAGGGCCGCCATCTGCACGGGCCTGGGCCTGCTGGTCCAGCTGGTCGCCGCGCTGGACTGGACGCCCTTCACCTTCATCGCGTCGGCGGTGGTCGGGCTGCCCCTGATCCTGGTGGGCGCCGTCCTGTTCCTGCGCGCGGTGTGGAAGAGCCTGAAGAGCGGAGGCGCCGCGTGAAGATGCGCCGGCGCACTGGCTGGCGGACGGTCTGGCTGTCGCTGTTCCTGTCGTCGGTGTCGCTCGCCGCCGCGTTCCCGGCCCTCGTTCGTCTGCCCAGGCGCGACCCGGCCAGCAGCCCCACCTTGCCCCAGGCGCTGTTCTCGCACCGCGTGCACGCGAACTTCGTGTGCGCGGCTTGCCACCCGGCGACGTTTCCGCAAGCGCTGCTGGCGTTCACGCACGAGGACATGCGGGCAGGCCGCTACTGCGGCCGCTGCCATGACGGGGGCACGGCCTTCGCCATCGAAGGAGCGCGCTGTGAAAGCTGCCATGCCGGCCCGCGCTGAGCTGAGTCGCCTCGTGACGGCGGTGACCTTGCTGGCATTGACCGGCGGCGCCGTGCACGCACAGAGCAAGCAGGAGGACGAGCGGCGCAGGCTGCTCGAGGAGATCGGTCTGGAGAAGACGGCCCATCCCACGCCGTCGCCGCCCCCCGCGGCGCCGGCCGAGACGGACGTCCCCTCGACCGGCCCGGGCGAGGTCTCGGGGAGCGCGACGGGCAAGACGGCGCCCGCGCCGGGCCGCCGGACCGTGGCGGCGCCCTCGTTTCGCAAGGCCATCGAGCCCGCGCTGAACGCCGGCTGCGGCAGCTGTCATCGCGCGGGCGCGCCCGCCGCGATGACCCGCCTGGTGCTGTCCGGCGATGCCCTGGTGGACCACGGCGTGGTCGTGAAGATGGTCGACCTGGCCGATCCGGCGGCCAGCCTGCTGCTACGCAAGGCGAGCGGCGCCACCCTTCACGGCGGGGGAGCGCCCTGGCCCGAGGACGGCGCCGCCTACGCGCGCGCGCTGGCGTGGATCCGGGCGGGCGCGCGACTGGACGGGGAAGGCCCTGCTTCCCCCGCGGCGGCGACCGCGACGGCGACCGCGACGCGGCCTCACGTGATCGCCCCGAATGTGCCTGCGGGCGCCGCCATCCCCGGGCCGGCGCAGGACGCAGCGGTCGCGCCTGCGCCGGAGGTCGCCCGCGATGTCGACGCCGAAGCGGCGGCGCCGGCGCCGGCCAACCGTCCGGACGCCGCGCTCCACGGGCTGCTGATGACCGCGTGCGCCTCCTGCCACCGCACGGGCGGGATGGCGGGCCTGACCAGGCTGGTCCTGGACGGCGACCCGACCCACGACCTCGCGGCGGCGCGCGCGCTGATCGACCTGGGCGCGCCCGAGCGCAGCCCCCTCGTCAGCAAGGCAGGCGGGCTGATGCACGGCGGTGGCACCGTGCTGCCCGCGGCAGATCCACGCGCCCAGCAACTCCTGGATTGGGCGAGGTCAGTGGCTGCCGCGCCGCCGCCGGCGCCGCTCGCAGCCGGTCAGGCGGCGTCCTCGACGGCGGCCACGCCAGCTCCGGCGGCCGCCGCATCGTCATCCCCCGCCGGGCCGCCCCATGCGCCTTCCGGCGCCGTCCGGTTGCCGCTCGACTTCGCGCTCGATGGCCGCTTCGATCTCGCCTACGAGCGCCGGCAGTTCGACGGCGATCCCTTCGCCGGCGGCTCGGTCGGCGCTTTGCGCAGCTATCACCACTTCCTGTTTCTGTCTCACGACGTCGGCCAGCCGTGCGGGATCACGGCGGAGGTGACCTCGCTGCTGTTCTGGGAGGCGCACTGCCGCTTGCCCCGCTGGTTCGGTCCCGTACAGGTGACCGGCGCGGGCGGCAAGATCGTGGTCCCGTTCGGGGCCGATCCTCTCTTTCATCAGAGCTACGGCGGCCTGGAGGGCTTCGACCAGGTGGTCCTGCCGGTCATCTGGTCGATCGAGGGCGTCGCCGCGCACGCGCTGTGGCCGCTGGGCGAGGCTGGCGGTCACCGATGATCTGTACGTGGTGCGCGGCTACGCGCTGGCGCAGCCGGGCGCGGTGTTGAACCTGCAGAACAGCTTCTCGCCTGACGACGCCACCCGCCTGGGCTGGGGCAACCGCGTCGGCTTCGCCTGGCGCTGGCTGTCGGCGTGGTACTCGTCCTACTTCAACACGCTGGGCTTCGGCCGCCGCCTGTTCATGCAGGCCGTCGACGTCACGGTGTGGCGCCCGCGCGGCATCCCCGTGCTGCAGCACTTCAGCGCGGGCGCGGGCCTGCTGCGCGCCGACGTCTCCGGCGGGGGCGCGGGCGTGGGCGGCGTCGGGTACGACTACTATGATTTCGCCAGCTACTTTCAGCTTCGCTATCACCCCACCGAGTGGCTGTACCTGCAGTACCGCCAGGGTCTGCGCACCTTCGACAACCGCCGCGGGTTGATCCTGGACAACGCGCGGCTGACGTCGGCCGACGGATCGACGCACAGCTTCGGCGCCGTGGCCCGCGCGGGTGCGCTGACGTTCGGCATCTACTACTTCGTCAACCTCGAGAAGGTCGACGAGATCCGCAACGACCTCTTGCGCACGAGCCTGACCTATGAGTTCTGAACGGGGCCGGTCGCACTGGCGGGGCGCCAGCCTGGCGTTGCTGGCGGCCGTCGTGGTCTTCAGCGCCGGCTGCGCCGATCTGTCGCGTGGTGACCCGTCGCCCGCGGTCGTCTCCGATGCCGGTGACGCCTCTGACGGCGGTGACGCCCAGGCGCTGTCGTTCGCGACCGACGTGTTCCCCTTGCTGGCGCCGTGCGCGACCTGCCACGTCGCCGGGGGACAGGCCGGGGGCACGTCGCTGCTGCTGACCGCCGACCCGGGCGCCAGCTACCCCGCCGTCGTTCGGCTGGTCGATACCACGTCACCGGCGGGCAGCCGGCTGCTGTCGAAGGCCAGCGGCAACGGTCATGGCGGCGGCGCCGTCTTCCTGCCTGGGTCGTCCCAGTACCAGACCATCCTGACCTGGATTCAGCAAGGAGCACCACCATGATCCCGAAGCTGCGGAAGCTGCCACCCCTCGGCCGTTGGGCGGCCGTTCCTCTGGCCGCCGGCGCCCTGGCAGCGCTGTTCGCCCTGGGGCCCCTGGGTTGCGCGAAGCTGGAGAGCGACAAGGTGCCGCCTCCCCCCGCCGCGATCACGACGGCGGGCCCGCACGCCGTCACCGTCGGACAGACGATCACCATCACCGCCACGACCAGCAACGGCGCCGACGCCACCTACACGTTCACCAGCGCCAACACCGCCGTGGCCCTGGCCGGCGGCGCGGGGGTCGTCACGGGCATCGCGCCGGGCGAGACCACGGTGACCGTCACGGGCGCGCAGAGCGGCGCCACGGCGACCGTTCCCATCGTCGTCGTCGCTCCGCAGGACCAGGCGCAGATCCCGTACTACGCGAGCTGGATGACGTCCGCGCACGCCGACGCCACGGCGCCCGCCTTCACGAACTGGAACGCCCAGGGCGTCATCCCGACGACGTGCGCACGCTGTCACAGCCCGCAAGGCTTCGTCGACTACCTGGGCGGTGATGGCAGCGCCCCCGGTCAGGTGGATCGGTCCGCGCCCACGGGGTCGGTGATCAGCTGCACCACCTGCCACAATCCGGCCGCGGACGCGCTGACCAGCGTGACGTTCCCCTCCGGCGCCACCGTCACCGGACTGGGCGGCGAGGCCCGCTGCATGACCTGTCACCAGGGGCGCTCGTCCGGTCCCAGCGTCGACGCGGCGATCGCGGCCGCCGCTCCCGCCACCGACGACACGCCCAGCGCGGCGCTGACGTTCCAGAACATTCACTACTTCCCCGCGGCCGCCACCCTGTTCGCCGGCGTGGCCAAGGGTGGCTACCAGTATCCCGGCCAGGTGTACGACGTCCGCTTCCGTCACGTCGACGGGAAGGACACCTGCGTCGGCTGTCACGATCCCCACTCCACCAAGGTGAAGTTCGATCAGTGCGCCACCTGCCACGCGGGCGTCACCGACGTCACCGCGGCCCACGACATCCGCATGATCTCGTCGGTGGGGATCGACTACGACGGCGATGGCGACACCACCGAGGGCATCTACGGCGAGCTGGTCGGTCTGCGCGCGAAGCTGGGGACCGCGATCGCGCGCTACGGCGTCGAGCACCAGACGCCGGTCTGTTACGCGGGCGATTCCTATCCTTACTGGTTCGTCGACCTGGACGGGGACGGCGTCTGTTCGGCGGCGGAGGCCACCGGCGCGAACGCGTTCGCCGGCTGGACCGCGCGCCTGGTGCGGGCCAGCTACAACTTCCAGATGGCGAACAAGGATCCGGGGGCGTTCGCCCACAACGCCAAGTACATCATCGAGCTGCTGCATGACTCGATCGCCGACGTCGACACCGCGCTGGTGGCGAAGGTGGACCTCAGCAAGGCGGTCCGCACCGACTTCGGGCACTTCGACGGGGCCGGCGTGGCGGCGCGCCACTGGGACGCCGGCGAGCAGGTCGACGCCACCTGCTCGGCCTGTCACGGAGGCGAGCAAGGTTTCCGCTTCTACGTCCAGTACGGCGTGGGCCAGGTGGTGCAGGAGACGGCCAACGGGCTCGAGTGCGGCACCTGCCACGACAGCCCGGGCACCGACTTCACCGCCATCGCGGCGGTCCCCTCGGTCACCTTTCCCTCGGGGGTCGTGCGCAAGGAGCCGGGGTTCGACAACGTGTGCGAGACCTGTCATCGCGGGCGTGAAGCGAAGGCCACCGTCGACGCGCAGCTGGCGACGGGCAAGCCGCAGTTCCGGAACGTGCACTACCTGCCGGCGGGCGCGACGAAGCTGGGTTCGGCCGCGCATGTCGGCTACGAGTACGACGGCAAGACGTACGCGGGGCCGATGACGCACATGGGTGGCGAGCAGTGCACCTCCTGTCACGAGCCCGTGTCCAGTCATCACACGTTCAAGATCAGCGACGCCTGGGTCGCCACCTGCCAGGTCTGCCACGCCGATGCCGATGGCGACCCGGCCAAGATTCGCCTGGTGCACACCGCCGATTACGACGGCGACGGCCTGACCACCGAGCCCCTGGCGGCCGAGATCGACGGCCTGGCGGCGAAGCTGCTGGCCGCCATGCAGGCGGTCGCCCCCGCGCCTGGCCTGTGCTACGGCCCCGGCGCCTACCCGTACTTCTTCAAGGACACCGACGGTGACCGCTCGTGCGGCGCCGCCGAGGCGGTCTCCTCGAACGCGTTCTCCGGCTGGAACGCCGCCCTGGTCAAGGCTGCCTTCAATTACCAGCTGTCCCGTACCGAGCCGGGCGCCTGGGCCCACAACTTCGACTACATGGCCCAGTTGCTGTACGACAGCATCGCCGACCTGGGAGGCGCGACCACGGGGCTGACCCGGCCCTAGCGGCGGGTCGCGAAGGTGACGCCCCGCTCACGGACCCGTGAGCGCGACGAGCGAGCGCGAAATTTGAAGGGCCCGGGCACCTGGCATTGGCTAAGGTATGCGGCCCCAGATGGGTCACAAGCAGCATTCGAAGTCAGTACAGCTTCTGGTCGCGCGGTTTTCGGCGCGGCTATCCAGGTCCGTCGAGCGTGAGATCGAGGCACGCTGCCGGGTCCTCGCGGCCGAGCAGCTGGCAGCCGCGTTTGCCAGACCGAAAGTGTCGGCGAAGTCCGCCGCTTCTGCGACGCAGGCGGGACGCCCCGAGCCGGGCGCCTGGGATGCCTTTTCCACACCACGTCCTGGGGATTCGCGCGCTCCTGGGAGCGAGGGCGCGGCCGAAACCGGGTCGGCGCCGCGGGCACGCCGGGGCAGGAAGCCGCGGGCCGTACCGGCCAGGCCGCCCCTTCCCGCGGTCGATCCTGAACAAGCTGCCCGTGATGCCGAACTGGCGCGCCTGCGGGCATTGCTGAAGCCGGCTCGAGACGACAGCCCAGCGAGCGAACCTTCGCTCGCGACTTCCTCTGCATCGCCCGCCCTGCCCTCCCCGTCACAGGAGGAAACGCTGCACGCGCTGGAGAGCGAGATCCGAGGCCAGGTTCACAGCCTTGGCGAGCTGGGAACGGCCCGCTGCACGGCGCGTATCGCCGCATGGACGGGGCGCGTCCGGGCGTATGAAGAAGAGAGCGGCAACCGGATGGCTGCCCAGCTCATGCTCGACAAGCTGCGGGCGCTCGCCCACGCGATGGAGGCAGGCCACATCGAGGCGCTGACTGCCTCGTGGCGAACTGCCGACTGGTCGGCTTACGTTCGAAAGAACGAAGAGCTTGCGGAGGCACCAGCAACGCCGGAGCCGGAAGAGACAGCCGAAGAAGCGGCGTCCGAGGCGGTGGTCGACGCCTCCAACTATGGCGCCGTCTGGTCGTAGTCATGGCCGTCGCCTGAGCGCGCCCGGGTGGCGCCAGGGCGCAGCGCCCCGGCTCGTCCGGCTCACGGCGCCGTGAGCGTGACGATGGCCGAGAAGGCGGCGGACAGATCGGCTGCGCTCTGCACCGGATAGTAGAAGGGATCCGTCGCGCGCGGAGCTCCGCCTTCCAGCGCCAGTTGCGTCAAGGTCCCGCCAGGGTCTGACCCCACGCCCACCGCCAGCACGAACGTGGGAATTCCCAGCTGAACGTACGCCTGCTTGACCGCGGCGATCGCGTTCGCGTCGTCGCACTGATACATCGTTTCTCCCGGGGCCGGGGCGCAGGGTCCGCTTCCACAGTTGGGCGCTCCGTCGGTGATCAGGACCATGTACTTCGGCGCGCCATCGGCCAGCGCCGTCAGATAGGCGGCGGTCGTGGTCACGGCCGCCGTGGTGGGCGTGGAGCTGGCCGCCGAGACCAGGGCCAGCCTGGCGGTGATAGCCGCGGCGCTGGCAAGCTGCGGCGCGACGTCGACGCCCGCGGCGACGTCGCAGGCATTGTTCGACGCGAACAGCTTCAGCCCCCACCGCACGGTCGTGTCCGTCGCGGACAGCACGCGCCCCAGCTCTCCCTCCAGCAAGGTCCACTTCGAACTGGCGCCGCAACCGCCCGTGCAGGTGGTCCCGTCGATACCGTCGTTCATCGACCCCGACCGATCGAGCACGATGACGATGTCCGCTGCCGGCGCAGGGTTGCTACCGGCGGCCCCGCCGCCGCCGGCCCCCGCCGTCTCGCCCCCCGCGCCGCCGCCCCCCGCGCCCCCGCCCACCCCACCCTTGTTTCCGCCGCCAGAGGTGCAGCCCGGACCTGCCCCCAGCGTCACCAGCAAGAGCAAAGTCGCGGGCAACCGCCGGGCCACCATTCGTCCCGTCGCTGCGGGGTGAAGACGGCTGGTGTGCATACCACCAGCGTACATCTTCTTCTGGACGGGCGCGGACGCGGACGCACCTCGCCGCGGGCAGCATGCCGGACGTCTCGGTGCTGTCCCAATATTCGTGACGGCGCAGTTGTCCCCTGCGACGGCGTCTCCGTCAGCCGCCTGGGACGGCATCGCAGGCGGCCAGCCGCTTCTCCAGCGATCGCCGTTCGGTCGGGTTTCGCGCCAGCGCCAGCGCCTGCTGAAATCGCTGCCGCGCCCGCTCGCGCTGGCCGCGCGCCAGCTCCATCTCACCCAGGGCGGCGGCGTAGAACGGATACTGCTCCAGTCGCTCGCGCCCCTCGATGGCGTCGATCGCCTCCAGCCCGCGCGCGGGACCTGCGTGTTGCCCAACCGCGATGGCCCGGTGTAGCGCCACCACGGGCGACGGCCGTAGCGCCAGCAGCGCGTCGTACAGCCGCACGATGGCCCCCCAGTCGGTGTCGGCCGCCGAGGGCGCTCCGGCGTGCACGCCGGCGATCGCCGCCTCGATGTGATACGGCGTCACCTCTGCCCCCGCGGCGGATTGGTCCAGCAGCCGGCGCCCCTGCGCGATCAGCGCCGCGTCCCACAGCGATCGGTCCTGCTCGAAGAACGGCGTCAGGTCGCCCGCGTCGTCCAGCCGCGCCGGCATGCGGGCGGCGTGCAGGCACATCAGCGCCGCCAGCGCCCGTGTCGCCGGCGTCTGTCCCGTCGGATGCTCCAGCAGCAGCGACACCAGCCGCATCGCCTCCTGCACCAGGTCCTCGCGCACCGCCGACGCGGGCGAGGCCCCGTGGTAGCCCTCGTTGAACAGCAGGTACAGGGCGCGATGGACCACCGGCAACCGCGCCGCCGCTTCGGTCGCGTCCCCCAGATCGAACAGCGACTTCGAGGCGGCCAGCACCTTCTTGGCGCGCGTGACCCGCTTCTCGACGGCGGCGGCGCTGTCCAGGAACGCGCTCGCGATCTCGTTCACGCTGAACCCGCACAGCACCTGCAGGATCACCGCCAGCTGCGCCGCCTCGGGCAGCCGGGGGTGGCAGCACGACAGCATCATGCGCAGCTGGTCGTCCTGGATGGCGTCCGCGGCGAACAGCGCATCGACCGTGGGCCGCAAGGTCCATTCCGTCTCCAGCCAGCGCGCCACCTCGGGCGCGAAGGTGCGGGCCGTTCGCTCGCGGCGCAGCACATCGACGGCGCGGTTCTTGGCCGCCGTCATCAGCCAGGCCGACGGGTTGGGGGGCGGGCCGTGGAACTTCCACACCTCCAGCGCGCGGCAGAGCGCGTCCTGGGTCACGTCCTCTGCCAGCGCCAGGTTACGGACCCCGAACAGGCGCGTCAGCGCGGCGGTCAGCCGTCCGGCCTCCCGCCGGAAGAAGCGCCCGTCCAGGTCCATCCCCGTCCCTTACCTCGTCCCTGATTCCGTCCGATAGGGCGTCCGCTACATCTTGGCGACTGGCCTGACCTCCACCGCGCCGCCGTACGTGAACACCGGGCACCCCATCGACAGCTCGGTCGCCTGCGCCAGGTCCTTTGCCTCGACCAGGGTGAACCCGCTGACCAGGTCCTTCTCGGCGAAGGGGCCGTCGGTGACCAGCTTCTGCTTGCCGGAGACCACCTTGCCCCCACGCTCGAGCGGCTGGCCCGGGTCCTTCACGAACCCCTTCTCCCCCAGGTCCTTCAACCAGCTCATCCACCGCTGCATCTGCTGCTGCATCTCGGCGGGCGACTCGGTGCCCGTCATTCCACCCCGGTACAAGAACAGGAACTGGCTCATGGTCTCTCCTTTGGTTCGAACCCGGCTTCGTTGCCGGCTTCCCCCTAGACGCCCGAGCCGCGCCTGACCGGACACTTTTCTTCGCCCGCCGTCGAATCGGCGGCAAGGGTCCGCCCGGCCACCGTGCGGCAGGTCCCTGCCTGCCGTCACGCGCCGTCGGCCAGCGCGTCCGCCAGACGGGGGAAAAGCGGCCTGAAGCCCAGGTCTTCGCGGATGCGCCGGCCGTCGAGGAGGGCGTCGAAGGCGCGCCCCCGGGCGGCATTCGAGCCGTCCGGGGGCGGTGCCCCCACCGACGCATACAGCGTGGCCAGGTCCGGCGCTTCGTCGTCGACCACGTTGTAGACGCGGTGGGCGGGCGACGGCGCGTCCAGCAGGCGCGCGACCGCCTGCGCGACGTCGGCGTGGTGCCCCAGCGACAGCCGCTGGGAAGGGGAGAAGGCGCGCATCATCGGCAGCGCCTCGGCGATGTGCGCGTCGCCGTCGCCATAGACGAACGGCAGCCGCAGCACCCGCACGTCGAGACCGGCGACGCCCAGCAGGAAGCGCTCGGCCGCCAGCTTGCTGACCGGATACGCTTCGGTCGGCGCGCAGGGATCGTCCTCGGTGGCCAGGCGCCCGCCGTTCGAGCCATAGACCAGGCCGGTGCTGGTGAAGATGAAGCGCCGCACTGAAGATTCGCGGGCGGCGTGGGCCAGGTTCTGCGTGCCCAGGTCGTTGACCGCGTGCGCCTGCTCGGGCGTCGCGCCGCGGAAGAAGGCGGCGCAGTGGACGACCGCCTCGACGCCGCGGACGGCGGCCGCCAGCGACCCCGCGTCCAGCAGATCGCCCTGGACGAGGTCGGCGCCAGCCGCCCCGAGCCCCGCGGCACGCTGCCGATCGCGCACCAGCGCGCGCACGTGATCGCCGCGCTTGACCAATCGTCTGGCGAGTCGACTGCCGACCTTTCCCGTCGCTCCGGTGATGAGAATCTTCATGCGGGGAAGGTAGCCAGCCGCCGGCGGGGCAGCTTGGAAGAATCGGACATACGCGCGGCGGATGTAGCGCGACCAACGTTGCGCGCCGAACGTTCGCGCAACAGACTGACCCGATGTACGCGCGCATCGCCGAGCGCAGTCGCATCGCACCGGGCGCGCCGGTGGCGGCCGCCGTGGCCGCCCTGTTCGTCGACGAGAACGCCGGTGACACCGCGGGCGTGGCCATCCCCCGTCCGGAGGTCCATCTGGTCGCTCGCTTCGGACCGTCGGCGCGCGGCGGTCTGGACGTCCACGCCATGGGCGTGCGCGAGCGCGTCCATCGAAAGCGGCTGCGCGGGGGACAGTGGAGCGTGACGGCGCGCCTGCGCCTGGGGGCGGCCGAGGCGGTGCTGGGCGCGCGCGCGGCGGCCATCGCCGGACGGGTCGTCCCCCTCGACGACCTGTGGGGCGAGCTGGCGACCCGGCGTCTGGTCAATCGGATGGGCGAGGCCCGCACCGCGGTCGACGCGGCGGCGATCCTGGAGCGCGCGATCGGCGAGCGCCTGACGGCGGCGGACCGCGGCCCCGCGCCCGTGATCCTCGAGGCCGCCCGGCGACTGACCACCGCCAGCGTGGAAGCCGTCGCCGCCGAGCTGCGGGTCAGCGAGCGGCACCTGCGGCGGCTGTTCCACGACACCGTGGGCGTCAGCCCCAAGACGTTCGCCAGGCTGGCGCGGTTCCGGCGCGCCCTGCGCGCTGCCCGCCGCAGCGATCGGGCGAGCTGGGCCAGCATCGCCACCCAGGTCGGCTACTACGACCAGGCGCACCTGATCACCGACTTCCGCAGGATCGCGGGCGCGACGCCGCCGGAGCTCCTCGACGAGCTGGCGTCGGCGCTGGCCGTCGGATGCTGACACCGTCCCCGCCGGGGAGCAGACTCGACGCATGACGAACAGGCGAGCGGCGGTGGTTCTCGGTGCGTCGGGATCGGTGGGCGACGCGCTGATCCGGGGCCTGCTGCGCGACGGGTCGTTCAATCCCGTGGTGACGCTGGTGCGCCGTTCCCAGCCCCAGCAGGTCGCGATGGCGCGTGAGGCCGGCCTGGACCTGCGCGAAGTGTCCCTCCCGGCGATGGAGCCGACGGGCCTGGCGGCCGCCACCGAGGACGCCGTTCGCTCGCTGGAGGGTGACGTCCTGGGCTTCAGCGTGCTGGGCGTGGGCGCCGGCACCGCGAAGCTGACCCTGGACCAGCATCGGGCCGTCGACGTGCAATTGAATGCGGCCTTTGCGCGCGCGCTGAAGACCTCCGGGCGCGTGACGCACCTGGCGTTCATGTCCGCCGTCGGCGCCGACCCCACCGCCGCCACCACCGGCTCGGGCGCCGCCGGGATGGCCCGCTACGCCCGCGTGAAGGGCGAGGCGGAGGAGGCCGTGAAGCAGAACGGCCCGCCGGTGGTCAGCATCTTCCGGCCCGCCATGATCATCGGGTCGCGGCACACGCCCTGGCTGCTGGAGAAGTTGCTCCCCGCCTTCTCGCTGGTCACGCCGCCGAAGTACCGCTCGATCACCGTGGACCAGATCGCCAGCGCGATGATCGCGACCTCGCTGCACCCGCCCGTCGCCTCGGCCGTCTACCATTACCCCGAGATGACGGCGCTGACCCGCTGATCGGCGGCAGCAACGGTTTCGCGGGGCCGCCTGCACGGGCCCTGGCGCCGGCGGTCCGGCGCCCCCAGATTGGTCCCATGAATCCTTTCGTGTATCTGGCCATCGCCGTCATCCTGGTGGTCATCGTCGCGGTGACGGGCGTCAGCCCACGCGGCGGCAAACCGGTGGCGCGCACCCGCTTGATGAAGACGGCGCGGGTCTTCCTGCTCGCGGGCGTGGTGCTGTTCGCCGGCCTGGGGATCGCGGCCACCGTGCGCCACTTCGATCCTCATCCGTCGGGTGACACCGCCCCCGCCGCTCGCTGACGCCAGGCTACCGCCGGCCCCACACAGCGAGACCTGGTTCGGGCCCGGCATTCGGTAAGCTGGTCAGATGCCCCCCAGCAGCGGCGATTTGCGTTTTGCCAGGCCGGCCCGCGCTTGCCAACCGGATCGGGTGGTCCGACCGGCCTCGACTGTCTCCGTCGCCGGCGTCATTTTGCTGCTCGCGTCCGGCGGGTGCGCGAACGTCACGGGCGTCGCGGTGGATGCCGGCAGCGGTTCGGGGGGAAGCACGATGACCGCGGACGCGGGCGGCGGCGGGTTCGATCTTGCCGACATCGTGTTCCGGCCCGACTCGTCCTGCGCCGAGGCCGGCTGCCTGGGGACGCTGTGCGGGAACGGTGTCGTCGAGCGGCCCACCGAGACCTGCGACGACGGCAATGCCCAGGGCGGCGACGGCTGTTCCCGCGACTGCAAGCTGGAGACCGATTGGACGTGCGACATGCCCGGGCAGCCTTGCAGCTACGGGGTGAGCTGTGGCGACGGCGTGGTGGCGGGCGCCGAGACCTGCGACGACCACAACACGAAGGGTGCGGACGGCTGTGATCCCAAGTGCCAGCTGGAACCGGGGTGGGCCTGCCCGCAGCAGGGCGCCCCCTGTGTTCCCCGCTGTGGCGACGGGACGAGGACCGGCCTCGAGCAGTGCGACGACGGCAACATGAAACGCGGCGACGGCTGCAGCGATATCTGCCGCTTCGAGCCCGGCTTCGCCTGCCCCACCCCGGGCATGCCGTGCCACCCCACCACCTGCGGCGACGGCGTGAAGGAAGGCAGCGAGGGGTGCGACGACGGCAACACGAATGGAGGCGACGGGTGCGGCGCTGACTGCCGCTCCGAGCCGATCTGCACCGGGACGAACGGCTGCACGTCCCCCTGCGGGGACGGACTGAAGCTCGCCGACGAGGAATGTGACGACGGCAACCTGACCTCGGGGGACGGGTGCTCGTCGACGTGCAAGCTGGAGGCGAACTGGAACTGCCAGGACATCAGCGACGCCACGGGCGACACGCTGGTCGTTCCGGTCATCCTGCGCGACTTCATGAGCCGGGACGCGCCGGGGGGACATCTGGACTTCGGGGCGGACGTGTCGGGACGAGTGGTGACGGGAATGGTGCAGCCCCTGCTGGCCCCGGATAGAAAGCCGCTGATGGTCGAACCGACGCCCCAGGCCTCGTCGCTGTCGACCTCCGCGAACTTCAACCAGTGGTATCACGACTCGTCCCTGAGCAAGGTCGTCAACGACACGCTGACGCTGACCCGCCAGCCGGACGGCACGTTCGTCTACGATCACTCCGAGCAATGGAGCGACACCGCTCCGGTCGGCTGGATCGCGCCGCCCTTCTTCCCGCTCGACAACCGGGGCTGGGCGACGCCGCCCGACGGTCCGGAGGTGACCCGCCAGGCCGCCTGCCTGAACGACAACGTCGCCCACAACTACAGCTTCACCAGCGAGGTCCGTTACTGGTTCGAATACGCGGGCAACGAGAAGCTGCAATTCATCGGCGACGATGACGTGTGGGTGTTCGTGAACGGGCACCTGGCGGTCGACCTGGGGGGAATCCACAGCGCCGCCTCGGGCAGCGTCACCCTGGACGCCGCCGCCGCCGCCAGCTTCGGCTTGATGGTCGGGCGCATCTACGAGATCGCCGTCTTTCAGGCGGAACGCCGGCTGTGCAGCTCGTCGTACAAGCTGACGCTGGGCTCGTTCGCCCGCAAGATCACCTCCTGCGCGCCCCGTTGTGGAGACGGCATCATCAACGGAACCGAGGTCTGCGACGACGGCGTCAACGACGGCCGCTACGGCGGGTGCAAGCCAGGGTGCGGCGCCCTGGGTCCGTTCTGCGGCGACGGGATGGTCGAGCCAGGGAAGGAGACCTGCGACGACGGACGCAACAGCGCCAGCTATGGCCAGTCAGGCTGCGCCGCCGGCTGCCGGCAGGCGCCCCGCTGCGGCGACGGCAACATCGACAGCCTGTGGGGTGAAAGCTGCGACGACGGCAACACCACGGGGGCCGATGGCTGCGGCGCCGACTGTCGGTTCGAGGTCCAGTGATGCCTCAGAACGCGGCGAAGTCGAGCGCCAGCACCGGCGTCGCCGCCTCGATGTCGCGCCGAAAGCGGCGCCACGAGTCACGGTCCTCGGCCGTGACGTGCTGCCAGTTCCGGTACTGGTGGAACAGGGCGTAGTTCATCGAGCGCTGCAGCGCCAGCAGGTCGGGCAAGGTGGCCAGCCACTCGGGCCCGAAGGGGCGTAGCTGCCGGTAGCCATCGAGAAAAGGTCCCAGGAACGCGGCGGCGGTGGCGGCGCGCTGGTCGGGGGGCGCGGTGCGCCCGACGTAGAACAGGATGACGGCGATGTCCTTCGCGAACCAGGCGTACTCGGCGTTGTCGAAGTCGAACACGGTGATCCTGCCGTCGTCGAAGCAGAAGTTGTGCATGTGCAGATCGGCGTGGATCAGCCCGTAGCTGTCCGGCGTGCGCGGCAGGCGGTGCAGCCGCTGGAGGATCTCGGCGGTGCGTTCGCGCACCAGCGTCTCTTCGGGCGGGACGAAGCGATCGACGTCGACGACGTCGTACTCGTGCCACTCCTGGCGCTTGAAGCGCGGGTTCGACAGGCGGTACTCGGTGGCGCGCGCGTGCAGGCGGGCGAACGTCCGGCCCAGCTCCTGGAACAGCGGCGGTCCCCAGTAGGCGGCCTTCAGGGCCGGCGCATCGTCGAACACGACGCCGGGGGCGCGCTCGAACGCCGACGCCAGGAAGTACTGCCCCGGCTGGTCGTCCTCGATCCTTTCGATGAACTGCCCGCCCTCCGACAGCACGGGCCGGGCCACGGGCAGTCCCGCCGCCGCCAGGAAGCGCACGAACTCGATCTCGCCTTGCGTGTAGTCGTGCGTTCGCCGCGCGCTGTGCGAGATGCGCAAGATCACCTCGACGCCGTCCGGGTCGGTGAACTCGTACACGTGATTCTCGAAGGCGTTCAGCCGCGACAGATCGTCGGGCGCGGCGCCGAACCGGCTGGCCGCCTCGTCGCGCACGCCATCGTTGAAACGGCGCACCAGCTCTGGATGCATCGGGGCTCCTTCTCCTTGCCTCGCTGGCCTAATCGACCAGCGTGACGCTGCCGTCACCCTGGCCCAGCACGGTCGCCTTCGCGTCGGTGTTGACGGCGACCCCCAGCCCTTCGGCGAACAGCCGGCTCAGCGCCGGGGAGGTCCGCCGCGCGTAGGCGTTCAGATCCTCGTCGCACAGCGGCCGGCCCTGCGGGCGCTGCAGCCGCTCGTTCAGGCGCCGCTGCTCGGCACCCACCGCGCGCAGACAGTTGCGCTGCAGGGTGAAGAACTCGACCAGCACCGCCACCAGCTCTGCCCGCAGCGCCGGTGGCTGCGCCGCCAGTTCGGGCGCGGCCGTCGTCAACAGGTCCGCCACCCGGCTGGCGTGTGCCGCGCGCGTGGCGGGATCGACGCGGGTCAGGTCGTCCAGCGACCCCAGCACGCCCGGCAGCTCGACCGGCAGGCCCCGGCGCGACCGCGCCAGCATCCACTGGCCCACCCGCAGCTCCATCTGATACCCCTCCGCCAGCGGATGCTCCATGCGCAAGAAGGGGAAGTGCGCCTGATCGATAGGGACGTCCAGCAGCTCTTGCAACCTGGTTCGCGTGGTGGCGTGCTCGGCGAAGGCCTGGCGCAGCCGCGCGTGCAGCAGCCCCTGCAGCGCGCCGAAGGCGCGCACGATCGCCTCGCTCCGCAGGCCGTGCAGGCCGTAGTCCAGCGCCGCCTCCAGGTCGCCCAGCCGGGCCGCCAGCGACGGCTCGACGTGAATGGGCGCGTCGTTACCGTCTATCAACACCCCCAGGTACTCCTCCATCAGCACCTGGGGCCCGGCGCACACGCCCCACTGATCGTTGAACAGCTGATTCTGCTCCGCGTAGTCATGAATGCTCTTGCCGGTCACCAGGCGCTCGCAGCCGTGCTGTCCGGCCGTGTCACGCACCAGCTCGGTGGTGCAGATGCGCACGCCGTCGATCAGGCGGAACATCGCCGCCAGCCCCGCGTCCAGCTCACCGTTGGGGACGGGATCGACGCCGCGAACCATGACGTAGCCCACCGTGGCCAGGCAGGTGACGGCCAGCTGGTGGACCTCCCCGGCCACCAGCTGCGGCCCCAGCCGGGGCAGGCGCTGGAAGAAGGCGTCGCGAAACTGCGCCGTCAACGACAGCAGGTCGGGCCAGCGCTTCGTCATTGCCTTCAGCGCCGTGTAGTTGATGGGCGCCTGGTTGTGATAGCGGCTGCCCGCGTAGGTGCACAGGCGGCGCTCCGTGGGCAGGTCCAGGAACAGGGGATCGACCACGTTGTTCTCGCCCACCTGCCGGCCGTCGGTGTCGACCGCGGGATGCGCCACCCTTTGCACGGGCAGCACCACCTCCAGGTTGGACAGATCGACCGCGCGCCCCAGCATGCGCTGGGTGGTCATGGGGCAACCCTGGGCCTCTCGCGCGCTGTAGGTCTCGGGCCGTTGCCCCGGCTGCGCGCGCCCCAGCGTCTCGGGGAAGGCGCGCCGCTGGCCCGTGGCCGCGGCCGCCCCGTCGTACGGTTTGACGATCTGCTCATCCATCAGCGCCTCCAGCAATCCGCGCACCCGCTCCCAGTCGTAAGGCGCGGCGCTGGACCAGGCGGTGGCCTCCTCGGCCTTGAACCGGTCGACCTCGAACAGCTTCTGGCCGAAGGGCAGCAGATCCGCCTCGTCGAAGATGATCTCCTTCTCGCCGAAGAAGAGGTGCAGCGCCTCGCCTCCCTCCTCGGTGGTCAGCATGGCGCGGGTGAAACGCCGCCGTTGCGGGATGCACAGGACATCGGTGGGTTGAAGTGCGGCCATGGGTTCCTCCTTCAGTCCTTCAGTTCGACGATGGCCCGCGACCAGGTGCCGCCCAGGGCCCGATAAAGCTGGATGCGGTACGACAGCTGAACGCGCCGCGCCTGGATCAGCGCGCGCTCGAGATCGGACAGGTTTCCCAGCGCGGTCAGGACGGCCAGGTAGTCGGACAGCCCCTGCTCGAACAGGTGCCGCGCTTCGCCCAGCACCCTCCTTCCCAGCTCGACCTCGGACTGCAGCGTCCTGACGTTGTCGGCCTGCTTCGCCTCCTGGATGCGCGCGTCCTGCACGCGCCGCACGGCTTCGAGAAACGCCTGTTCGTACAGCATGTTCCTGCGCTTCACGGTCAGGGAGAGCTGCTTCGCCTCGATCAACCGCTGGCCGCCGTCGAAGATCGGCCAGGTCAGCCGCACGCCGTAGGCCCAGGTCACGAAGGCGTTGCTCTGGTCGAAGGTCAGCGGTTGCTTGAAGTCGAACGTCTGCCAGCCGGCGTCGCCGAACAGGCTGATGACCGGTAACCAGCTGGCCTTGTTGATGCCCAGGCGATGCTCCGCCTCGGCCACGCGAATCTGGGCGGCCCGGACCTCGGGGCTGCTGTGCACCAGGTCGCTGGGGACGCCCACCTGCACGGGCGGGGGTAGCTGGGGCAGACGCCGATCGTCGGGCACCAGCGCGGTCGAGGGCGAAGGGACCCTTCCCAGAAGGGCGCTCAGCTCCGAGCCCAGCAAGGCCAGACGCGCCGTGATGAGCGGAACCTGCGCCCGGGTGTTCAGCAGCTGCTGCGCCTGCTGCAGGACCGCCAGGTGGTTCGTCAGGTGGACCTCGAACCGGTCCTCCACCAGCCGGGCCAGGTCTTCGTTCAACTCGACCTGCTGCTGGACCACGTCCAGCAGCGCGCGCTGGGCCAGGATCTCGAACCAGACCTGGGCCACCTGGGCGGCGACGTTCTGCGCGCCCGCCTCGGCCGACTGGCCCTGGATGGCGGTGAAGTCATCGAAGCTCCGCCGCTGCAGGGCCAGCTGCCCGAACAGATCGACCTGGTAGCTGGCCGTCACCCCGGCGGAGGCGATGTTGTCCACGACGCCGACGCCGCTGGAGGGCCCCAGCGCCGCCACCGTGTTCGCCCGCTCGATGGCGACGGGGATGCCAATCTGCAGGGGCCACAGGGGACCATTGGGGCGGGCCGGCGCCAGCATGTCCTCGTGATACAGGCCCCGCAGATCCCGCAGCGTGTGGTTATGAAGCAAGGCCTCCTCGATCAGCGCGTCCAGGGCCGGATCGGCGAAGGCGCTCCACCAGGGTCCGGTGGCGGGATTCGGCGCGGGCGCAGCGACGTCGCTTGCGCGAGGAGACGTCTCCGGCGCGGGCCTCGGCGCCGCCTCGGGCTGCGCGCCCGCGTTCGGATCGAACCCTGGCCCGCGCGCGAGCGCGCGCCGCGGCCGCGGTGATTCGACCGTCTCCAGCAGGTAGCGCGAAGGCGGCGGCAGGGGCAACGGCGCCGCGCCCTCGTGGGCCAGGGCGCACCCCTGTCCCAGCAGCGCCAGCGCGCCGGGCAACGCCCAGCTCACCACCAGCAACAGCCTCGCTCGCGCGCTCATGGGTGACACACGACGATCAATGAGGGGGCGTGCTTCAGCACGCAGCGCACGGCCACCCCCATGGTCTCGGGATCCAGCGAGGCGAAGCTCTCGTCCAGGATCACCAGCTCGGCCCCTTGCAACAACGTGCGCGCGATGTAGAGCCGGCTCTTCTCGCCGTGGGATAGCTGCCAGCCGGTCTCGCCGATGGGCTGGGACAGGCCGCCGGGCATGCGCGCGATCAGGTCGTCCAGCCCCAGCTCGCTGCAGATCGACTCCGCCTCCGCCAGGCTCTGCTCCGAGGCGGGCCACTCGCGACCCATCAGCAGGTTGAAGCTGAAGCTTTGTGACAGGACGTGGTTCTCGTGAAACTGCGGCGCCGCCGTGATGCGCCGCCGCCAGCCGATGGCCCCGAACGAGGCGTGGTCCAGCCCCCGCAGCAGCAGCACGCCGGCGTTGGGCGCCCGCAGGCCGGTCAGCAAGGAGACCAGCGTCGACTTCCCCCCGCCCGAGGGTCCCTCCAGCAGGATGCGATCTCCGCGGCTGATCCGAAGCGCGCAGCCGTCCAGCACCGGACGCGACCGCTCCCCATGGCGAAAGCTGATCCCCCGCCCCTCCAGCAGGGTGGCGCCCTTGCCGCCGACCGCGTCCAGGGCCTCCGTCTCCAGCTCCAGCGGGAGGGCGGAGATCTGCTCGGGCCGCCGCACCGCCAGCAGCAGGTGCCGGATCTGCTCGAACGAGGCGGCGGCCAGCGACAGCTGCTGGAAGAACCCGCTGATCTCGTCGAACGCGCGCAGCGCCAGCAGCGTGCCCCCCAGCGAGACGGCCAGCGCGGTGGTCGGCGTGCGACCGTCGGCGAAGGATGGCACCAGCGTCAGCAGCGCGAGGACCAGCCAGCCGGCCGGTAGCGCGGAGACCAGCTGCGTGGTGCGCCGGTCCATCACCCGCGACGTCTCGTGGTAGTCGGCCAGCGCGGCGTCCTCGCCGGCATGCCACCGCTCGCGAGGCAACTGCGCCAGGCGTGTGCGGTGGCCGATCATCCGCTCGATCAGCTCGTGCGTCACCTCGATCCGCTGCAGCGCCCAGCGGCGCTGGGCCAGGTAGTGACGCCCGGCCAGCAGCAGCGCCAGCAACGTCCAGGCGCCGAGCGCGACCACCTGGACGCGGCCGCCGGCCCCCTGCCCCAGGATCGCGCCGGCGATCCCCAGATCCAGCAAGGAGAGGATCGCCAGGAGGCCGCCGCCCAGCGCCAGCTGCTCGACGGCCTCGGACTCGATCACGCGGCCAAAGTGGCGCCCCGCCCCGTCCAGCCTTATCTCGTCGGGCGACAGCCGCAGGATGCCCGCCAGCAGTTGCTGCTTCAGCACACCACCTAGCTGCAGCGAGAACAGCCCCTGCCACCACACCTCCAGCAGCCGCAGCGGAATGGCGCAGGCCAGCAGCGCGATCCACCCGGTGAACCAGCCCATCTCCAGATGGGCCTGCAGCGCCGCCCGGCCCAGCATCCAGAAGGAACCGGCCAGCAGCAGCGACAGCAGCGCGTGGTTCAGCAAGATCTTCACCAGCAGCGCTGGTACCGTCCCCAGCAACGCCGCCGGGCGCGCCGACGGCGCGGGCCGGACCATCCAGCAGGTGCGTAGCTGCTGATCGCCGAGGCGCTGCAACAACATCCTCTCGCGAACCCGTCCCCGCGCGGGCGCGCGCGGCACGCCGGCCAGCAACTGGTCGACCTCGGCGGCGGCGCGCCCCTGCTTCTCCCGGCGCATCAGCCGTGTCACCGCCCCGCCGTCGACCAGCGTCACCGAGCCGTCAGGGCCCAGCAGCCGCGCCTTCCCGCGCGACGTCCCCAGCAACACCAGGTAATGGGGCAGCCCGTTCACGCGGACCTGCAGCATCGCGGGCCAGGCGCGCCGGAGCACCAGCGGCAGCTCACGGTACTGGGGCACCACCGGCTCGACCTCGACGCCCATCCTGGCCGCCAGCGCGTTCATCCAGGCGCGGCTCGGCTCGGCGGTGGGATCGGGCACGCGCGACTCGACAGCGCGCGCGTCGTAACCGGCGCGGACGGCCAGCTGCTCCAGGGCGCTGGCCAGTCGGTCCAGCGGCCACAGCAGCGTCACCGGGTCGGCGCTCATGCCTCGCCCTGCTCTTTCAGGCGCCCCTGGGCCAGCCGCCAGTTGCGCCAGGCGCCGCCCCGCCACAGCGCGCGGTGATTCTCCTCGTCGGCGCGGACCAGCCGCGCATAGCGGGAGTCGGGGTTGGACAGCAACTCCTGTGGGGGGCCGTTCTCGACGAGGCGCCCGTTCTCGATCACCAGCACGCGGTCGAAGTCGCAGGTCTGCACGACGTCGTGGCTGACGCACAGGAGCGTGACGTGCGACCACAGCCTGCGCGCCTCCTTCATCAGGCGGGCGCGGCGCTCGCGGTCCAGGCCCCGGAACGCCTCGTCCAGGATGGCCAGGCGGACGTTGGTGCGCAGCATGGCGCGCGCCAGGCGCACGCGCTGCCCCTGACCGCCGGAGACCAGGCCCCCGCCTTCGCCCAGCGCCGTCTGCAGGCCGCCGGGCAACGCCTCAAGGATGTCGTGCAAGTCGGCGGCGCGTAGCGCCTCGTCCAGCGACCAGGTCCGCGACGAGTCGTTCCCGTAGCGCAGGTTGTCGAGCAGGCTCTGGTTCCACAGCTGGATGGCCGGATCGACCCAGGCGGTCACGCGGCGCAACTCGTCCAGCGCCTGCTGATCCAGCGGGCGACCGTCGACGGTCAGCGAGCCCTTCACCGGCCGCAACCAGCCCAGCAGCAGCCCCACCAGCGTCGACTTGCCGGCGCCGGAGGGGCCGACGATGGCGACGTGCTCCCCGGCCTGGATCTCGACGCTGACCTTGTTCAGCAGCACGTTGCCGCCGCCCTTCACCTGCACGTTCGCGAGCGCGATCGCGACGCCGCGCGGGTCAGCACCCGCGGGCTGCGGTCCGGCTTCACGGCTCACGGCCGCCGCCGTCGCCGGTGTTGCGCTGATGGCTGTGGAGCTCGCGTCGGGCGCGCTGTCGGGCGCCGCGTTGTCCACCATCTCCAGCAGGCGGCGCACCCGGTTCATCATGCTGGGGTAGGCGCGCGTCAGCACCAGCAGCCGCTGGCCGATCGCCGGAAAGCGCAGCGCCCAGAACACCAGCAGCAGCACCAGCGAGGCCTTGCTGTGCCCCTTCAAGTAGCCGAACACCAGCAGCACGACCAGCCCGTAGCTGCCCGTGGCCAGCAGCCCCTCGAAGGCGACCGACAGCTTCTGCAACGCCAGGCGTGCCCGGGTCCACTCGACCAGCATCGACTCCTGCCCGCGGCGCAGCGAGCGCTCTGCCCCGTGGATCCGCATCGCCGACAGACCCAGCAGCGCGTCCAGGATGAAGACCGTCAGCGCGCCCGTGTGGGTCTGGACCCGCATGTCCCGCTCGAAGAAGAACAGCTGCGCCACGAAGGGGAGCAGCAGGGTCACCCCCAGCAGCGCCACCGTGATCGGCCACTGGGCGGGCGCGGCCCAGATCAGCGCCCCCGCCGTCGCCAGCGCCTCCAGCGAGGTGGTCACGAACTGCGCCACCACCGTCGGCAGCGTGCGCATGCCCTGGATCGCGTGACAGCGCGACGCCATGTCCGAGGCCAGCCGGCTCTGGAAGTAGCGGTCTTCGATCCTGGGCAGGCTCTCGAGGTAGGCCTTGCGCAGGCGGATCTCCAGCCGGCGCCCGATGCCCAGCAGCCCGACGGAGATCGGCAGCTGGAGCAGCGCCAGCACCAGGGCGAACGCCGCCATCAACAGCATCCCGAGCACCCGTTGCTTCACGGTGACCAGGTCGCGCCCCAGCTCCAGCACCGCCCGCAACATCAACGCCTGCGTCACCCGTCCCGCCGTGGCCAGCACCAGCCCGCACAGCGCCAGCAGCGGGACGTTGACGGGGTCCGCACGCAGCAGGCTCCGCAGCGCGCCGCCCGGGTTCACGTCGGGCGCCGCCAGCGCGCTGACCAGGTCGGGCGACAGCTTGCTGGTGTCGAGCGCGCGCGCTTCGTCGTGGCCCGCCCCCGGAGCCAGCCCTTCGCGCCACCCCGCGAAGCGCAGCAGCACGGCCCCCGTCAGCAGGACCTGCTCGGCCGGGGCTTCCTGGTCCGTCGTGGGCGCCGGGCCGGGCCGATCGCCGGCAGGCAGCTCGCGCACCGACCAGTAGATGTCGGGGATGGTGACGGTGCCGGCGTCGTGCTGGTCGATCATCGCCCGCACCAGCGCGCGCGCCGCGCGCCCGCGACGCACCCCGCCCCCCCGCGCCACCGCCTCGACCGCGCGCGCGGCGGCGTCGAGCGTGGCCAGGGAACGCCAGCTCCGCTGAGAGAGCGCGGCGTCCACCAGTTGCTGGGCGTCGGAGGCGCCCAGCTCTCGCAGCCGACGGTGTAACGCGCGGGTCGCCTGCTCGCCGCCCGCCCAGGCGCGCCACGCCTCCGCCGGAACGGGCGTGGTGTGCACGAACAGGCGCGATCGCAGGGCCTCGACGGTGGTCCAGTGGCGGCCGCTGGCCGGATCCATCACCTGGACGAAGGCGCCCACGCGCTTCCAGACCACCAGGAAGTGCGGCCTGCCACCGGGGGTCAGCGACACGATGATCGCTGGCAGCGCCCGCGACTCCGGCAGGAACACGTGATCCAGCGGCAGCATCATCTGCTCGGCGTCGGCGCCCAGCTGAACGGCCAGCTCCTCCAGCTTGTCGATCGAGCTGCCGTCGACGTCGGTCTGACAGGCCTCGCGCAGCCGCCGGTACTCGATGCGCAGGCCCATCCCGGCCAGCACGCTCTTCATGGCCGCCGGCCCGCAATCGGTGGCGGACGTCTGCACGACCTCGGGGATGAACGTGGCCGGACGGGGCGCGCGCGCCGGCTCAGTGGGAGGCGCCAAGGGCGATCCCCCCTTCGTTGGCGGCGTTCCCCGCGGGCGGCGGCGCGGGCTGGTCGGGGTTGCCCGGCCCGGTGGGGCTGGTGCCCGGGTAGGTCCACTCGCCGATCGCCCTCAGCAGCAGCACCACGGGCGAGACGCGCGCCACCTCGACCTCGACCGTGGCCGTCATGCCGTGCTGCAGCTGGATGCGCGGATCGTCGGGCGACTCCACGTCCAGCTCGACCCGCACCGTCCCCGGCACCGCCTCGGCGGTGGGCAGGATGGTCGGCTCCGTGCCGACGCTGGTCACGCGCGCCCGCACGGTGCCGTAGACGCTCCAGGGATAGCCATCCAGCTTCAGCTGCGCCGTCTGTCCCGGCCGGATGATGCCGACGGTCTCCTTCGCAAAGCGGGCCCTCACCCGCAGCGGCCCCTTCGCCAGGATGGTGCCCAGCCGTTGCCCCTGCGTGATGTAGTCGCCGGCCGCCAGCTCGACCACGTCGACCAGCTGGCCCGACACCGGCGCGCGAACCTGCCGCCGCGTGATGTCGTACTTCAGCTTGGCGATGTTGATCCTGATCCGGTCGACCTCCCCCTCCAGCCTGTGCTGGTCACGCTTCAGCTGCAGCAACTGGCCCTCCAGCCCCGTGCGCCGCACGATCTGATCGCGCCGCAGCCGCTGCAGCGCGATCGGCTGCGTCTCGGTGGCGCGCCAGAGCTCGTCCGACTCGGTCTTTCGCTCCAGCTTCTCCAGCGCCGAGATGGCCCCTGGCGCGCTCTCCTCGACCCGGCGCTGGCGCTGCTGGGCCAGCAAGAACTTGGGCGCGATCTCCCGGCTGCGCGCCTCCGCTTCGCGAAGGGCCGCCTCGTCCGCCAGCACACTCTCGTCCAGCTCTCGGCGCTTCTGCGCGAGCAGCTCGCCCAGCGACGTCAGATCGCGGGCCAGCGTGGACAGATTGCTCTCGCTCTGCTGCAGCTCCAGGCGTTGCTCCTCGGCGTCGAACTCGACCAGCAGCTCGCCGGCGCCCACCTCCCGATCCAGCGTCAGGTTCGACCGGATCACCTTTCCCGACTCGGGCGGCTCCAGCCTGTGAACCGCGTTGTGCGGCTCGATGCGCCCCAGATTGCTGACCTTCAGCACGGGAATGCGCGCCCTCACCGCCCAGCCCGCCAGAACGCACAACGCGGCCACGCTGAACGTCATCAGCACGACGCGGATTCCCGATTCGGTGCCATTGAGCGAGCGAAGCGTTCGTTGAAATGGATAGGGCATCCGTGAGCTCGTGTCGTCGATTGACCTGGTCTGGATATCCGCAGGCGGAGAATTGGCGTGCTGGCAAAATCGCTGCAAAAGCACCGAGGGCCGAGCCGGTAATCAGCTCGGCCCTCGGAGCCCCGTGAACTAACGAGCCTTGCGCAGTCCGGCCTTCACGTTGGTCTTGATCTTCATTGACGTCACCTCCCTCCCTGCTGGTCTCGCACCGCGCACCCGGGCCCGGATGTCGCTGTGAGCAGAACGTCGCATTCGCACTCTCAACGCCGATGCGACGAATCATTCCCCGCCGTGTCGCTGTCCGTTTTTGACCACGTGAGTTCGATCGCGATGCGCGGCCCTCACACTCACAACGGACGACACCGGCTGTCCGCGCTTGACCGAAGGAAACGACCAGCGCTAATCTCGCCGCGCCGACGTGGGCTGTCCTCCGTGATGCAACGTTGTTACGGCGGGCAATTTCCCGAGGGCCGGGGGCGGGGCGCCCGGCTGCGTGCGGTGTGTTTGCAACCCCTTCACAGCGAGGACTTGCATCATGGGTGGACAGGTTCGGATTCTGCGGAATGCCACGGGGCTGGTGTCTCTCTCTCTTCTTCTCCTTTCGCCGTCATCAGCGCGCGCGCAGACGGCGCATCGGCCGGCGTTCGTCGGCCTGGAGGGGTCGGGGCCCTCCCCGTTCGCCGACAACAACGGCCTGGTTCCCCCCAAGGCGGTGTACAGCGGGCCGCTGTTCAAGTTGAACGCGGCCTGGCCCAGGAGCGCGGTGCCACCGCTGGCCAACCCGCCCTGGAGCGCCGCCATTCATGGCGAGAAGATCACGGTCGCCAACGCGCCGGCTTACGCCAGCGCGCTGCGGGACTACGTGGCCCAGAACGCCAAGGACCTGATCATGCATTACGACACCTGGGACGCCGCCAAGGCGCGCTGGTACAACGAACCGTGGCTGGGCAGCCTGCGGGAGGCGATCCACGGCACGTACCCCGCGGGTGAGTTCGGTCCGGGGATCTTTCCCGATACCGGCCTGCGGGCCACCTTCACGACCCACGTGCTGACCTACTACGACGAGCGGGCCGCGTACTCGCTGCACAAGCTGTGGGGCCAGACGGCCATGAACCCGAACATCCAGACGGGCAACGCCCAGTTCGACGAGGGTTCGGTCATCGTCAAGGCCGCCGTCTTCACCTCGACGGATCCGAAGCAGCCCCGGAACTGGTGGGACGCCATGAAGGGCGCCCAGGAGTGGCCGGTGTACATCAACCCCACCAGCGATCCCTCCGTACCCACGCAGGTGTGGCCGGGGTACGTGGCTCAGTTCGACATCATCGTGAAGGACTCGAAGTCGGCGCCGCAGACCGGCTGGGTGTTCATGACGTTGGTCTATGACAGCAGCGTGCCGGGCGACGTGTGGGCGAAGATGATCCCGCTGGGCGCGCAGTGGGGCAACGACGCCCAGGCCACCAAGCCGGGGCAGCCGCTGGTCGAGAACTGGAGCAACCCCAAGGCGCCCAAGTACTCGACGGAGACGCTGGGCTGGGGCGGCCGGCTGTCGGGCCCCAACGATGGCGCCCGCAACGACATCGCCGTGAACGGCAAGGTCGAGAAGAACGAGCCCGACTCGTCGTGCATGAGCTGCCACAGCACGGCCCAGTGGAACGTCGGTCAGCACAAGATGCCCTCGTTCCTGCTCCCCTCCTTCGCACAGAGCGCGGCGCCCGGATTCAAGCTGTGCGGCGACAACGGCAAGCCCGACCCGAACGGAGCCAACATCTGCTCCCCCGAGCAGGCCTCGACGGGCTGGATGAAGTGGTTCAAGGACCGCCTGGGCACCGAGCCGATGGACAAGGGCGCGGTGGCCATGGACTTCGACGAGGTGTTCTGTTTCAAGTCACTGCCCATGTGGTGGAAGGCGGTCGGCCCGCGCCCCGCGCTGAACCTGACCACCGCGCCGCAGTCCGTGCCGCTACGGTTCAACCAGTACACCGGCGCGCCGATCCCAGGCTCGGCCGCGAAGTAGCGCGCGTGGGCGGCAGTCGCCGCGCCGGCGCGAACGGCCGGCCGGCGACTTTGCCGCGTAACGCCCGCGTAGCACGTGGTGGGCGTTATCGGCCGACGTCCATTGCCATTTCCGGCGATGCATTGACCACCCGTTCGTGCCGTTCACCTTGTCAGCGACGGAGATCAATTTTTGTTGACATCGCATTTTGACTTCCGTTACGGTCGGCCTCGCCGAGCATTCTCGATTCACGTTGCGAGCAGGGTCAAGGAGCGCGGTTCTCGACGTTACCTTGCCTACCCAGCGTGATCCGGCTCATGCCCGGCGCGAACGTTGGCAAACGTTCGCATCGACAGGGGAAGGTCACGCTTCCTCTACAACCACGGAGGGACTGGTCATGGGTGCAACAAGAGTCGTTGGGATCGCGTTGACGTCGGTGCTGTTTGTTGCAGGTTGTGGAACGCCGTCGGACGACGGCCGCGCGACGCCGGGTGGCAGCGCGCTGTCCGCGCAGGGCGAGCAGGTGACCCCGCGGCACATCGCCACCACACGCGTGCTCGCCAAGGCGGGTGGGCCGAAGCTGGCCACCGACGCCGAGGTCAGAGCCTTCCTGAAGAAGATGAACAAGGGTGTCGACGTCGCGCCGCCGAGTGACGGCGCCGTATCGTCGCTCCTCAGCCAGATCTCCACGGCCGACGCTGGGCAGCGACGGGTCCTGGTGGGAGAGTTCCATCACCTGATGCAGCAGATCCCCACGCAACAGGGGCGCCGCGAGGCCGGCGAGAAGTTGCTGCTGGCGCTGAACGGCCCCTCGAGCGCCAAGTAGTCCAGTCCGCCCGGCTGTTGCCGTCTGCTGCTTTCGTGTCGCCGCCGCGTCATCGACCGGCGTGTCACCACCAATCTTCACTCGTCTTCTTTCGACCCGCGGCGCCTTGGCCAGCGGGAAGGAGTCCATCATGCTCATTCGCTCGAAACGTCTATCCGTCGTGACCGCGCTCTCTTCGCTCCTGTCGTTCACCATCGCCAGCCAGGCGCGCGCCAGCGTGCAACACACGATCTCCTTCGACGATTACGACGCGCTTTACTGGACGGTGGGACAATCGCGGCTGACCTTCGCGGTCCCATCGAAGGACACTGGCGTCGGCAAGGCGGTGTCTTGCGATCCCAGCACGGAGTATTGCTGGTGGTACGCCCAGCTGACGTGGGATGCGTCGAACTACTACTATTACAACGTCAACCCCCAGTACGACGGCCATTACCACCTCGGATTCGAGAACGACGCGTTCTACAATCCGTCGTGCTTCGTGGATCCGCACGACGGTGACGGGTCGGGCTTCGGCCTCACGGTGGGCTCCACCTGTCAGGCCGTCGACTGGGCCGCGCAGCCGCGATATGTCAGCCCCCATGACGAGGACGAATGGTTCCTGACGTTCCCCGACTCCTGGCGCGAGTACGACGCGACGGAGATCTGGAATCGTGGTGACGTCCCCATTCAGGTGTGGGTGCTGGGCACGGATTGGAACTGGTACTATTGGGACAACCTCGACGGCAACACCGTGTGGGATATCTCGTCGCTGGCCTGGAGCATCTACGAGCTGGACGTTTCGGCCGGCAGCGCCCAGCCGGGGATCATCACCATTGACGACATCAAGATCACGTACAACTGATTGTCGCAGCAGACGATGACGTCGCCCTCCCGCGCGCTATTTGAAGGCACGAGGCAGGCCGCACGTCAGGCGAGCTGTCTGGTGGTCATCGCGCTCGTCGCCGGCTGCTCCAGCCATCCGGCGACGAGCGGCCTCGACGCGCAGGCGCCGAACGACGGGAACGTGCCCGATGTCGGCACCGGCGGCCAGCGCGGCACGGAGGGCGACGGCGGTTCGGTCGACGCCCCGCTGGACGTCGCGGACGCAGGTCCCGACGCGACGTCCGACGACGGTATGGCGCCGGCGGTTGATTCTTCGGCTGACCACGATCCGGGGCCCGGCGCGGAGACATGGGCCCCGCGAGACGTGCTGGCCCAGCGCATGTCGAGCTTCTTCTGGAATCGCGCCGACGTGGATCCCCAGGTCGCCGCGGCCGTGCAAGCCGCCACCTCCGCCGACGATCTGTCGACCCTGGCTGGTGTGATGTTGACCGACCCGCGCGCCCGTGATGGCGTCGCGGCCTTCTTCACCTGGTGGCTGCGGCTGGCTGACCTGGCCACCTCGCCCAAGGACGACCCGGACGGGATCTTCACCGCCGACGTGCGCGCCAGCATGCAGCGCGAGGCCCCGGCCTTCGGGACCAGCGTCATCCTGGACGGGGACGCCCGCTACGAGACGCTGATGACGGCGCCCTACACCTTCATGGACGCCACGCTGGCGCAGCACTATGGCGTCGCGGGCGTGACGGGCAGTGAGATGCGCCAGGTGGCCTACGGCACCCCCGCGCGAATTGGCCTGCTGGGAGAGGCCAGCGTGCTGGCGCGCTTCGCGGGGAACACCAACCCCACCTGGCCGCCGCGACGTTTCTGGCTGATTCGACAGACGGTGCTCTGCCGGCGCGGCCTTTCCAGCGCCGTGCCCATCAACACCTCCGCGTTCACCATCTCCCCGGACGAGCCGCTGCGCGGTCAACTGGACGACCTCACCGCGCCCACGTCGCCGGTGAACTGCCACGCCTGTCACGTCATCGTGAATCCGGTGGGGTACGCCTTCCTGAAGTTCAACACGTTTGGCCAGTACTGGGATGACGGGCCGGCGGGCCCCTTCGACGACCAGCCCGGCACCCTGCCCGCGGGAGTGTTCTTCGATCAAGACCTGACCTTCGCCGATCAGCCGGATCTCCTTCGCCAGCTTCAGGCGCTGCCGGAGGCCCGGGAGTGCTTCGCCTGGATCGTGCTGAACTTCGCCGTGTCCCGCCCAAGCAGCAGCGACCCCACCTCGTTCGCGTCGGCCCTGGAACCCAGCCTGCCGCCGCTGGCCACCGCGTTCCAGGCCTCGGACGGCGACATCAGGCAACTGATGGCCGGCGTCGTGCGAACGCCAGGCTTCCTTCAGACGACCGCACCGGTGACCACGGACGCCGCCACCCCGGGGCCGTGAACCTTCAGTGCAGCAAGATCCGCCGGCTGCGTAGCGTGTGCAGCGCCGGCTCCACGTCGTGCTCGGACATCATCTCCCGCAGGCCGACGCCCACGTCCGAGGCATAGCGGGGCGTCACCAGCCCCGACAGGGCCAGCACCAGGGCGCCGCGCTCCAGCAACTGGTGATTGGCCGCCGCCAGCGCCGCGCCGCCGGGCGCCAGCACATCCAGGCGCGCCGACAGCGCGCTGCGCGGATCGTTCATGGCCCGCTGGGCTTCGGCCGTGCCCATGGTGGCCAGCAGGCGGTGGGCCCCCGCGACGTTCTTGGCAGCGGCCGGCAGCCCATAGCTGTCCGCGGTGAAGACGAAGGTCTCCGTCGTTCCCGGGAACGGGACCTCGCCGAAGTCGACCCCGGGGCGCAGGCCCCGACTATCGAACTCGCTGTTGGCCCAGTCGCCCATCACGGTCATGGCCGCCCGCCCCTCGGCGACCATGTCGACCGCGTCGGACCAGGACAACCGGGCGTGGTCATCGTTGAAGAAGGATTGCCAGTCGAGCGCCGTCTGCAAGGTCCGCTGCAGCCGGACATCGTCCGCCGCCAGGCGCCCGTGGAAATAGTCGGCGTAGAAGGCTGGTCCTTCGCGGGCCACCAGCAGGCACTCGAACGTCAACAGGGCCAGGGTCCAGGGATCGCGGCTGCCCATGGCCACCAGCGGGATGCCCGAACCGCGCAGCTTTTCGGCCATCGCCGCCAGGTCGTCCAGCGAGGTCGGCTCGACCAGCCCGAACCGACGAAAGATCCGCGCGTTGTAGAACACCGTGTTGACCCGGTACACGTTCACGGGCACGCCGTAGATCTTTCCCCGGTAGCTCACCTGCTCCAGGACGGCCGGGGGCACCACCCGTCGCCAGGTCGCGACGCCGTCGAGCAGGTCGTCCAGCGGCAGCAGCTTCGACTCCGCGTCGTCCACGCCGTTGAACAGGACCCACTGCAGCAGATCACCGCCCGCGTTGGCCTCGAAGGCGTCGGGCGGGGTGTTGCGCAGCATGCGCGCGCGCAGCGCCCGCCGCTTCAGGCCGGATAGGCCGGCGCCCGACTGGATGACCAGGTCGCCGGGAAACCGCTGCCGGTGCACCGACGTCAGCCCTCCCATCGGGTCGATCGCCCCCCCCTTTTGCCACCAGCTGGTGACTTCGATGGTGGAAGCGGCGGCGCCCGCCTCGCCGCCGCCGCGCCAGTCGGGACCGCAGGCGACCGTGGTGAGCAGGCCCAGCCCGCAGACCACCGCCACGCCCCTGCACGAGCTCACGCGCACCGCCCGTGCGCGCAGCGCTGTCCGGACTGGCAGGCGTGCTGACAGCGGCCGCAGTGAAGTGGGTCGTTCATGACGTCGCGCTCGCAGCCGTTGCCCGTGACCGCGTCGCAGTCGCGATAGCCGCTTTCGCATCGCCAGATCGTGCACGCGCCGCCGCAGCCGCGCTCGGCATGCGCCAGGGCCGGGCACAAGGTGTCGCAGCTGCCGCAATGATCAGGATCGATCAGCACGTTCGTCTCGCAGCCGTTGTTGCGGTTCGTGTCGCAATCGGCGAATCCCTTGTGACAGATGTCGACCGCGCACATGCGAAGCGCGTCGCAGCGCGCGGTGGCGTTTTCGGTCACGCAGGCATCACAGCCATCCGCGGCGCATCCGTGCGCAGGCTCATCGACCGACACGCATCGCCCGGCGCAGGACTTGAAACCCTCCCGACATTCGCCGGTCGGGGCGATGATCGACGACAGCGCGCTGCCCGCCAGATTGCGCGCGCGCTGATGGCGCACGAACAGCATCGCCGCGGCGAACAGCGCGAACAGCAGCATCAGGATGGCCAGCTCAAGGCGCCGTGACATCGTCCGGTCTCTCGCTGCCGCTGGGCGTGGCCTGGGCAAGCTGCTTGCCGGGCACGGTCGCCACGACATGTCTCGGGTCCGCTCCCCAGGCCGCGATCTCCTTCCGCAAGGCCAGCTCGCGCGGTGTGGGACGCGCCAGCGCCAGGCTCTCCTCGCGCGCTGTGGCCGCCAGCGCCACCGCCTCGGCACGAGCGCCTCCCATCGTCCATAGCGCCCGCGCCAGGCCGAAGCGGGCCTCGATCGTGGCGGGCGAATGCGCACCGCCGCTGTGCAGCCCCAGCGCCTCGCGCAAGGTCGACGACGCCCGCCGCGCGTCCCCCGCGCCCAGCTGGGCCAGTCCCACGGCGATGAGGGGCGTCGCCAGCCGGGCGTGGTCCAGCGAGCCGACGCCGCGCGCCCACAGCGCGTAGCTGCGCTCCGCCTCGCGCCTGGCCTCTTGATATCGGCCCAGCCCGCGCAAGATGTCCGAGCGCTCGGTCAGCAACTCCGCCAGCCGCGGATGGTTGCGGCCAAGCGCCCCTTCCCCGATGGCCATCGCCTCGTCGCTGGCGGTCAGGGCGTCTTCCAGATGTCCCAGCGTCGCCTGCGTGCGCGCCATCGCCCCCAGGATCAGGCCCACCTGCAGGTTCGATGGACCCAGCGATCGCCGGGCGTCATCCAGCGCTTGCTGGTAGGACTTCAGCGCCTCCTCGGCCCGGCCATCACCGGCCAGGGCCGCCGCCCAGTTCGCTTGCGCGCGCGCGCCCAGCCGCTCATCGCCGCCCATCCGTTCGATCGACGCATCGGCCAGTCCGTGCCACAGCGTGGCCCCAGCCATGTCGTGAGCGGTCTCCCCGCGGGTCGAGATCAGCGCGATCATGGCCAGGATCAGGATCTCGTCCTCGTGTCCGGCTTGCGCCTGCGTCACCGCTTCCAGCAGCGACGATTCGGCCGCCTCGATCGCACCCTCCGCCAGCGAGACCGTTCCCAGCTCGTAGAGCGCCTCGGCGATCAGGGGGCGATAGCCCGTGTCACGCGCGTCGGCCAGGACCTCGAACAGCGCGGCGCGGGCGCGCGCGGAGCTTCCGCTCTCCTCCAGGGCCTTCGCCGCCGCCAGATCGGCACGCACCACCTGGATGGCAGCCCCGGCGGCGCTGGAGGCAGGCGGGGTATGGGCCGCCCGCAGCAGCCTGGTGTTCGTACAGCGCTCCAGCGGGTGCAGCGACATGACCGACTGGACGGCGTTTTCGACGACCTCGCCGCCGCCCGTGGCAAGCACGTTGGACAGCGCGCGAAGCTCGTCGAACCGATCGTCGAGGCAGCGCATCCGCAGGTCCATCACCTCGGCCGATTCTCCTCGGGTCTTCGTGGCCAGGCAGGCCTCCTGGTAGGTGCCCGCCCAGTCGGCGACGTATCTGTCCAGCAGGCCCGCCACCGCGCCGAAGGCGGCGGTCGCATAGTCCTCGCCGCTGTACAGGAACGCCTGCCGGATGGCCTCGCGGTGCGACGACGGAGCGGCGGAACGTTCCCAGACACCGTCGAAGCGATGCACCGGCACCTGACAGATGGCGCGCTGCTTGCCAAGGCTGGCGCGGGCCGCCAGCCCGGAGCCCGCCAGCAGGACGGCACCCACCGCGAGGGCCAGCAGGTTTCGCCGCCGGGTGCGCGGATCGCGGGCCAGGTCGTCGAGCAGCTCCTTCATCGAGGCGTAGCGATCGGCCGGCGCGCGGGCCAGCCCTTTGCGCACCACGCGGCGGATCCAGCTGGGGACGGGACTGTCCTCGGGCGGTGGTCGCGGTGCGCCGTGCACGACCCTGGTGGCCAGCTCGGTGATGGTGGCGCCGCCGAAAGGGTGCTGGCCGTAAAGACATTCGTGCAGGGCGATGCAGAAGCTGAACTGGTCACTCCGGCCGTCGAGCGGCTCACCCAGGAACTGCTCCGGAGCCATGTACGCGGGCGTGCCCACCAGGGCGCCAGTCCGTGTCAGCCGTTCCAGCCGTGGGCCCAGCTCGTCGCCGGCGCTGTCCGGTCCGGGAAGAGGCCCGCCACCTTCGTCGGCCCCATCCGGCATGGTGCGGTCCAAAGGACCGGCCGCTCGCGGCGCCGTTCCGCTCGCTCGCAGGTCCCGGCGCAGCGCGGTCGCGTGTTGCTTGCCCAGCTCGACGGTCGCGTCGGGCGCCAGCGGCACGATGGGGGCCGCGGCCTGCCCAGAAAGCTCCGGCCCGGCATTCAGCTTCTGCACCAGGCCGAAGTCCATGACCCGCACCTGGCCGTCGCGGCTGACCATCACGTTTTCCGGCTTGAAGTCCCGGTGCAACAGGTCGGCCTCGTGTGCGCACTGCAGTCCGCGACCGGCGGCCAGGAACAGCTCGACGACCTCGCGCCAGCTCCGCGCGGCGGCGTGTTGCCACACCGTCACGGTCGAGCCCTCGAGGAACTCCATGGCGATGAACACCCGGTCCGCGATGCTGCCGAAGTCATGGACGACCACGACGTTCGGGTGTGACAGCTTGGCGATGGCCCGCGCCTCGCGCAGCAGCCGCACCTTCTGGGCCTCGATCTGGTCGGCCGGCCCGCTGGTGGTGCGCAACAGCTTGATGGCCAGCTTGCGATCGAGCTCCGGGTCGTAGGCCGCGTAGACCTCGCCCATGGCGCCGGCCCCGACCCTGCCCAGGATCACATAGCGGCCGACCGCCGACCCGCGCTGTAGATGCGGTCCGTCCTCACCGTCTCCGGCCTCATCCACCCACCCCATGGTCGTCGGTCAGACCATCGGCATATCGGCCTCCAGGTGAAGCCGGTTGGCGATCGATCCCGACGGTGAGCCTGGGATGCATCCGGGCGCCCGCTCGCCTCGGTGGCGGGTCCCATGTTCCCCTACATATGTTCCCGGCGCAGCCGCAGAGCGTGCGCGAAGCTGGGGACGTCGGTGAAGTGGCGCGGCAGCGCGAAGCTGATGGCGATCCCTTCCAGATGCGACAGCGTGCCGACGGCGCAGGCTGCCACCATCCACGGTCCGTCGGCGCCGAAACCGTACAGCGCGACCGCCCACACCCCCAGCGCGGCCGCGAAGGCTTTCGCGCTCCAGGCGTGAAAGCCGGCGGCGGCCCGCCAGCGCCACAGATCGACGACGGCCCAGACGGCCAGGGTGCCCAGACACGCGCCCAGGGCCGTCAGATGGCGGCGAACCACCTCCGGATGAAGACGATAGGTCGCGGCCGCCAGCACCAGGTAGAACACGGTGTCGACGACGCTGTCTGCCTGCCGCAGCCCGCGGGTGGCCACGCCCAGCGCGCGCGCGATCACGCCGTCGAAGTAGTCGGTCGAGAACGCGATCGCGACCAGCGCCATCACCCGCCCATCCGTCAGCCGCGTCGCGACCAGCCCCACGGCCAGCGCCAGCGCCGCGGCGGCCCGCGCCGCTACCAGCGCCCAGGGCAGGAACCTCACGGCCGTCCTCGACGCCAGGCAAAGGTCGGGACATCCCCTCGACGAACACCGGCCAAGCGGGGCATCATACTCCGGTGCGGCCGAGCGGCCGTGAATTGCAAGGAGGTCACGAATTGCCAGCGACCTCGATTGCAACCGAGGAGCAGACCATGCTGAACGCCACGCAGGGGCGCCCCACCGGAACCGGACCTGTCCTCGCCCTGGGGATCCTTTGGTGCGCCGTCGCGCTCGCATGTTCCAGCGGTGGGTCGAGGCCGGGAACTGGCGCGGGCTCGGGTGGCGTCGCTGGTTCGGCGCCGCAGGCTGGTGGTGGCAACGGAGGCGGCTCCGGCCCCGGCGGTTCGGCAACCGGCGGCATCCCGGGCGCGGGCGGCTCCCCCTCCGGCGGCTCCGGCTCCGGCGGTATCGGCTCCGGCGGCGTTGGCTCCGGCGGTATCGGCTCCGGCGGAGCTTGCACGGGGCCGCAGCCGGGCCTTTGCTCGGCGCCCGACCAGGGGACGTGTTTCCATGATCCACTTCC
>Ga0070658_10000400_pt1 | contig 37798 bp, 25 predicted proteins | sample KBSC13metaG_FD_64664 | JGI IMG/M metagenome (GOLD analysis project Ga0070658, IMG submission 64664) | Corn rhizosphere microbial communities from Kellogg Biological Station, Michigan, USA - KBS C1-3 metaG | ecosystem: Host-associated > Plants > Roots > Rhizosphere > Soil ... | reverse complement strand
CGACGGCGCAGAGCTTCTCGGTCCATGGGGTGGCATCCTTTCAAAGCCAAGAGTGTGAGCCACAATTCGCCTTGCTGTCTCCGATGCCCTTCTCATACCACAAATTAGACTTGCACCCTCACGGGGAAGTGTCAGGCGGTTTTGTTTTCGATGCGGGCAGTGCCGGTGCGTTCGAATTTGTTCCAGCCGACGGCTCCGCCGCGTGCAGCCGCCACCACCGATTTCAGAATGACATAGTACATCAGCTGGCGGTAGACGAAGCGCTGGAAGAAGAGCCAGGGCAGCAGACGCCAGTTGCCACGGTCCATGCGGATCGCGATCACTGCGCCGACGAACTCCAGCAGGAACATCGCCAGGAAGTAGAACCCGAACTGCACGAAGTTTCCGGCGAGAAGCGAGTAGACCATCGCCACATCCATAAAGGGAGAGACGGCGGGAAACAGGATCTGGAACAGCCATAGACTCGGTAGGGCGAGCCACCCGAAGGCCCCGTACTGTCCCAGCGCGTCCTGATGCTTCCAGAGGCACTGCAGGGTTCCGAACGCCCAGCGGAAGCGCTGCTTGGCCAGATTCTTCATCGTCTCCGGCGCTTCGGTGTAGGCCATCGCGCTGCTCTCGTTCTCGATGCGCCAGCCTGCCTTGCGCAGTTTCCAGGTGAGGTCGGTATCTTCGGCCAGGGTGTCGTGGGTGTAGCCTCCTACCTCCTGCACGGCGTCGCGGCGCAGCGCGCCGACCGCGCCAGGAACCACCGTGATGCAGTTCAGCAGATCGTAGCCGCGCCGATCGAAGTTCTGGCTCGTGATATACTCCAATGCCTGCCAGCGGGTCCAGATATTGTGGGTGTTGCCCACCCGCACGTTGCCGGAGACCGCGCCCACCTTCGGGTCCGCGAAGTGACGGACCAACAGGGCGATCGTATCCGGCGCGAACAGCGTGTCGGCGTCGAGCGAGATCAGGATCTCCCCGGTCGCCTCCTCGATGCCCCGGTTCAATGCGGTCGCTTTGCCGCCGTTCTCCTTATGGACGATACACACGCGCGGATCGCCCTGGAACGCCTCGCTCGCCACTGCAAAGGTCGTGTCCTTGCTGCCATCGTCCACGACGATGATCTGAAGGCGGGGATAGCCGCAGCCCAGTAGCGACTGCACCGTCTTCGCGATGACCTTCTCTTCGTTGTAGGCCGCGATGACCACCGAGACGGACGGCGTGAAATCGGTCGGAAAGACGCGCCGCTTCTCGCGCTGCCGCTGCACCAGCGCCAGCAGGACGAAGATCACCACGCGCGAGATGCCCAGCACGATCGACAGCGTGAACAGCGTCGTCAGGGTGCGCTGGAAGAGATAACTGACCTCGAACACATACCGATCCGCTCCGACCAGATAGACGTCGTTGCCCGTAATGGGCGGCATCAGTCTCCCTTTCGGCATGTTGCTGATGTCGGCGACCGTTGTGAAGGTGTAGCCCAGGGTCTGGAGTTTGGTGATGATCTCCGGCAGCGCCTGGATGGTGCGACTGCGATCGGGTGGATCTCCTCCGGCATCGTGGAGCAGAACGATGCTGCCCACGTTCCGGTTATCGACGACGCTCTCGACGATGTCGCGATAGTCCCGCGGGCTGTTCAGATCCTGTACGTTCTCCGCATTCGACTTGAGGTTGTACAGGCGCCAGTCCTGAGGATCGTTCTTCTCCCCGACCGTGATGTAGTTCATTTTGGCGGCCACCAGCATCGGCGAGACCTCTTTGCCGGTGTGCGGTTCGACATCTCCTCCGTAGGGAGGGCGGAACAGGAGGGTGGAGTGCCCCGTCACCGCCTGGATCACCCGCTGCGTCAGTGTCAACTCCAGATGCTGGTGCTGATCGCTGAGCTTAAAGAGATCCGGATGATCCCAGGAGTGGTTGCCGATCTCGTGGCCTTCCTGCCACATGCGGCGAATCAACTCCGGATTCTCCTCCGCCTGTTTGCCCACGACAAAGAAAGTGGCCGGAACATGGTACTGTTTCAGGATATCCAGCACCTTCGGCGTCCAGGTCGGATCCGGGCCATCGTCGAAAGTCAGAACGATCTTTTTGAGGGCGTTCCCGTCCTGTCCGCCTCCGTATCGGCGCACGACCCAGCCGGAGGGCAGCATCGGCGTTCCATCCGGGTTCTTTTTGTAGGTTTCGGAGATCAGCAGGCCGCTTTTCGGGCTGCGGACGACGGTTCTCTCCCCATCCGTTGGAGCGGCCTGAGGCTGCAGCAGTTCGCCGTCCCCTTCGAAATCGACCTCGCCCTGGCCTTTATACTGGATCTTATCCAGGCCGCCGTTATCCACGATTTTGGCCCAGTCGGTATTCCAGGCATCCCCTCGAAAAAAGGACCAGAGGCTGGGATCTTCCGCTCCCATAAACCAGAGCGCTCCGCCGCGCACTCCCCGCGCCTTCCCAAGCTGCAACTGGTTGAACACGCTGATCGCATCCTGCATCCAGACTTCGTGTCTCTCTTCCTGAGGAGCGCCGTTCTTGTCTACTTTGGTCTCACTGTAATGGAAGGTGGGATTCAGACTGTAGGGATCGATCTGAATGACCGCATCCGGCTGACTCTCTTTCGCGATAATGACCGCGCTCTGATAGGTGGTGGAGTCGGCTCCATGCTGTGGATCACCGAGATGCCAGTCGTACCCCTGGTTGCCGACACCCATGACGACCTTCTCACGCGGCACATCGAGCAGCAGTGTGCGCAGATTGGTTTCCGTCCAGGCGATACCCGCCACCGGGCCGGGCGGCATTCCCCCGGTGTGCTGGTCGTAGAACATCGGAACGAGCCAGTCGTTGTATTTCGCCAGATTCACGATATCGAAGTTGTCGTTTTCGAGCTGAACATCCTGAGTCACCAGCAGCTTGTGGGCATGGAAATCCGTGTAGAGTTCGCGCATGAACTTCACCAGATTCTCTCTGTCTTCGTCTCCGACCTCTTCGAAGTCGATGTTGACGCCCTGGAAGTTCTCGTGCAGGAGCCAGTCCCGCAGATGACGGATCAGGTTCGTACGGGCCTTGGGATTGCTGACAAGCTGATGCAGTGCGCTGCGATCGAAGTCGCCCCGGCCCTCTTCTTCGCTGCTGGTGCGCGTGAAGTTGTTGAGCAACGGCAGGATCGGCACCTTGTGGTCGCGGGCCAATACGACGACATCGTCGCGGTCCGTCTTCTGGCGGGCGTCCAGAAAGGGGGTCGCATCGGGATTCGCATAGTCGGTCCCTGGAGCTTTGAGGTGCAGCCATTCCGGGATCAGGTGCGTAATCGCGGTGATGTTGCGATGCAGCGAGGCGTTGGAGGTCTGCTCCCAGTTGACGTAGAAGCCCGCGATGACGGGATCCTGCGGCCCGGTATGCATATGAGAGCGGCGTTCCGCGTCCTGACGCCTTCGGTTGATGCGGTCGTTCAGATCTTTGGCCGCCAGTTCCTTCCGGATGTTCTTCTCTTGCGCCTGCTTGTAAGCCAACTGTCCCCGATCGTGGTCATCCAGAGCCTTCTCCAGGTGTCCGAAATCGCGAATGGTGGCCACTTTAGGGAGGGCATTGCGCGGCATGAGCGGCAGGGCGACCAGACTGATCAGCAGCAGAATTGCGCCGCCTCCGATCAGAAACAGGCCGCTGATGATCCCACGTCGGATCCAGGGCCAGCGCCGCCGATCCGAGTCGTAGAAGACGGGAACAGAACGGTTGGAGGAGGCGTTTTCACGGGGCGCGGAGCTGCTCTGCTTCGCGGCGGCTTGCGAGGGCGATCCCTCAGGCTCAGGACTGCCCGAGGAGGAGCTTGACTCACTTTGTGACGGTTCGTTGTCCACGATGCACGGTCTCCAGATGCTGCGCCATCTCCGAAACGGTCACGAATTGATACCCGTCGCGGCGCAGCCGCGCGATCAGGTCGGGCAACATCTGCAAGGTCGGCTCGATGCCGTCGTGAAGCAGGATGTCGGAGCCGTTATCCAGGTCCTTTAAAATACGCGCCTGAATGACGTCCGGGGCTGGTTTGGAGAAATCGCCGGGATCGTCGGTCCAGAACACCGTGCGCATCTCCTGCTTCGCGGCGGCCTGATAGACGACCTCACTATGGTGCCCTCCGGGGGGGCGAAAGCTGATGGGCTTGATCCCACACGCGCGGCGAATCGCCTCATTGGCCTGGCGGATCTCCAGACCGGCCTGTTCCGGTGTCAGTTTGTCCAGGTTAACATGATTGTACGTGTGATTGGCCACCTCGTGACCTTCGCGTGCGATTCTGGCCACCGTCGTGGGGGCTTCATCCACTTTTTTCCCGACCAGGAAGAAAGTGGCTTTCACATGCTCACGTTTCAGGAGGTCGAGGAGGCGCGTGGTGAAGGCGGGATGCGGGCCATCATCAAAGGTCAGCGCGACCTCGCGGCGCGACTTCGCGCCGCGCCAGAGGCTGAGCAGATGATGGCCCTTCCAGCGATTGACCGCTTCGCCGGGCAGAACCCAGAGCAGAGGCGCCTTCCCTGCCTTTTTCGCCTCAATATCCGCCTGTCCCGGAGCAGGGAGGGGAGTTTTGGAGGCGGAACCTTTGCTGATCAGTGCGACCGCAACGCCTACTCCCACCACCTGTACGGCTGTCAACAGCACTCTACGTCGAATCGTCCCTCTGCTCACGCGATCACTCCCGCTTCCCCGTTTTGACATTTCTCTGTTGTTGGGCTATACTTTTGCATCTGCCGCTCTCCACGCAACACTCTATTATACTGTATGCGAGGCTCCCGCTCCGACAGTCCGGTCGGTTTTGGGTAAAGTGGCGCAAATCATCTCATTTCCCATTACGTAGAATCACCGTGGGACCATTTCACCCGAGGCAGGCGGCCATGGCGCGCGCCTTGCCGATACGAGACAAGAGTTTGAGGAGGGAAAGACAGGATGCATAAACGGCATACGCCGCAGAAGATTCGCGGCGCCCGCGTACGACCTATTATCAGCCTGGCCACCCTGACCGTGGCGCTGTTACCTATGCTGGCCAATCGCACGTCCGCCGACGACCCCAAGCCGAGTCGTCTTGGAGGAGCCAGGGATATCCAGACATTCCTGACGAAACTGGACGATCTGGACGCGACCCTCAAAGTGACGAAGTATGAGCCGACGGAGCTGGAAAAGATCAGCCCGGACTTCAAAACCACCTATTCGGTTCGAAACCTCACGCTTCAGTTCAAGCAGCCCGACAAACTCCGACTGGAAGGACGCTCCGCAACCCGCGGCACCGCCTTGATGATCCTGAACGGCACGATGCGGTTCTACTCCGTGCCGAAGTTCAAACTCAAAAAAGCGGAGGATCTCGCGGGCGCGCCCGGCAAACGGCAATCTCTGCTGGAGTATGCCGGCCTGGTTGTTCCGGACACCCTGCACTTCATGGCGGCGCAGTTCGTGAAGACGGAGGGCGAGAACTCCGTCTTCGATCTGACCTATTCAGGGCCGGGGGCCGGCGGCTCGCACTACCGCGTCTGGATAGACAATAAGACCCATATCACGACCAAACGGGAATGGTACGACAACGCCAACAAATTGCGGGCGACCTTCGTCTATCTCGATCCGCAGGAGGTGATGGCGGGCGTCTGGCTGCCCAATCGCCTGGAGGTCAAAACTCCGGAGGGGGTGGTCGCGGCGGAAGTCGCCTTCAGTGAGGCGAAAGCCAATCAGAAGATTCCCGATAGTCAGTTCGATTTCACCCCGTAGAAGAGGTTCCCGTGTCTCTATCGTCGCCCGGTCCGAACCGAGGCTCATGGCCGTCCGCAGGAGGACGGTCATGAGCACGCAGGAAGATTCACCCGCCGCCGCTGCTCCAACCTTCGCTTTTGACGCCCGCTGGCGCTCTCTGACCCTCTGGTTTGTCCTTCTCAGCACCGGACTGCGCCTGCTCCAACTCTCTTCTCTGGACCTGGCTCCGGACGAGGCGTACTACTGGGACTGGTCGCGCCATCTGTCGCTGGGCTACTACGATCAGGGACCTTTTATCGCCTATCTGATCCGCGCCACGACCACCCTCTTCGGAACCAACGAGTTCGGGGTTCGCATCGGCGTTCTGCTCTGCTCTCTCGGCACGCTGCTCTGCGCGGTGTATCTGGCGCGCCGCCTCTTCTCCCCCCTGGCGGGCTTCCTGACCGCCCTCCTGCTCGGCCTGACGCCGCTGCTGGAAGTCGGCAGCCTGATCGCCACCTACGATCCGCCCCTGGTCTTTTTCTGGGCGCTGGCGGCGGTCGGCCTGGAGAAGGCGCTCTTTTCGGCCACCGAACGGGAGCGTAACTGGGGATGGGCAGCCACCGGTCTGGCGACCGGCCTCGGCTTCCTGAGCAAGCACACGATGCTGCTGATCATGCCCTGTCTGGTGCTGTTTCTGCTGCTCTCACCGCGTCACCGCCCCTGGCTGCTGCGTCCGCAGCCCTATCTCGCCCTGCTGCTCACGCTGCTCTGCTATACCGGCGTCTTCACCTGGAATGCGCATCATCACTGGTGGACCTTCGGGCATCTGCTCTTCCTGACGCATAAGTCTGCCTCGCCACTGCTGCACCGTATCGGAGACTACCTGGGCTCACAGGCCATCCTGCTTGGACCCGGTCTCTTCTTCGCGACTCTGGCGGTCTGTATCCCTCCGTTCCGGACGGCCTTAAAGACGTGGCGGCTGCTTCCAGAGGAAGAGGACAACACCCAACGCACACTCTTTCTCGCCTGCCTTGGCCTGCCTGTTTTTGTCTTTTTTATGTTGATGGCGTTCAAGGCAAAGGTGCAGGGCAACTGGGCCGTCTGCGCCTGGCTGACACCGACGATTCTCTTTGCCGGATGGTCCGCGCAGAGGATGGAACGCACGGTAGAGAGTTGCACGAAACAGATCCGACTCGTCGCTGTGATCGGCCTGTTGAGCCTGTTGCCGACCATCCTGCTTGTTACGCCCTCTCTGCGCCTCCTGCTCGGCATTCGTGTCCCGGCCGACACCGACATCTCCAACACCGCCTATGGCTGGCGGGCGGTCGCAGGCCGCGTCCAACAGGTCCGGGAAGCGATGGCGCGCGACGGCCATTCCCACGTCTTTATCGCCGGAAACGGCTATCAGTATCCGGCCCTGCTCGCTTTTTATCTCCCCGACCACCCCGAAACCAACGACATGTTCATCCACAATCGCCTGACCATGTACGCGGCCTATGTAGAGAACCTCCAGGGCAAAATCGGCTACGATGCGATCTACGTCAACGAAAACGAAATCGAGGATCCGGTTCTTCGAGAGCAGTTCGAGCATGTAGAGTGGGAAGCACCTCTAGCCATATACCGGCGTCCCTACTCCGCAGAGCCAATCCGCACTGTCCACATCGCCCGCTGTTACGGCTACCGTAAATATATGGGACTGCGCTTGCATGAAGGCGGTTAGGAACTCCTCCCTTGTCTGAACCGGGATTTACAGGATTAAAGGATTAACTATGATTATTATCCTGACCATCCTCTTCTTGTCTGAACCACGATTTTCACGATGAGACGATTAACACAAGGTCGATCTGAACATCCCCATGTTTCCCCGAAATCCGGTTCGAACCATACAGGTGTCAGCCCCACACTGAAACTGCCTCGCCAACTAATCGTGCCAATCGTTAAATCGTGGAAATCGTGGTTCAAGACGAGTGGGTGACTTCCGGACCGAAATCATAGTTAATCCCAAAATCCCAAAAATCCCGGTTCAGACAAAAAGAAAAGCCCCTTCCAGGAGTGGAAGGGGCTTGTAGTGGAATCTCCTATCCTAAGGGATGGTGATTTCGATCTTTTCGAGGGATTTGCCTCCGGCGGAGTTGAAGGCTTCGACCTCGATGGTGTGTTTGCCGGACGTGAGCGGCTGAGTCTCGACGGTGAACGACTCGCGCATCGAGTCGAAGAGGCCGTCTGCCGGGGCGGCGGCGAACCACTCCCCGCCGTCGATGCGGTACTGGCCTGCGGTCACCGTGATGCGTGTCTGGGCGAGGGTGCCTTTTAGCTCGACATGCTTGTCCGGCGCGATGACGGGCTGGCCGGAGAAGGTGATTTTGGGCACGGCATTGACGATCAGCACCGGCTCGGAGATGATCCGGGCTGTCTGCGGATCGACCGGGTTGCTGGCGCGATCCGAAGCGATCACCCTGAACATGTAGTTGCCGTCCGGCAGTTGGGTCGTATCCACCGACTTGGAGTTATCCCGTTGGGTGAGCGGGGTGGCAGCAGGAGATCCAGTAGTGGGTGATTGTCCAGCCGCCTGGAAGTTATAGGGCTTTCCGAGAACGGCGGGAGTCGGTTTTAGTTTGGGATCCAGGCTGAGTTGATACTCCTTAACGATCGAGGCTTTCATGGCTTCCGGCAGGTTCATCGCCGCGACCTTCGTCTTGTACTCCGCCAGCATCTTCTCGGGCGTGTCGGTGTTGACGGCCACCACGACCTTATCCGGGATCTCGTTGTCGGCGAGCGTCGTGGGGGGCGGAGTCGGTTTGGCAGAGGCCGGCAGCGGTTTCCAGGTGACGCCGCCATCCGAGGAGTAGGTGACCTCGTAGGTGAGCGTGTCGTTATCGGGATCGGAGCCGCTCCAGCGCAGAGTCTGGGTCTTCGACCAGCGCTCTCCGCCGACCGGGTTGGTGAACGCCACTTTCGGACCCTGATTGCGCGGCAGGTAGTTGAGCGTGATCTCACGGATGGCCGGACTCTGGCCGTTTTTGCCTTCATGCAGGGTCAGTCGATACTGGATGAATCGACCGGGCGGGCTGCTGATCGTGCTCTCGCGGGAGCCGCTCGTGCTGCGTACGGGCGCCCAGTCGGTCCAGGTAGCGTCGGGTTCTGCGACGCTACCGGTGCGCGTCTCCGCCGTGATGTAGGCGGCCTCGGGCAGCGAACCCTCCCAGCGCAGTGTGCCCCAGCGCGAACTCAACTTGGCATCGTGGACGACGGAGGTGAACGTTCCGGCAGAGGATGCGCTGGAGCCGGTGTCGGGCTGTGAGGTGTAGATCTCGCCGATGTTGCCGGTGCCTGCCGCGACCGCGCCGTTGGACTGGATCGCGATCGACAGGAAGTCCACCTCTTTCGGGTTGTCGAGCGGCAGCACGATGGTCTGCGTCGGGTCGGTCGGCGATGGGAAGATGTGGAACACGGCGTTGACGGTAGAGGCGTAGAGCGTGCCGTCGGGAGCCGTGCGAATGGCGGTGTAGAAACTGGCGGCGCGATCGAATGCCAGCGTCGTATCACCGTTCGGGGTGATCTTGTAGAGCATCCCCTTCGGGCCGGTGACGGCATAGATCGTGCCGTCCGGCGTCATCGCGAGGCCGGAGATCGCGTTCTCTTTGGCGTCGTAGAGGACGCTGCCGACGCCGGAAGGCGTCACTTTATAGAGAATGCCGTCGTTGCCGGTGCCGACATAGAGGTTGTTGGTCTTCGGATCGAGCAGCATCGCCATGATATGGTCGGCGTTGGTCTTGAAGAACGGCTCCGGTTTAAGGACAGCGGCCACATCGGCCTCGGCTCCGCCCGTTTTCGCGTTCTGGACCTGCGCGGCGTTCAAGCGATAGACATTACCCGCTCCGCCCGGTCCCACATAGAGATTGCCGTCGTTATCCTGGGCCAGCGCCAGAATATACTTCTCCGGCAGCGAGCAGAGCAGTCTGTACGATCCGTCCATCGCGACACGGTAGACATTGCCCTTCACGCCGCTGCCCGCGTAGAGAACGTTGTCTTTGGCGGAGTAGAGCAGGCTCTGGATCGAGACGACCGGCAGCGTGGCCAGCACGCTGGACTTGCCCTGGGCGTCTATCTTCAGGATCTTACCGACGCTGCCGGTGCCTGCATACAGGTTCCCGGCGTTGTCCGGCACAAGGGTCCAGATATAGGTTTCCGTCGTGGTGGTGAGTCGGCGCAGCGAGGAGGTCAGGCGCAGATCTCCCGAGGCGGCGACACTGGAACCGGCGAACTTGCCTGCCTGAAAATCGGGGCGGGCGGCCTGTCGCCATGTCTGCAACTGCCTGCCGACAGGCTTGTCGTTGCTCAGATCCGGCTCCTTCGGCTTTTCGGGTGCGGTCGGCTTGGGCGGATCGGTTTTGGCAGCCTCGGTATCGACTTTTGCCGGACTCTCGGGCACTTTGGCATCGGCAGTCTTGCCGTCGGTCGTTTTGCCTTTGGCCGGTTTTTTCTCCTTGGCAGGCGTGCCCTGGATGGCGTTGAGCCAGCGCTGGGAGATCTCCGGAAGGCCGAACGTTTCCGGCCCATCGGACTCCAGGGTCGAATCGTCTCCGCCGCCGACCGAGGCTCCGGTCAGGTTGGTGCCTCCGGAGAGCGGAATGGGCGGAGCGCCGCTGCCGCCAAGCGACGGAGGCGTTCCATAGCTCGGGGTGGCCGGCTCCTGGGTGTTTTTGCGCACGACCGTCACGACGAGCTGCTGTGTGCCGCTCACGACATAGTCGGTGGGCGCGGTGGCGCGGAGTTCATCGCGCTCCAGGCGGACGCCAGAGTTGCGATCCGAACGCATCAGCGCCGAGATGTTGGGCGGCAGTTGTGAGAGCTTCTCGCCCTCCAGGGCTGGCGCGACCGTGTTCAGGATCAGTCGGCCGACGAGGTCCGTATTGGTCTCTTTCTGTCCGAGGCGCGCGACCATCTGGCGCACGTTTACCGGGGGCGTCTGCGGGTCGGCGGCACCGCCTCCGAAGACCAGTCCGCCGAACCGTATCGAGTTTGCCATGCCGCCGCGCACCGCGAGTTGGTAGCGCCCGGAGGGTGTATCGGATGGGATCTTGATCGAGACGGTTTTCAGCACGGAGGGACGGCGGTAGGGTTTGAGCACCACGCCGACATCGACCGTATCGCCTGGCTCGAAGCGGCCCTGCTTGAGGTAGATGCGCTCGATCGTCGCCGTGTCGTGACCATCGTACAGGTCCACCTTCATCTTCACGCTGCGGATGGGCAGGGGATAGAAGGGATTGCCGCTGACGATATTGGTGATGTCGTTCAGGTCCTGCGTGGCGGGGCCGCTGATGTCGGCGGCGTCGAAGACGCGGTTGGTGCGTGTCACCGAGCCGACCTCGGCGGAGTCCACGGTAGTCGTCACATCCGCCATCAGATCACCGGGCAGATTGTGGACGCGGTTGATCGTCTCTTTGGCGACGAGGCTGAGCAGCGCGGAGGTCAGATCCGGGTTCTGGAAGACGTCGGAGTGGAAGTTATAGGACCGGTGCGTGTTGCGATCGTTGATGGTGACATCGAACGGGACCAGGTGCGGCTTGTGCGCCAGATCGCCGCTGACCGAGAAGTTACGGTCCTGACGCAGGGTGCCGAGGGTGGGGCCTGCAACGGGCAGCAGTTTTGAGGTCTGAAAGCCCGAGAAAACATCTACCACATAGGCGGAGGTGATCGCGCCTTCCAGCGCGCCCAGGCTCATCAGAGGATGGCCGAAGCCCAGGATGCGCTCGCCCTGGCGGTAGGTGACCGTACCGAACCCGCCGAACGAGACATCGCCGGTCGCCAGGAAGGTTCCGAAGCAGGAGCCGGGCTTGAGGTAGACATTCTTGAGGCCGCTGTAGTTGCCGCCCGCGCCCATACCGCCGCCCGCGCCGCTGGTGAGAGTGACCGCGTAGCCGCGCTTATCCAGAAATTCCTGGAACCACTTACGGCTGTTTTCGGAGATGCCGGGGGCGAACATATAGCTGGTAGCACGGTGCATCACCGCGGTCTCGGCAGTGGAGTGGTGCGGGTCGTTGAGAGGCGCGTTCAGCACGATCCGGGTGATATGGCGATTGCCGATCGTGATCGGATGCGGCAGCACGGCGATGCGCTCTCTGTTGTCGGTCTGCCAGCGCAGTCGGGGCGGGGCGGAAGCAGACTTGCCTTTACCGGCGGGAGGCGCAACGGTTTTGCCATCCTTTGTAGGAGCAGAGATCGGATTGCCGCCCGTGGAAGGAGGGGCGTTCTTCTCCGCGGGCTGGAAATAGGCCGGATGCTGCGGGATTTTGGGGTCCCAGGAGTCGAGCATGTCCTCGATCGGCGTCACCATACCGGTCGGCTCTTTGGGGAACGCTTCGCCCATGGAGAACGCGCCGATCAGCTTGCCGTTGATATAGATGGGGCTGCCGCTCATGCCATGGATCAGGTTGGCGCCGCGCTCCGTGATCGGTCCACCGCTCATGCGAATGAGGATCAGATCGCGCCCGAGGTTCTCTTTCTTTAAGATCCCGATGATCTTGACCTCGAAGCGCGTGATCGTCGTGCCGTGAAACGTGGTCAACCCGTAGCCGGTCATCCCGGCTTTGATCTGGTTGAGCGGCATGATATCCGGATACGGCGGCTCGGCCGCGTGAGCGGCCGAGCCGGCTGTCAGGCTGAAAATAGAGAGACCCCCCGCAACGGCGGCAAGCACGCGCCGGGGGCCGAAAAAGCGGCGGATAACGGACATGAACTCTATCCCTCCAGAGGACACGGGGTTGTCTCCCTGCGGTAGCCCCGGCTCTCTTCTATCCTATCTGGCAAACGTTCACCCTCAACTCGGTACCATCGGCACCCACCGGAACGGCGCGACCCTGCGCCTGCTTCTCTGCTCTGAACGGGGAACTCAATACGCTTCCATGAGCGGCGTATCGGTGATCTCCAGCGACTCTCCCTCCGCGGCAACGCGGCGAAAGAAACAGGAACGGTAGCCTTCGTGGCATGCGGACCCGGTCTGTTCGACTTTGATCAATAGACAGTCCTGATCGCAATCGACACTCATCTCCTTTACGACTTGGATGTTGCCGGATGTTTCCCCCTTGACCCAATATTTCTGACGAGACCGGCTCCAGAAGGTTACGCGTCCGCTTTCGATCGTGCGTTTCACGGCCTCGTCGTTCATATAGGCCATCATCAGCACCTGGCCGTTGACGACATCCTGCACGATCGCCGGGATCAGCCCGTTCGAATCGAATTTCAATCCCTGCAAAACTTGCACTGCAATACTCCTTAAATGAGTTGGCTCGCTTACCTAACCCCCGTCCCCTTCCCCACAGGGGAAGGGGTGCCCTGACAAGCAACGCCCCCGTTGCGTTCGAGGGAGTCAGGGCTACGAACGACTGCCAGGTTGTGTTACTGTCGGACGCAGACGCCGCGGTCTGTGAGATAGGATTTGATCTGGGCGATGGTGTAGATGCCGTCGTGGACCATGGAGGCGATCAGAGCGGCGTCGGCATGGCCTTCGGTGACGGCTTCGAGGCAGTGCTGGGGGGTGCCTGCGCCGCCGGAGGCGATGACCGGGATACCGACGCTCTGTGCGACGGCGCGGGTCAGTTCCAGGTCGAAGCCGATCTGGGTGCCGTCGCGATCCATGCTGGTGAGCAGGATCTCGCCTGCGCCCAGCGATTCGGCCTCCTGCGCCCACTCCAGGGCGTCGAGGCCGGTCGGGGTTCGTCCTCCATGGACGAAGACTTCCCATCTGGGGGAGCCGTCGGGCCGCGTGCCGACCTTTTTGGGGTCGATCGCCACGACCACGCACTGGCGGCCATACTGCTCTGCGGCTTCGGTCAGGATCTCTTTGCGCTGGACGGCGGCGGTGTTGACGGCGACTTTGTCGGCGCCGGCGCGCAGGATCTTCTTGAAGTCGTCTACGGTGCGAATGCCGCCGCCGACGGTGAAGGGGATAAAAACCTGTTCCGCCACGCGCGCCGCGACTTCGACGATGACGTCACGCCGCTCATGGCTGGCGGTAATATCGAGAAAGACCAGTTCGTCGGCGCCCCAGGCGTCGTACTGCGCCGCCAGTTCTACGGGGTCGCCCGCATCACGCAGGTTCAGGAAGTTGACTCCCTTGACCACGCGACCTTCTTTGACATCGAGACAGGGAATGATTCGTCGTGCTAACATAATAACTTCCATTATATCACACCCGCTGAAAGCTTGCCAGACGGACGAATGTAACAACAGACGACCCGGCAAGAACGGAGAAGTGGAGATCTTCCTGTCGCGATAAGGCAGCGTGTTGTACTATTAGACGACTAATCGGGGCGAAAGGCTCATCATGCTTCCGTTATTTGGAGTCGTGCCTGACCCCTGCCGACTCTTTTGAGAGGGGAAACGCAGAGGAGCCATAATCCCTGAGCAGAATCATGGCTCCCTCTATCGACAGTATCCGATCTATCACTTGTCGAATTACAAGCGGCTATCCGGAACTATCCTTACGTAAACCTACGGACCTTGATTTGCTACGAAAGGACTTTTCTGAAATGCCAGGCGGACAGCCGTGTAGGCTGATCGAATTGACGTGCTTTTTCTTTTTTTGCAGGTTTGTCCCAGTCAACGTCCAGCGTGAGATGCATGCTTGTGAGTAGACTGATGATGTAGAAAGTGCCATCGTGATCGCTTGGCGCACCTAAAGGCAATATCCAAAAATACTGTTCAGGATGCGCGTCTGGATTTGGAGGATTGAGCGGTGCAGCGAGTGTAAGGAAGGCATCCCTTTTCTTGGTGTTTCCGGAAAGAGTGAGGACCATGTTCGGGTTGTTCGCGGGATAGATCTGCATCGGGCTACTGCTGTCCTTTACCCGGATTTTCCACTCCTGTGTCGGAATTCCGATAGGCTTAGGAGTAGAACAGGGGTCTGGCTTGTCAGCGGTGTGAATGTTCAGGTAGGTGCTAATTCCCTCAACATGCATGGGATCCCCATCGCTTGCCTGCCTAATTTTCTCAATGGGCACGGAAGCCCCATCGCTTGTCAGCCTAATTTCCTGCTTATCGGTTAACGGTGGTGGCGGGCCAAAGAGGAAATTGGATGCGATGTTGTAAGTAGCGGCCTCGGAAAGCAGTTCCGGAATGCTGATTGGTGTTTCCTGGAGTGTAGGACGGGTTTTGGTTGCATCAGACATGAGACTATCTCCTTCTATTGGGAACGGTTCGAAGACCTGACAAACTTTCCTGTCAGACAGAGACCTAGGATGTGTGCCGTCGTTCGTGTCGCGTAAGAGTTTCCCCTCCAACGGCTGTGAACTATTCGTATGGGAGCGGGAAACGGCTTCTGTCTCTTGATGTTATTATAATCCGCTTGGTGGCGAGCGGGCTATAACGTTGGTTACAGTGCGAGAGTGATACAAAACAACGTTAAGGTGTCTTCTATGTAACACCGTCCTCTACGGAGGGCGTTAGCGCATGTCGAAGGGCCTGCTGGAGGCTCTCTTGAAGGCCCTGCTCCCAGGCCAGGGCGAACGCCTCTCTGGTAAGATGGCTGCGTGCCTCCTCCTTATCGCGCTCGAAATCATGGGCATCGCTCAGTGCCCTGGAGACTTGCGTCTGGATTCTGGCCGCTTCTGCGGCCCCGAGTCGGCGCGTCGCGATCTCAAAGCGTCCTTGTTGCACGGCTGCGGTTGCCAGACGTTCGAGAGAACAGATCAGCCCGTGCGTGTCACACAACTCGGTTCGTATCTGCACACTCTCTCGCAGATAAGGTTCTGCCCGATCCACCGCACCCTGTCGCAACATAACATCCCCGAGATTGTGCAGGAGGATGCTCAGAAAAGATTTCATCCCCGATGCTCTCACGAGGAGAAGGCTCTCTTCATAGTAGCACTGTGCATTCGCATATTGTCCCTGCTTGCTGGTTGCAACCCCGAGATTCGAGAGAGCTGCACCGGCATGGAGGGTTAGATTCAAACTGCGGTAGATCTCCAAGCTCTCCGTCAGATAGCGCTGCATTGTGTCATAGTCGCCTAGACCATCTGCCACGACAGCGAGATTATTTAAAGCTGTAGCGATGGCACCTTTGTCGCCTAAAGTCCGTTTGACTTGCAGACTCTCCTGGTGATAAGCGTCCGCAGATACATAGTCGCGGTCTGCGCAGGCTAAGATACCTGCGGCATTGAGCGCACGGGATTGGCAGCGGGGATCGGTCTCTCTTCGAAAAGCCAGAGCGACTTCTATACGCTGACGTCCCTCGCGCAGAAGACCCCGTATTTCCCAGAATCTTTCCAATATGCTGACCATGCTCAGCCACTGCTCGATCTTCTGTCGGTGTGTTTCCGACAAAGAGGGATCGACCTGCTTCTGTTCTTGCTCACACCAGTCGAGGGCCGATCGTAAATTGTCCTGCTCCGTTTCCAGTCGGGCCAGCCATACAACTTCCTCTCCTCCATAAAGACGAGGGCCTGCCTCTACCAGGAAGGAGTGTAAGAAGTCGCAATGCGCCGTACGGACGGTGGCGGTCTCCACGGCCTCCCCTAATTTCTCGCTGCCGTACTGTCGTAATGTTTCCAACATGCGGTAGCGGGCCTCTCCGTTCGTCTCTTCATACATCACGAGCGACTTCTCGACGAGGCGGGCCAGAAGATCCAGCACTTCCCACCTTTCCAGATCCTTTCCGGTGCATATCGGTTCGGCCATGGCGAGTGTCCAGCCGCCGGAGAAGACTGAGAGACGACGGAAGAGGGTGCGTTCGGCATCGTTCAGCAGTTCATAACTCCAATCGACGAGGGCGCGCAGGGTCTGTTGTCGGGGGAGGGCGGCGCGGCTGCCGCCGGTCAGCAGTCGGAAGCGATCGTTCAGGCGTAGAGAGATCTGCTCCAGAGGCAGCGATTTCACCCGCGCGGCGGCGAGTTCGATCGCCAGAGGAATCCCGTCCAACTGCCGACAGATCTGCGTGACTGCAGCCGCGTTGCTGTCTGTCAGAGCGAGGTCCGGAGACAGTTGCGTGGCCCGATCGATCAGGAGACGACAGGCGTCGAAGTCCCGGATCCTATCCGGCAGGGGCGCCCGGTCACCTGTCGGTAGACCGAGGGAGGGAACGGGATAGAGATGCTCTCCGGGCAGATCCAGACCTTCGCGACTGGTGGCCAACACGCGCAGGTCGGGGCAGCGCCGCAACAGCGTATCGACAAAGCGGGCGGCGGGTTCGATCAGGTGTTCGCAGTTGTCCAGCAAGAGTAACAGTTTTTTCGGCTTGAGGTAGTCCAGCAGAGTCTGCATCAGGTCCTGCCCGCTCTCCTCGTGCAGGCTCAGCGCCGCCGCCACGGCCTGGGGAATCAGGCTGGGATCGGTGAGGGCCGCCAGCTCGACGATCCAGACGCCGTCCGCAAAATGCTCGATCCGGTCGGCGGCGGCCTGGAGCGCCAATCTGGTCTTACCGATCCCTCCCGTGCCGACCAGAGTCACGAGGCGTCCGGCAGTAAGGAGGCGTTGAATAGCATCGATCTCTCGCTCGCGTCCGATGAAACTGCTGACCTGCTGCGGCAGGTTGTTCGAAAGGGTGTCGAGGGTTTTGAGCGGAGGATAGTCGGCGGGCAGATCCGGGTGCAGTATCTGCCAGACGGTCTCCGGGGCGTTCAGGTCCTTTAGACGGTGTCGGCCCTTCTCCAGGAGGCTGGCGGCAGGCGGCAGATCGCCCTGTACCAGTTGCGCGGTGGCTTCGGAGAGAAGGATCTGCTGCCCGTGGCCCGCGGACTGAAGGCGGGCCACGCGGTTGACGGTGGGGCCGAAGTAGTCGTGATCCCGCTCTTCCGCGGTTCCGGTGTGAAGTCCCATACGCACCCGGAGAGGCCCGGTCTCGTCCCAGACTTCCGCAGCCAGGAGGAGCTGCACCTCCAGCGCGGCCTGAAGCGCGAGAGGAGCGCTGGCGAAGGCCGCGCAGAAGGCGTCTCCTACCGTCTTAAAGACATAGCCCTGCCGCATTTCAATCGCCTGCCGCATCAGCCGATCGTGACGGGCCAGAGCCAGACGCATCGCTTCGGGATGTGTCTCCCAGAGACGGGTGCTGCCTTCAATATCCGTGAAAAGAAAGGTAATGGTACCGGTGGGCAACGCTGACATAACTCGACTCCGAAATTCCGGTGGAACAAGGACAAAATTTTTATTTCGAAACATAAAACTCATGTTTCGACGGCCGAGCCGGCATTTCCTTCGATTCATTGTGTTGCAGGTTTCTTTATGGAGCGCGATTTTCGCGCTCTACTGCCAGTCGATCCACCGTTTCGGGAGTAGTTTGTGCAGCCTGGCGCGTAAAGAAGAGAGGCGATGGCGGCGGAAGTTGCATTTCCGGGCGCGATAGTGTAAAATGCAGAGAGAGCGGAGAAATCTGTACGACTCCGCGCACAGTTTTGATTCCGAAACGGTCTTCCGCACTGCGCGTGCAACGGCGAGAACCGATCCAACGATAAGGAGCGATACAACGACTATGGCTACTATTGAAATCACGCCGACCACCGGCGTTGCGTTGAGCGAGCGTGCGGCCGAAGAGATCCGTGGACTTCTGGAGCGCCAGGGCAAAGCGGATGCCGCTCTGCGCGTCTTCGTCTCGGGTGGCGGTTGCTCGGGCCTCAACTACGGCATGGCGATCGACGACAGCATCGAAGAGGGCGACTTCATCTTCAATGCCTACGGCGTCAAAGTCGTGGTCGATTCGCTGAGCATCAACTACCTGCGCGGCGCATCGGTCGACTATGTCGAGGATATGATGGGCGGCGGCTTCAAGATCGACAACCCGAACGCGACCCGCTCCTGCGGCTGCGGCAGCTCCTTCTCCACCGAAGATGGCGAAGCCGAGGCCAGCGGCGGCGGTTGTGGTTCCGGTGGCTGCGGCTCCGGCGGCTGCGGCAGCCACTAGGCAGTCTTCACCGTCACGGTGAAACCATTAAAAGCGGGTGGGAGGCAGAGATGCTTCCCACCCGCTTTTTGTGCTTGACCTCCGACGCGAGACCTGTTAAACTATGCCGCAGAGAAACCACATGCTGTGAGGAGGCGGAACGTGACTGAGACTATCGTGCGTGGGTTCGAGAAGGTGAGTGATGCGCAGATCCAGGAGTGGGTGCAGGCGTTTCATCGGGATGGCTATCTGGTCCTGCATGAGGTTCTGCCAACGGCGTTGATGGAGCAGCTCAAGGCGGATCTCGATACGGCGCTGGGAGATCGATCGTTCGAGGGGCATATCATCGAACTGCATCATCGCCTGTTCGAGACAAGCCGGGCCAATCTGAGCCTGTTCGACATGGAGCCGATCGTCACGCTGGCCGAGGCGTTGATCGACCGCAACTGCCATGTCATCCACAACAACTCGTTTCGGACCCGCCATGGGATGGGGATCACGACCTGGCATCAGGACGACCCTTCTCACTATATCGTCACGCACGGCGAGCCCCCGACCAATGTTCATCTGCCGGTTCTGCTCTTCACCGCCAACTACTACCTGACCGACGTCGAGGATGTCGCCTACGGCCCCACCGAGGTGATCCCGGGCTCCCATCTGTTCGGAGCCAGCCCGCCTCCGAGCATGGTGGGCACGAAGTGGGAGGATAAAATCGTCGCCTGCACTGGCAAAGCCGGGACGGTCGTGCTGTTCAACAATCAGGTCTGGCATCGCGGCGGCCCCAACCAGACCGATCGCGTCCGCTATATCACCCAGGTCAGCTACGCCCGCCGCCTCGTCGGCCACAAGTACTATCCATTTATGAATTATCAAATGCCGGCACACGTCTATGAGGACGCCAATCCGCGCCTCAAACGCCTGCTCGGATTTCTGCCTTCCGGAGCCTACGGATAGACCGGAGTAGAGCCACAGGAGGAGGCGCAACATGGCATTCGTACACAAAGACATCATCAAAGCCGTTAAAGTCGGGGATCTGGAACTGGTCAAGCAGATCCTCACAAGTGATCCTGATCTGCTCGAATCGCAGGACCCGGATGGCAGCAGACCGCTGCATTTTGCCTGCTGGAAGGGGCATACAGAGGTAGTGGAGTATCTCTTGGGATTGGGAGCCGACATTACAGCCCAGAACCCTGGCAATACCCATTGGGGCGGGACGCCGCTCCATGTCACCGCCCACGCCAACAATCGCGCCGAGGCGCTTCTGCTTCTGCAAAAAGGCGCGGATGTCCATGTTGTCAGCGCGAACGGCCGGACACCCCTCCAGGAGACCGAACTCCACAAAGCCACCGCCGTCGCCAAACTCCTGCGCGAACATGGCGCCGCCTGAGATGTTGCATGCGACGTAACACATGTGTTACAATCCTATTGAGTCTTGAGAGGCTTTGATGGGGTATTGACGTTCCCATCAAGGCAAGGAGGTTCAATAGATGGACGCAAAAACTGCTACGCGCTCGCATGGTGATCTCAACACAGAAGATGTGCTCTTATCATCTGCTCAGGGCGAAGGGACAGCCGAGAATTCTAAAATCATCGGGCTGGAAGCTGGAAATAAGTTACCGGATCAGCGCGCCAATCAGGTTGAGGCAATGGCGCTGCGGGGGCCTAAAAAGCCGAAATCCAAGGATAGCTGGCTGAACACAGTCGGTAAATACCCGAAGGATGCTCCTTTGAATCACGTTTTGGACGAAGGAGCCAAAATTCGAGAGGCAGAGCGACTTGATCCATGCAAAGGGTTAAAACTGTGTGCAGATGCAGCACCTGAACATTCAAGAGTTGCGTAAACTAAACACATGTGTTACAATTTGGGTGGTAGTGCATGGTGTAGCATACACCAGAGCGGGATTGGAGAAGCCGCCCCGTTCAAAGTTCTCAGGCAATGAACGAGGCGACCGGCCTATCTACGCTTGATCGGACTTATTACGGTCGCGCCATCGGTTGCAAAGCGAAATGGCATGATCGATCAGTCCGAGGGCGAAGTACAGCAGGCCCAGGATGTGATAGATGTGAATCACTTCCGTTCTCCTTTCTCTGTACTACTCGGCTCGTTTCGGGACCGCAGGGTGTTGCTAGCCCCCTGCGGTCTTCTGTTTGAACCGAGCAAGTCTATTATAAGGCATTTCCTGCAGAGTGTCTATTCAAAGATTCCATAAGAAATTTCCCGCGCACCCTCTTCGGACGGTGCTTTTTTGTTGGAAGTGGCAGGGTGCTTTCTTCGTTACAGGAGGATTCAGGTGAGCGGGAGAGAAATTGGCTGGCAATTTCATCACGAGGATAAAGAGTTGAAAACGACCGCTTGCTTTATTGACACAAATGTCTTCTACGATTATGCTAGTCTCGATAGTATCAAATGGTTGGACGTGCTCAAGGCAGAGCACGTACTTATCATATTGCCACCGGTAATATTGCGCGAGTTGAACAACCATAAGGATGGAGGAACGAATCCTTCTAGGAAAGAGCGCGCTTTTACAACCATACGCTACTTAATGAAATTCTTTAAGAGCGCTAGCGCATCGAGTACGGTTCGTATCAGGAAGGATGCAGTAGACTTGCTGTTCTGGCCTTACGACGTGATTGTCAACCCTCCCTGGAATCCGAATATAGGAGACGACCAACTATTCGCTAGCCTGCTCCATTATAAAGAGCAAAATCCAGAGGTTAGAGTTGTATTTGTAACTTCTGATCTTGGTCTTATGGGCAAGGCCCTTATCATGTCTATCGAATGTATCGAGCTTCCAGAACATTATAAATTGCCTTTGCCCCAGCATCCATTCGAGAAAAAAATCAAAGCTCTTGAAGACTTGGTTGCACAACTGCAAAAGGTACCAGAACCATCCTTGAAAGTCACCTTTGAAAACGGTGAACAAGAAATCTTTTTGAAGGCTGATTGGGAGGAGCCACTTGACGAATTGCCTATAGGCCTTCACAAGTCGTTTCTATCCTCTACAATCTATGGGGAAGCAGAACCGCCTCCACGCGGTACAATGGCTCTGGAATTTCGTGTTAGGAGTACCGGCACCAAGGGAGCCGAAAAGATCGTTGTATTTATCGATTTACCTGATGATTGTGTCAACTGGGAACAAAAAAATAGTATGTTCGCACTTGGAATTCGCAAATCATGGCTCACTTTTGCAGATCCCGAAGATGATCACATACAGTACATTGGCCCTGAACTTGTTCATGGACTGAGTCGATTAACCGATCAGGTGCATGTCACATTTCCAGACCCTAAACGCTCATATGAATTCAAGTGGACGGCACGAGCAGCCAATATGCGCGAACCATGTACCGGAATTCTGCGTGTTGTTCCCGAACCCGAACCACCGCCGCTGACGCCTGAAGAGAAGGAACAGCAAAAAGAGGCATACCGGCACTTTACAGAGGAAGTCATAGCGAAAAAGAAAAAGAAGCCACAGGACACAGAGCAATAGTGGACAGACAAGTCTAAGGGCAGCGGAAATTCCTGCTGCCCTCCTTGTCAAGCCTTACCTTGGTTTGAGATTCGCTGGATACCGTTCAGCGATCGCCAATACATTTGATCAGCCATGGTAACAGGAAACAGAGCGTCCCGAAGGCGTAGCAGAAGAGCGTGAACCTCCCACGACTAAAGTCGTGGGCTTCTCGTCTCGCGACTAGAATTATCTGTTTCAACGAGCAGTCTTACCCGAACACCGAAGGAGGAGAACTTTGCAGTCTCCTCCAAGAGGCTCGTAGCAGAGGAACTGTTCTCCGCAGATGTACTGGATCGTTCCGACCCAGGCAGCATATTAATCGCTGCGTTAATGTGTCGATTGTGCCTTGTGTTGCAGACGGGACAAGTCCACCACTGATCCGACAGAGCGATGTCCTTGTTCTTGTGTCTGCAGACATGACAGGTTTGGGTTGTGGCGACGAATCGTGGGATCACATGGACGGCTGGAGATGTGTCTAATCTCCTGATAATTTCCGCCAACGCCGTTCCCGCAACTCTTTTGCCCCACAACCTTTGCCAGCCGACAATGCTCTCTTTTTGAAAGCACTTCTTTCTGAAGAACTTGTTCAGGCGACTCACCACCTGATTGCGAATCTCTTTTTTCTTGTTCTTGTGTCCTGCGTGTTTGGTTTGCAGGTTACTCTGGATTTTAGATCGGTTGCGGGTGTGCTTACTTACCCCTTTTTTCTTATTGGTGCGATCCATCCTTGCCAGTTTGCGCTGCTCGTTCTTGATCCCAGGGTCGTTGTGAGGCTCGGTATCGAAGCCTATGGCTATGCCGTTGTTGAGAACGAGTTGGTGTCCTGCCCCGATGTTGAAGTCTATGCCGACAGAACCGAAGGGCTTGGGAGAAGCCTCTGCTTTCTCTTTGTAGGTCGTGACCATGACAAAGTAGTCTTTGCCCCTCCTGACCAGATTGGCATTGGCGATTTCCGCATCGTGAAGTTGTTTCAAGCCGTGGACAAAGATCGGTTCAGGCAGGTTTTGAACCTTGATGTGACGGTCGTCTAGTATCCGATAGGTGTTTCCGAACTGCTTCAGCGGGAGGGAGTTGACGAAGGACTTGAATTTCACAGCACCGACTTTGAAACCTTTGAGTTTGCGGGTACGGAGGGCACGAACAGCATCCGTCATTCTGGCGATCATACTCTGCTTCATCTGAGAGGAGAGCAACGTCAAGGGTCGGGTCTCGTAGACATCGCCTACTTTGACCGATACTTCCTTGACCGAAGCGTCAAAGTCGAAGAAAGACTCGGAAGACAGAGCCGCATTCCAAAACCATTTCGCTTCCCTGAAAAGTTGCGAAAGAGATAGACGTAGAGAAGAAGACAGCCTGGACTTGTCTACTTTGAGTTCGTAGACATGGCAGGTTTGCTCCTTGCGTCGTTCCTTCGTCGCTTTCAGGGTCGCTTTGATGTTTTCGGATTTCGTGGGCAATTATTTCCCTTTTTGATCTTCAATGTACTTTTTGAGGGTCGCTTCGGAGATATGCCCTACGCTCTCGATATAGTACGATCTTGTCCAGAGCGTGGGAAGTCTGCTGCGGAGATGTGCAAACTCCAGCCTGAGTAGCCTGGAGGTGTTGCCTTTGAACTGCTGTACGATCCAGTGCGGAGAAGCTACAGGAGTTGCTTTCACAAACAGATGGACATGATCTGGCATGATCTCCACCGTGTCGATCAGAATGTTGATCTCCGCAGCCTTCGCCAGGAGAAGTTCTTTCAGTCTGGTTTCTACCTCACCGACCAGAACCTTCCTCCTGTATTTCGGGCACCATATGATGTGGAAGCCGATATTGTGAATCGTTGTGTTGCCGTGTGTCCATCGGAAAGTTGCCAGAACTTATATGGCGCTTGGCAACCGTATATAAGTTCCCGCGTCTGGAAAGTTTGGTCGCTCTCATCCCACGACTAAAGTCGTGGGCTTTCCCGCTCCCGAATCGTAAATGGGGGAATCGGGGGAAGATCAGACATCTTGAAGCGTTTCATGAGGCTTCTCCTTAGAGCGTGAGCAGCGGGCATGCCCGCTGCTCATCTTGTCAAGTCATACCCGGTTATCAAAGGCCGAACGTTGGATTCGAATCAGGCGGTGACGAGGGTGGGAGACTCCTCGGTGACCTCGTCGGAGATGACGACGAACTGTTTGAGGATCGCAGATCCGAAGGAGGTGGTCAGGGCGACATCGACGGCGTCCCGTCCGGTCGCCATTAGAATGCGACCGATGCGGGGGGTATTGTTGCGGGCGTCGAAGGTATGCCATTGACCGCCGAGATAGACCTGGAACCAGGCGGCGAAATCCATGTCACCGTTCACGGGCCACTGGATGTCGGGAATATAGCCCGTTGCATAGCGGGCGGGAATGTTGAGCGCCCGGCAGAAGGTGATGGCCAGATGCTGGAAATCCCGACAGACTCCGGTGCCCTCGTTCAGGACGTCCATCGCGGTCTTGGAGGGGTGGGTCAACTGATAGTCGAAGCGCACGTGGGAGTGGACCCAGTCGCAGACCTCCTGAACGCGATCCCAGCCCTGATGGGGGGAAGAGCCGAACAGTTTCCAGGCATGATCCGTCAGGCGATCGACTTCACAATAGCGGCTTGCCATCAGAAACTGCAAGGTTTCGGCAGGCAGCTCTTCGACCGGATGCTGATAGGCGTCCCGGTGGATCGGATCCGGCAGGCCGGAATCGGGCACATCCGATGTACTGTAGAAACGAAACGTGCCGGCAGGTGCGACAAGCCGACCGCATCGGTTTCCAAACGTGTCGGTATACTCCTGGATGGGAACCTCAGGCTCCGTCCGAATCCGGTCCGGGGTCGCCAGGTCGGCGCTGCGGGAGGGATGCAGATTGAGCAGGACGACCATGGGGGTGGGAGCCGCGAGTTCAAAGACGATGTCGTAGCCGACGCGAATAAGCATAATTTCTCCTGAAAACAGAGGTGACGAAGCGGAAGTTTCGGCACGGCGGCCCCGCAGACAACAAAATCAGGAGGACGAGAATCCTCCATTTCCAGTCTATAAATACGTGGGAGACACCCGGAAAGTGCCTGATTTCAGCAATCGGATTTTGACCGGCTGCCTGTAGGGAACGGTCGATGAGAGCGCTGATTGCAGGCATTACCCGAAGGGGAAGCGTGGCTCCTGGGCGACTCTACTGGACAGTGCCGCCCCGTTTAAGGTATCTTCCTGCCAGTGTCATCGTCATGCTCCTCGGGTTCGCTTCCGGCCTCTCCTGGAATGCGGAAGGCGCTGGGGGCAGACATCGATGACCAGTTTTGCAGGGAGGGTCGCTGTGCGGAAGGGGATCGTGTTAATATTGGCGCTGGGCCTGGCGACGTTATGGGGCTGCCCTAGACCCAATGGGGGGCGGGCTGCCGATAAGCCCAGACATATCTATATTGCGGACACCATCAATAACCGCGTTGTTCGCATCGACGATATGACCGGGAAAGGCTGGAAGTCGCTGGGAACGATCGCGAGTCTGGAGACCAACCACTTCGACAAGCCCCAGGGGCTGTATGTGAATGAAGACGAGCATATCTATGTCGCCGACACCGGCAACTGTCGCATCGTACATATGGACGATATGGAGGGCCTGAACTGGGAGACCTTCGGGCGACGCGGCGTGGGCGCCTCTCAGTTCAATCAACCGACCTCCGTCTTTATCGACGGCAGCGAACACCTGCATGTCGCCGATAAAAACAACGACCGCATCACCGTCGCCGACGATATGACCGGAACCCATTGGATCGACCTCGGTAAGCAGGGGACCCGAGAAAATCAGTTCAGTTACCCCGCCGCCATCTTTGTAGATCCCTCCGAACACATCTATGTCGCGGACACTACGAACCTTCCGGCCGGCGTCACCAACAACCGAATCGTACGGATGGACGATATGTACGGCCTGAACTGGGTCAGCTTTGCCGGGCCTTTCTCCAGTCCTTCAGGGCTTTTCGTCGATCACGCGAATCATATCTACATCGCCGATACCGGCAACAACCGTATCGCCAGGATGGACGACATGAAAGGGAAGAACCTCGTCTTCCTGGGCGGTCCGGGAGGCGGTCCTCTCAAGTTCAACCAGCCGATCGGAATTTTCGTGGACGACGACGGACATATCTATATTGCCGACTCCGGGAACGATCGCATCGTGCGTATCGACGACATGGCCGGCAGAGGCTGGATCGCCTTTGGAACTTCCGGCAAAGGTGACGGTCAGTTCAACACCCCCAGCGGGGTGTTCATGCGATGACCTGCCGTTTTGCAGGGGTATAATAGATTCAGGCGCTTATAATACGGCTGGTTGTATGGCTCGGTTTAACCTCAAAGCGGGGAACCAGAGAGGATACGTGCAGCAAGTGAACAATAGTACCGGTTCCGTCGTTCCAGTCATGGTGGTCGACGATCATGAGATATGGCGAGACGGCGTACGCAGTATGCTTAAAAACACCGAGTTCGAAGTCGTGGGCGAAGCGGCCTCGGGAAAAGAGGCGCTCGATAAAATCGCCGACATCCAACCTCGACTGGTGCTTCTGGATATCCGGATGGCCGGGGGAGACGGTTTCGAGACGTTGACGGCGCTCAAAACCTACTCCTCCCAGCTCTCCGTGGTGATGCTGACGACCTACAGCAATCCGACGTATATGGCGCGTGCCGTCGCCGGAGGCGCCTCCGGGTATATGCTCAAAGGCGTCAAACGCCAGGAACTTCTCGACTCGCTGCGCAAGGTCGCGGGCGGGGAGATCCTGCTTTCACGCGAAGACCTGGTCCACTCCTTGCGCTGTGTGAGCGAGAGCAGTCATGGATCTGAGGAGTTGTCGGAGCCGTTGACGCCGCGCGAAGTCGAAGTGCTGCGCCTTCTGGCAACGGGGCTTTCCAACCGGGATATCGCCTCCCTGCTCTTTATTGGAGAGGGAACGGTCAAGACCCATGTGGAGCACATCATCGGCAAACTTGCGGTTTCCGATCGCGTGCAGGCTGCCGTCTGGGCTGCACGACAGGGACTGGTGCAGACACTGTGATTCCGGGTTTTTCCCGGCAATGAATTGCCGTTCTGATATGGCAAGTCCACCTGCATGGACTCAATGGGTCTCAGTCCACGCAGGTGGACTTGCCAGAATCAGTTGCCCTTCGGGCACCCCAAATCCTTCACTTCGCTAAGGAAGAGATCCCAAATACTTCGCTTCCGCGCGAAGCATTTCGTGAAGGATTTCAGCGCGGGATTTCAATCCCGTGTTTGTCAGAAATCGTTTTCATGGGGCACGCCGGAGAGTGCGGTGACCACCGCGTCCTGGGGGATCGGAAAGACCGCTCGCACCCGTGTGCCCTCGCCGGGAACGCTGAAGATCTCAAAACTGCCGTGCAGCAGATTCACGTGTTCTTGCATGCTGTGCAGGCCGAGATGATCGTACTCTTTGCGCTTGGTCTGCGCCTCGAATCCTTTGCCCCAATCCCGCACTTCCAGGGTCAGACGGGCCGGGACTGCCTTGGTCGCGACTTCACATCTTAACGACACCTGCACATGGTTCGTCTCCGCATGTTTGCGGGCATTGCCGATCGCCTCTTGCGCCACTCGATAGACCGCCGTCTCCAGCACCGCTTCAAAGCGCCGATTGGCGATATTGTGGCGCAGATCCGCGAGCACCCAGTTGGCGCGCTGTTTCTCTTCGATCAGCAGTTGTTCCAGCGCACCGGTCAATCCCAGGTCCTCCAGCGCGAGGGACCGCAGGTTATTGACGACGCGTCGGGCTTCCAGCACGGCTTGCGACAGATATTTCAGCCCCTTCCCCAGATCTTCTGGCAACGGCTCCTGAGACTCACTATAGCGTTCGGCATAGGTGTCCAGAAACGCCTGGGACGCCATCACATACTGGGTCAGGCCGTCGTGCAGTTCGTACGCCACGGCACGGCGCTCCTCCTCCAGCATATTGATAAATCCGTGGGTCAGCAGTTGCTGCTGCTTGAAAATCTGCTCCTCCGCCTGCTTTCGGTCCGAAATATCGATGGTGACCCCGCGTAATCCGATCGTCTCTCCGCCCTCGTCTTGAATAGGCAGCAGGCTGGTATCGACCCAGATGGTCCGCCCATCCTTCGTCTGCCAGCGGAACTCCAGATCCCGGCGCTCGCCGGCGCGGCGGATCGTCTCCAACTCCTGGACCACCATCGTCCGGTCTGCCGGATGAATGATCCGCAGCCAGAACTCCCGACTGCTCAGCCACTCCGACGTCGAGTAACCCAGCATATTGCGAACATAGTCGCTGACGAAATCCGCGCGCAGGGAGCGAATCTCTTCGCCTTCCCAGACCTCCCAGAGAACGGCCGGCACATGGACCAGAATATCCCGCAAACGCTCGCCTTTCTGCTGGAGCTGCTGAGTCAAGCGCAGATTTTCGAAGGCGATTCCCGCTTCATTGGCAAAGACGGAGAGGAGATGGATATCCTCTTCCGAAATCGGCGTCGGCGTGCCGGCGGGATTCGGACGCAAGATACTGATCGTGCCGATAATCCCGGTGCGGTTCCCGACCGGCATCACGACCGAAGAGCCTGTGAGGTTGTACTTATCGACGGTGGGCTGATGGTGACGTGGGGAGCGCATATCGGTCACCCCCAGCGTTTTCCCGGTACGCCACACGTACGCCAGAATATCTTCGTCGGGATGATCATCATCGTACAGGGCGCGGACGGTGTCCCGCACAACCCCCGGAGGAAAGCCGTGTCCCGCGACCCCTTCGATGGTGTAGTCTTCCTGGTTGACGATGCAGAGCATGACCCAATCCAGGGGCAAGACGCCGGTGACGGCCTCCACGATGAACTGATAGAGTTGATTCAGGCTGGTGGCTTCATGCAGGCGCGCGCTATGGCGATCGATCAGCGCGAACTTATTCTGATGCCGCAGCAAAGCCTGCTGCGTCTGCTCCAACGCCGCTTTGAGTTCGTCTATCTGATTTTGATAGTGCTGAGATTCCGTTCTCGGCACGCTGGAACCCGGATCCGATTCCATAGGTCTTTCTCTCCGCGTGTGGGGGTGGATTGGCTCCGAACTTCCTGTCGCTGTCTCCATAGCCTCCCAAACTTTCCAATGACGCTTCTATCATTATAACGTCACTCTACGACTTCTGCCTTCTGCCGTTCGGCAGATTTTGTGCTGCCGGGGGCGCCCAAGTTGAGGGCCGCCTCCTTTTTCGTCGCGCTCCCATCGCTCTCCGATTCAAAATGTGCCGATTCGCAGATGTTTTCCGGAGCGTCTGGAGACATACTGAAAAGAGGCTTCGAAAGAGAGGAAATGCGCGATGGTCAGTATGGATGTAAAACCCTATAAAGTGCCTTTGGGAGAGCGCCTGCTCGCTCAAGGGTTGATCAACGAGCGGCAGTTGACTCAGGCGTTGGAATACCAGCAAGAGACCCGCATGTTCCTGGGACAGGCGCTGGTCTCCTTGGGATTTCTCAATATGGCGACCGTCGGTCCCACGCTGGAAGAGACCTCCGGTTTTCCTTATGTCGATCTTTCCAGCACCGATATCGATTTTGATGCAGCCCGGCTGCTGCCCGAAGCTTTCGCGCGTGAAAAACGGGTGCTGCTGTTTGCCGCAGACGACGTTACGGCCTCCGTAGCGATGATCGATCCCCTGAACCTGGCCCTGGTGGACGATCTGCGCGGCCGCCTCAACAGACGCATCCAGCCGCATATCGTTTTCGAGACGGACCTGATGGACGCCGTCGGTCGTGTCTACGATATACGCATGCGCACGCAAAAAGTGCTCGACGAGATCGCGGAGACGCCGATTACGGTGGATCCGGAACTCTCGGTAGACACCCTGATCGGTCTGGCCGAAGATGCGCCTATCGTGCGCCTGGTAAACAGCCTGATTCAGTCGGCGGTTTCGGGAGGCGCCAGCGACCTCCATATCGAGCCGCAGGAGAAGGGGGTCCGCATCCGCTTTCGGCAGGACGGCGTGCTGTATGAGCAGGCGACGATCCCGCGGCAGCATCTGGCAGCCGTCGCCTCCCGTATCAAGATTATGGCATCGATGAATATCGCGGAACGGCGTCGGCCCCAGGATGGACGTATCGCTTTCCGCGCCTCCAACGGCCTCCAGTACGATCTGCGCGTCAGCTCTCTGCCGCTCATCTACGGTGAGAAGATCGTTATGCGCGTGCTGGCCAAGAACAGCTCTTTCGCCAACTCCGCCACCCTCGGGTTTTTTCCGCCGCAGAAAGTGATGTTCGAGAACTTTATCAAGCAGGCGCACGGCCTCATGCTGGTGACCGGGCCGACGGGGTCCGGTAAGTCCACGACCCTGTTCGCCGCGCTCAATCAGATCAACGATTCCACCCGCAACATCAATACCGTCGAAGACCCGGTCGAGTACAACGTGCCCGGCGTCAACCAGATGCAGGTCAACTCGCAGATCGGTGTGACGTTCGCCGCCGGACTGCGCACGCTGCTCCGGCAGGACCCGGATGTCGTCATGGTCGGAGAGATTCGCGATAAAGAGACGGCGGAGATGGCGGTTCAGGCCGCGCTGACGGGTCACCTTGTGCTCTCGACGCTGCATACCAACAGCGCGGCGGGCGCGCTCACCCGTCTGCTGAACATGGGGGTCGAACCCTTCCTGATCACCTCGTCTCTGATCGGAACCATCGGCCAGAGACTGCTGCGCACGATCTGCCCGCACTGTCGGGAACCAGGCCCGGTCGATCACGCCAAACTGGAGATGCTGGGCTGTACCGATAAGTCCCGGATCCCGGCGACTCTGCCGGTAGGACGCGGCTGCGAAAAGTGCGGAGGGCGCGGTATGAAAGGCCGTACCGCCGTCTATGAGTTGATGCCGATGTCGGACACCATCCGCGAGATGGTGATGCGAGGAGAGCCTACCGAGGTGATCCATCAGCAGGCGACCGGCGCAGGAATGCTCACCATGCGCAACGCCGGTCTGGAAAAGGTGCTGCTGGGGCAGACGACGCCTGATGAACTGTTGCGTGTACTGTTCTCGGAGGGAGTTTAGAAAATATGGCGGTATTCAGTTATGTCGCTCGCGACCAGGAGGGCAATCGACGGCAAGGCACGATCGAGGGCCGCGACCTGGGAGAGGCCCGCGATAATGTGCGGGCACGAGACCTCTTCATCGTCAATATCAAACCGCGTGTCGAGACCTCGAAGTCGTTCGCGTTTCGCAAGAAGAAGGTAAAGCTCGGGGACCTTGTGGTCATGAGCCGTCAGTTGGCCACGCTGTTCCGGTCGGGGATCTCCCTGCTGGACTGCCTCTACGCCGCTTCACGGCAGTCCGAAAGTCCTGTTCTGGCGGCGGCGCTGGAGGGGGTGCGCATCTCCGTCATGGGCGGCAGCACGCTGACGGACGGCATGCGTCTGTACCCGGAAGTGTTCAACATCAAGTTTATCGCGCTGGCACAGGCCGGTGAGGCGGGTGGAGTTCTCGACCAGACTCTGGAAGTCGCGGCGGATCAGTTCGACCGGGAAGCGGAACTCGCGGAGAAGATCAAAGCCGCGGCCGTCTACCCGACGATCGTTATCTGTGCCTGCGTCGGCGTCGTCATCTTCATGCTCGTCTTCATCGTGCCGGTCTTCGCCAATGTCTACGCGCAGTTCCACGCCAAGTTGCCCGCGCTGACCACGATGCTGATTACTGTCAGCCACATTCTGGTCTCGTTCTGGTGGATGGTCCTCGGGTGTGTCATCGCCTTTGCGCAGGTGTGGAAGCGTTTTATTAAAACCCCGTATGGGATGCGATTCTATCATCGCCTGCAGCTCAAGATCCCTCTGCTCGGCAAACTGAATCGCAAGGTGGCTGTGGCCCGGTTTACCGAGACCTTTTCGGGAGCGGTCACCGCAGGGATTCCGATCATTCAGGCCCTCTCCGTCTCCGGGCAGACGACCGGTAATGTCATCATCATGAATGCCATCGAACGGGCTTCTCTGCAGGTGCAAGAGGGCGCGCAACTGGCGCCTGCTCTGGAGGCGTCGGGCGAGTTTCCTCCCATGATCGTCTACATGATCGCGGCAGGCGAGCAGTCCGGTAGCCTGGACATCATGCTGGCCGAGATCACCCGTTTCTATAGCCGCGACATCGAGTACGCGGTAGGCAGGCTGACGCGTGCCATGGAGCCTTTGATGACGATTCTGATCGGTATCATCGTGCTCTTCATCCTGCTTGCGCTCTATATGCCCGTCTTCAACATGACCCAGGTCATCCAGAAGTAGGCGATCGTTCGTCGGAACGGCAGACAAAATCTGCCGTTCCGCAGATGTCCATTCGCCTGCCGTTGCCATACAATAAGCCATCGAAGTCGAGGCGGTATCATTCCAGCCGACTTTTGCGCTTCGTCCCTAAAGGAGAGTTCCATGTCTCGAATGTCTATGCTCACTTCTCCCCGAAACCGCAAAGGTTTCACCCTTATCGAACTGCTCGTTGTGGTCCTGATCCTCGCGATCCTGATGGCGGTCGCGTTGCCGCTCTACCTGAGCGCCGTCGCCGACTCCCAGAAGAAGACCTGCCGCGCCAACATGCAGACCATCGCCAATGCCGTCGCTGCAGCCCGTGTCAAGACCGGCGCCGCCGACTACACCACGCTGATCGCCGGTGGCGTCACCACCACCAACATTCCCGACCTGAACGCTGTTCCGGTCTGCCCGAGCGCCGGAGCCTACACCCTGGTCGCCGGTACCGGTGGCGTGACCTCCTTCAAGGTCACCTGCAGCGTCCACTTGACCTTCGAGCCGGGCGTCGACAGCCAGTAATCTCTGCCCAGCCCTCCGGCCTGAACCGGCCACCATACGAGGCTCCGACATGTTTTTCGAAACATGTCGGAGTCTCTGCGTTCTCTTCGCAAAAGGTCGCTTGCGCCCCTCTTGCCTACCCTTCCAATGAATCTCTTTTTTTATCAGGGGGAGCCCACGATGCGTTTCATCCCACAATCGTTTTATGGTCGCCTGTGCGCCAGACTGCTGCTTATGCCGACCGCAGGGCTGTGTGCCCTTACGGCGGCACACGCCCAGCAGATCACCGCGCCCACTCCTATTCCAGGCGGAACATCCACTCCTGTTTCCGCGCCTGCGCCCAATCCTTTTCCCGCTGCCCCCTTCAAGGCCGTGAAGAGCGCCCCCAGGAATATCGCCGGGATACGCCGGAACTTTGCCAAAATGCCCGCCGCCTTCGAGCGAAATCGGGGGCAGGCCGATTCGCATGTGCAGTTCCTGGTCCACCAACCGCACTCCACGCTTTTCCTCACACCGACGGAAGCGGTCTTTGCGCTCGACAGGCCCCAGGATGGCTCTCTGTCTGCTGCAGATCGTTCGAAAAGATCTAAGAGCGTTCCGACTTCGGTGCTGCGCATGCAGTTGATCGGGGCGAATGAGAAGGCGGAAGCGAGCGGAGAAAAGGCGCAGAAGGCCGGGGTCAACTACTTTATCGGCAACGATCCCAGCCGCTGGCAGACGGAAGTCTCCACCTATGAAAGAGCGCGTTATAGCAGTGTTTACCACGGTGTCGATGTGGTCTACTACGGCAATCGAGAGCACCTGGAGTACGATTTCGTCGTCGCTCCCCACGCCCGTCCCGACCAGATCGCCCTGCGGTTCGCCGGCGCGGATCGCGTGCATATCGACAGCGCAGGCGATCTGAAAGTCAGCCTGCCGGGCCAGACACTGACCTGGCAGCGCCCCACGGTCTACCAGGAGAGCAACACCGGCCGCCGGCACGTAGCCTGCCGGTATCTGCTGTCGCAGGACGCACAGGGCAAGTCTGTTCTGCGCTTCGCTCTGGGCCGTTACGATCCGTCCCGACGTCTGGTGATCGATCCTGCTCTGGTCTACTCCACTTTTCTGGGGGGCAGCACCGGAGACGCCGGCAACGGTATCGCGCTCGACTCCTCGGGCAACGCCTATATCACCGGCTATACGAGTTCAAGTGACTTTCCTGTGACCTCCGGGGCCTTTCAGAATACGAGGCATAGTGTCAGTCGCTCCAACGCCTTTGTTACGAAACTCAGCGCCGATGGCAGCTCACTCATCTACTCCACCTATCTGGGTGGCAATGTCTATGAGGCCGGCAACAGTATCGCAATCGATACGGCAGGCAACGCTTACGTGACCGGCGAGACCGATTCCACCGATTTTCCCACCACGAGCAGTCCTTACCAGGGCGTAAACCATAGCGGCGCGACGACATTCGTGACGAAACTCAACCCCACGGGAACCGCTCTGGTCTACTCCACCTATCTGGGCGGATCGAGCAGTGAAGCGGGAAACAGCATTGCCGTCGACTCCGCGGGCAGCGCCTATGTGGCCGGCTTTACCAGTTCCAGCGACTTTCCGGCCAGCCCGCAAGGCTTCCAGAGGACAAACCGCAGCACGAACAGCACGAACGCCTTCGTCACCAAATTCAGCCCTGACGGCAGCACATTGACCTACTCTACCTATCTGGGCGGCTCTACTTATGAGGTCGCCAACGGCATCGTCGTCGACTCGTCGGGCAGCGCCTATGTGACGGGCTACTCCGCGTCCAGCAACTTCCCGACCACGTCCGGAGCCTATCAGAGCAGCAACCAGAGCAACGGTCGCACCAACGCGTTCGTGACGAAAGTAAGTGCGGATGGCGGCTCGCTGGTCTACTCTACTTACCTGGGCGGCAGCGGCTACGAATCCGGCAACGGCATCGCCATCGATTCAACCGGCAACGCCTACGTGACAGGCTATACAGGCTCGACGAACTTCCCCACGACCTCCTCCGGCTACCAGCGGACCAATACGAGCGCTTCCGGATCGAGCGCCTTCGTCACGAAACTCAACGCGACCGGTACGAGCCTGGTCTGCTCCACCTATCTGGGAGGCACCGGGTACGAATCGGGGAGCAGTATCGCGATCGACGCCCTCGGAGATGTCTTCCTGACCGGGTACACGGTCTCGACCGACTTTCCTACCACGGCAGGCGCGAACCAGACGACCAAACGTACGGTGAGCGGCAATCTCTACGGCTTCTTTACCAAACTGACCCCGACCTTCTCCGGTCTGCTCTATTCGACCTATCTGGGGGGATCGAGCAGCGATAAAGGCAATGCGATCGCGATCGACTCCACAGGAAATGCCTATATCACAGGCTCCGCCGGCTCCAGCGATTTTCCGGTCACTGCAGGCGTGGTACAGGGAACCAATAGAGGCGGCAACGGCGGCAACGGCTTCGTCACCAAACTGAATCCGAGCGCCACCGTGCCCCACGTTCTCGTCGATCTCAACACCGACGGCAGGAGCGATATGATCCTGCAGAACCCGAGCAGCGGCCAGGGAACCGTCTGGTTTATGAACTCCTTCAACTTCCTCGGCTACTCGAACCTCTCTCTCAACGCCGGGAACCACTATACGCTGGTCGGGAAGGGCGATTTTGCCGGTACCGGTACCACCGCTTTCGTATTCCAGAGTCAGCTCAACAACAGCGTCTTCTACTGGTATGGTCAGGGCGCCGTCCACACAACCATTACCGGCGGAGACAATGTCAATGTGGTGCCGCAAGCGGGCTGGAAGCTCGTTGCTATCGGAGACTTCAACAGTGACGGCAAATCCGACCTGGTGTTTCAGAGCCAGACGACCAACCAAATTTCGATCTGGTTTATGAATGCGCAGTACTATCAGAGCGGCGTCCTGATGCCCTACACTCCTCCGACAGGCTGGGTGGTGGCCGGAGCCGGGGACTTCAACGGCGATGGGCAAACGGACCTCGCCTTCCAGAACGTGAATACCGGCCAGGTGGCCATCTGGTTTATGAACGGTGCTGTCTATAGCAGTGGGGCGATCGTGACGACAACGGTCGCGCCCGGCTGGGCCCTCGTCGGAGTGGCGGACTATAACGGGGACGGTTATGCGGATCTGCTGCTGCAAAATGTGAGCACCGCTCAGGGCGCCATGTGGTTTATGAGCGGCACTACCTATCTGGGTGGCAGCCTCCTCTCCCTCAGCCCGCTCCAGGGCTGGAATATCGTCGGGCCGAAATAGAGTCCGGTGTTCCAGGTGTCGCGGACTTCCACCTTGCAAGGCGTGGAAGTCCGCGCCGCCCGACTTCGCAACCCTGATTCCTGGTTCTGTGCCGGGAGAATCAGGTAGCGATGCTACAAAATGTGCCATTTCGCAGATGTCCCGGCAGCCGCTCGCTGGATACAATAGTATCACCAATCGTCGGCAGTTCTATAAGCATTGCCTTATTCCCATTCCGTCCCGACAAGGAGGCTCCGATGCTTCACAATCGACTGTTAGCCGCAGCGCAAAAGCGTTCAGGTTTCACGCTTATAGAACTGCTGGTCGTCGTATTAATTCTCGCTATTTTGATGGCTGTCGCGCTGCCGCTCTATCTGAGCGCCGTCGAAGACTCTCAGAAGAAGACCTGTCGTACAAATCTGCACACGATTTCGAACGCAGTCGAGGCTGCCCGCGTCAAGAGCGGGTCTGTGGACTACAGCGCTCTGATTGCCGGAGGCGTCAGCACGACCAATATTCCGGATCTAAGCGTCATTCCTATCTGCCCGACCGGGGGAACGTACTCGCTCGTCACCGGCACCGGTGGCGCCAGTTCCTTCAAGGTGAGTTGTACCATACACGCGACGTTCGAACCGGGCGTCGACCACAACTAGCTCCCGCCTCTCGCTCTCTTTTTACCGACCGTCTCACGAGGCTCCGATGGGCTTACAGCCGCCCATCGGAGCCTTGTTCCTGTCTTTTCGATCCTGACCAACGGCGTGCCGGTGGGCGGCTCAGCAAAATCTGCCGATTCGTGGATGTCTTCCGAGGGGGCTTCGGAATACAATGATCATGCTGGTGTTCACTATTCCATGAGCACTAAAGTATCCACCTTCCGAACTGTCAAGGAGACACTATGCTTCGCAACCGTATGCTCACTGCTTCCCCGAACCGCAAAGGTTTCACACTCATCGAACTGCTCGTTGTGGTCCTGATCCTCGCGATCCTGATGGCCGTCGCGCTGCCGCTCTACCTGAGCGCCGTCGCCGACTCCCAGAAGAAGACCTGCCGCGCCAACATGCAGACCATCGCCAACGCGATCGCTGCGGCCCGTGTCAAGACCGGCGCTGCCGACTACACGGCCTATGTGGGTGTCACTCCGACCACCACCCTTATCCCTGACCTGAACTCCCTGCCGATCTGCCCGGGCGCCGGAACCTACTCGATTGCGGACGGAACGGCCACTCCTGCCAAGTCCTCTTTCAAAGTCGTCTGCTCCACCGGCCTGGTTTCGGCGGGAGGACATGGATCGTTTGAGCCGGGCGTAGACAGCAACTAGTTTCTGTCTCTCGTCAACATTGAATCGACCGAGTCACGAGGCTCTGATGGGTTTGCAATGACCCCTCGGAGCCTCGTTTTTCAAGTGTCCGATTTCGCGGATCTCTGCCGGTACGGAACTGCATGCTCGCTCGGCAAAATCTGCCGAATCGCAGAGGCTTTTCTTCCGGAGTCTGTATTACAATAGTTCTAATGGAACCCACGCGGTTTCAGAAGGAAATATTTGTCTCGGTGCTGTTTGACAAGGAGAACCCATGCTTCGCAACCGTATGCTCACTGCTTCCCGGAACCGCAAAGGTTTCACACTCATCGAACTGCTGGTCGTGGTCCTGATCCTCGCGATCCTGATGGCCGTCGCGCTGCCGCTCTACCTGAGCGCCGTCGCCGACTCCCAGAAGAAGACCTGCCGCGCCAACATGCAGACCATCGCC